>ERZ1370068.1760-contig-11696_pt1 | contig 73781 bp, 103 predicted proteins | sample MGYA00561227_ERZ1370068 | MGnify/ENA primary metagenome ERZ1370068 (study PRJEB38410, sample SAMEA6850437) | metagenome | study: Metagenomic assessment of the ecological functions of the soil: analysis of the soil microbiota associated with the... | reverse complement strand
GTATTACTTCGTTCAGTTACGTATTGCTATGTGAGCTGGTCCACTTTGATCTTTCTCGTCGGATGCCGTTTCGACAAATAATTTGTAGTTCGCGTCACCATGTTAGTTGTTCGATTCCTACACTACCATTGAACCATGCCCCGCCTGTCTGGCTTATATAAGCTTTCTCGACATCTGTTAACTGAAAAGAGGCAATTTTATATCCACGCAACACCATTATCCGTTGTATTTGTAATTATCATCCCATGAGTGGATCCACTGCCCCCTACATAGTTTCTTACAATCTTAATATCAGACTGGTTGCCTTGAATGAAGGCGCTCAGTTTGAAAAACGAACTTATTTCCGTTCTGTCTTGAGGAACCATCCGTGCCGGTAAAAAAAATTCTGGCTGTCAAATGTGTATATGTGTGTATTACTGGTTGATCCGTTAAATACTAAGCGAGGATTGAAGAATTGTTTCAGTAAACTGACCTGTGTGATAGCAGTGCCATCGATCCTCGTTACTCCGTGCCCAACTTTCAGCAGTACAGAAGGAGTATTTGTTCCAATCCCGATTTTTCCATCATTAGCAATGAAGAAATAGTTGGATGCGCTTTTGTTAAATAAAAATTCGAACTGCTGTTGCCGCTTCCAAAGTCAATGGAAGTAGCCGCATTGTTCAACGTGCCCCCGATAGAAACCTTTTGGGGAGAGGTGCTGATCCCGAAGCCGTCAGCCCATTATCAGCCAGGTATATTTTGAGCATTAGCCGCTGAAACGATCGAGCATGCTAACGTCAATATAAATGTGATTCTTTTCATTTTATCGTTTGATAATGTTTATAAAAATCGATCAATGTTATTTGGAAATAAGCGAATCAACTTTTTTTTGCAGTTGCTCAATCTTCTTGTTCCTGCTCTATTACATATAACGTCAGCTCTTCTATTTTTTCAACAACGTGGCCTGGTTGTCGCCGATGTCTATGCCATTGGCATCAACTTCTGCAGAGGAACGCCGGGCGGGTGACCGTTCTGCTTAATAATTTCGACTTCAGTGTCATTGGGTTGGTTTTATAATTGATTAAGCACCAGATCGATGAACGCATATTTTGCTTTGCCTTTCACCTGGTGCCGCTGCATTTCATTCACGAGAGAATGGATACCCAATCTTGCTGGTTATCGGTGGTGCCAGTGGCTCATTGCGCCACTGCTACAGAAATATTATCATTGACACATCCCAGCTTGGCAAATTTAGCCAGTGGCAGTCACTGTGCCGATGCAACGGGTTTGGGTTAGCCACTCTCCAGTATTTTAGGTTGGGGACCGAATCATGCTCACCTGCAACTGCAAGCCCATATCTCCGTCATAGGTATACATACCCACCTCCGAGCCATCATCTCTCCAAACAGCTACCGCGGCCGACCTCCGTATTTTCAGGAGCATTGGCGGCGGCAATCGTAAGCCGTACCTCACATATATTCCGTTTTTAGCCCGGTTAAATTCTACGGGATAAAAATTATAAATTAATTGCAGGATAGCATACCCGTTAGAAGCAACGGCAAATAAAGTTGTTCGACATCTTGCCATTCCGCCAGGTTCCCCGTTTGGGATGCCGCCGCCTTTATTAACAACCCTTTTGGCTAGCCGACGCAAGATTCATTTGCAAAAGGCTGCCTGGACTGGATGTGCACTATTCCTATGCTTCCATCATTGGCCAGGAAGAAGTAATTGGACGTTCCTTTTGAACGGGATATTCGAACTGCTGTTACCGCTTCCGAAATCAATGGAAGTCGCTGAGTTATTCAACGTACCTCCGAGGGAAACTGTATTGCTTGCAGCCGTGAGACCATTGTTTGCGCCCGTCAATTGGGCATTCAAAAAACTGCAGCTAACGAGTACAAACAACTACGGAAAAGAATCTGCGCATGTGTTTATTTTTTAATCGAATTGTCTTTTATGCTTTAGCTGCGATCACGTTTACCTCAACCCACCATCATTTTCCCGGGCCATGGCCGATCTTATTGAACACGCCGGCTTGCAAACGAAACTTTGCGGCGGTAATACGCGGCAAATAGTCGCCCGGTCGCATTCACAATGAATTTCTGCCCGATACCCTCCGAATCGATATCAAAATGCCTATTCTTTGTTCTGTCGGTTAACCATTTCATCAGCGCCGACTGATTTGAGTCCAGATGATTTTGCTTGGTGTACATACCTTCGGTCAATACAATTCCCATCTTGTTGTACATTGCCTGCATCGCAGATTGCATTCGACGACTGGTATCCATCTTCCGTAGAGAAAGCGCCCCGATGATTTTTACAGAATCACGATAGCGGTTTTTAAACGATTCCAATTGACCAAACTGGTCGGGTCACCTTTGCTTGATGGTAGAATAAAAACGCTATCACCACCGTGTTGCCGACGTATTTATTAAGTGAAATAGTTTCTCCAGTAATAGTCTTGAACGACAACTCATAAAACCCCTGGCCTGTCTACACTGGTCAGCGAAATCCACAAGGGCAAACAATAATCCGCCAATTTTTTTCATGATTGTTAGTTTAATAATTGTACTCTATAGTAATACTGTTCCAATTACTGTGTTGTTTATCGTTTCACCAAAAAACGATCCCGCATAATTATAGTCAAGCCCACGATATCCAGTTGACAAAGTGAAAATGATCGAATAGTTCCAACAATCACCGCTGGCAAGAACAACACTTATATCACAGGTTCCTTGCGGTACATCAATGGTTCCATAAGAGTATGCATTTATTGAGGGTGACGTACTGTTGGCTCGTCGCTGTATTTGTCAGATAAACGGTATATACACATCCAACATTGTTGTACATGTGGAACGTCGAGGTCGTTACATGGTTCAGTGCATGAAGCATCAGGCCCCGAAGATCCTGCCGCATGACGTTTGATTATAGGTCGAGCTGTTGGGAGTTATATCTGTTGCCGAAAGCGGAATAGGTGCATTTGCCCTTCGACACATTGGCAGGTTGTTGGGTCTCCATCATGCGATTACCCAGTGTGGATATGTATCAACATTACAAAAATGGCATGAACGACGGATCATTAGCATATGCCTGGCCATTGGCATCAATTTCATCCTGCGCCTGGTCATCCGCGTCTTGCTGGCTTATGATCGAAGAGTACCTGCCTGCAGGAACAGAATATGTTACAGTTCCACCCGCATATCCAGTCCGGGCAGCTCTCTCTGTAGTGAAAGCCTGGTATCGATACGTATTATAATATATCAGGCTGCATGAACCTGTTGAGTTCGCGTATGTCTGGGCGTTTTGTTAACAAATAAGAAGTTTCTGCTTGTGCATCCGCATCCGCACTGGCTAATGGTGGATGAAAACACATTTGCAGCCACCTCGTATGTTACAGACCCTCCTGCGCAGCCCGCACCACAGTTACTGCGTGTGATGGATTCTGACGGAGTAATGATTATAATAAATACCGGGACCAGCCATTTTTGCTTTGAAGCGGATACATTATTGTATTCATACATCTTTCAGAATATTCTTGTAGTCGTCTTTAATAAACCGCAGCCTTCCCAGGTTGTCATATTCATAATAAGTAATACGGTTGTTCACATCGCATTCCGATATTTTACCAATCAGGGGATCATAGCAGGTACTGCTCATCCGTGCATTCTTTGGATAAAAGCGTAATTCATCGATATTGGCATTGCTCCCTCCTACCGTAACATATGAGGCGCCAGCCGTCGATATCATATTCGTAATAGGTGAAGCCATTGATGGTCGGGGCCGACTTGACCAGTGTGGCTGATCCGCCCGTCGTCGAAACAGGCACGCTTGCATTGGAAGCCCAGAATGATACCGTGTGAGGCTTTTGTCGTATTGGCCTGTGTGATAAAGGATGTGTAGGGAGTTAGAACAAACCCCTTAACCCCGGTGACTAGCGCTGCTCGTGTAAGTCGGAACGCCGCTAGTTATATTCAATGACCATCCTGCCCACAGTGTACCGTCTTCAAAACCCGCATAGGCACAATGGTCAGGTTATCAGGTCTGCGTTAATAATGGAAGCGATAACGTATTTATCATTATAACCATAAATCATTCGCCACCGAGCGGTTTCCCTCATCCCTTCACACCAGATTAAATTTGCATTGGCATCATAACTGAAAGTCTCAGGGATCTTGTAATTGGAATACTGCCTCCCGGTCCTGTATAAGGGTAAAACTAAAGTTCAGGAGGGGTTGAGCAAATCTTTGTTCAGTATCCGCGAAGGTTTAATGTCGCCGTTTGGCAGTTGAGTGAACTCAGTTACTTTTTCCCCGGTGTACTTCGTATAAACGCCGGACCGGAAAACAGCGGTAGAGGTGGCAACCGGTAACGCCACAATATTATTTTGTAATAATGTAGTGATCGCTCCGCCGGTATAGTCGGTAGTGTACTTGATGTATTTATAATATACGTCACCGTTACTTTGTCCTGTTGCGATTGTCGAGGGCTCATAATTACCAACCATATTATAGAAATAGTTGGTAGAAGTTTCCGCGTACGCACCTGTCGGATTGTCCCGCATTCTTTCTCTCACCGTAGTGAGCTCAACCCTGCCGTGTAAATTCCGTAGAAGTCCACTTTCATATCCCCGCCATCAGCCATGCTATAAGATGCGTTATATTGATTGGGATCTGCCCAGTTTGTCACGCGTTGGGAGACGCTTCTTGTCACCAGGCATTTTACGCAAACGATATTGCTTTGAATGCCGCTGGGGTTGCATTGTTGGCCCGGGGTGACCGTTGCAAGCGTCTATATACCTCTGGGCACGTGAAAAATCATAAGTGTTTTCAACCTCCTTGACCTTATTACCGGTTGCATCATATACAGTAGTTTTCGAAGGCAAGCCATCAGCCGGGCAAATCGCTGCTTGGGAGTCAGCTTCGTATTTTGATTGGGCCCCAGCCAAAGCGCGTAATAACTATCATCAGTAAACTCCTGCACCGTCTTTCCATTCCCCGACGGCAGCTCCGTCCCTCCACTCGCTTAAATTGCAACGGCAAGAGGCGATACCCCATTGAGATCGCCACTATAATACATCGCCACGGTTTATCCCTCGATTGATCCCCAATACAAGTCAGACCAATATTCACTAAACCAGCAATGACATCGATGATCAATGCAACCGGGTTACCACCCGTAGCTACCGTAATGATGTCCATTATGGTTGTGACTGCCGAAAATAACACCAGGGTATAGGCGACAACACTTCCATGATCTGCTGAAATGTGGAAAGACTCATGGCCTCGGTACTGGGACAAGATCCCCGGATACCTGAAATGCCAGAAGCATTCCCGAAGGGTAAAGGAGCTTAACGTCCAATGGTAATCCTTATACTCAGGATTATAATGGTTATTCGTGGTCATCGAATTTGAGCGGCGTCTCTATACCCCAAAGGGAAGAAGCACCCGTCGCTGTAACATAACTATACTGGTTGGTGATAGCGGTATTGCAGCCATTGGAATTGCCTCCATCCGTCGAGCTTCGTCGATGCCACGCGCACCCCACCTACATTGATCGCTGTGGACGTAGTTGGGGAGTATGCCGGAGTTCTGTGCATAATCATAGGTGAGGGTGCCGCCGGTCAGGTAGATGATCTGTCTCAATAGTCCGTTCTTAGAATAGCCAATGCTTTTGGATTTAACACGCAATGGCCGCTTGTGTTACTTTTGATTCATATAAACACAGACCCTGCATCTTTGCGTTCCCGTCCGATTCAATTCGGATAGTGACGCGCCCCAAATATATCCCAGATTGATACTCTCGTTATGAAATCCTGTGTTACTGTTCCCATTATAATATCCCCAGACATCCTCGCATAGAAATAAGCAGGCGGCACAAAATCGTCGGTCGTATTGGAACCCACGTAATAGTCGAAAATATAGGGTGGTGAATCTTCTTTGAGATCTACACCAATCGTTTTGCACGAGACATCAGGCAGAGACGCGAAATGGCTTTTTGGTAGTTGGTCGTAGGCGTACGCATACCGGTTTTTAATAAAATAGCTGGTCTTTAAAAGATAGCTTGATAACGGCCGTCCCTGAATAAAGATATATCTACAGAAGACAATGCTTTTTCTCTCCGTTCATATCAAAACGACTGGCCCCGTATATAAAAGAGACTTTTGTGCCCGTCAGGCATCATGATTGAATCGATATCCAGGTCTTGGTGATGGATCGTTTATGAGCAACAATAGAATAGTTCTTGTCGGAATTATAGGAGATCTCTTCGCCGGCATAAAGTATCAACATTAGTTGCAGCCGCCCCATAATTAAAAAGCACCTTGCGATGAGTAAGCGCATCTTCTATTTCCGTCAGGTACCAACTGCTCACTACCCATGGATTCACCGTAACCAAATCGAACGAGTTTTGGTAATACACGTGATCGCTTTTAAACTTCGGTTGTGTACGGATCTGTGTGAAGGTTGGATCACAAAAATTGACCTGCATTGTCTTCGAAAGCCCTAGTTTGGCAAATCGATAGATCACACCATCGACATCCTGGATGGTAAATGAAGATATTTTTGTGCGAATACCTGATGCTGTATGATTGGCGTCCTGGGTATATGTAACGATCATTTTTGGTATCGCCAATAAACTGCGCTGTACCCAGGTTAGTAGGGATCCAGGATAAACATTCCACTCTTGCCATTAAACTGAAATGTAAAATAGTCGAGTTGTTTATCTTCAGCGATGATGTTGTGCTGAGCATACAGTTGGTTTTCCGAACCATACAGCGGATGACCTGGTCAATGCATCCGGGCAACCATTGACCACGGGAATGGTGCCGTATAAAATGCCTGCCGGATACTTGGTGATATCTGATTCGGCGGCACTGCCATAAGCTTCCTCGGTCGTCCGGCTCCCCTTCCTGTATACGACTCGATCCACACCACCGGCTATTAGATTCCATCCCTGGCCCACATTGGATGCCACGTCTGATACCCTCAGGCCATTGCCCGAATTATAGCTCAATGCGACTACCGAAGTGAGACGACTCTTGTCATCCTGCCAGTCAAACATTGGAAGAGAAAATACTGCGCTACCCGTCTGCAGAGTTGACCTGGCAATATGACTTGGCGAGGACAATTGTAAAGACATACAGCAAAAGAATTCTTCTCATAAACATATTAAGTGTATTTAGGTCGTGTTGCTTTTATCGTTGTCTATATCATTAAAAGGTATATCCCAGCCGAAACAAAAGAGGCTGCGTTTGTGGCTACTCTGTCGATATGAAGAAAGTCCCACAGGAATTGCAGCTTTGTTTTTTGAAGAGCTTGGATTTGATTGAAATTGTTTTTGCTCAGACCAATCAACCCACTCTCTTGCCAGGCGTTCATATCTCTCAGCTGATCGATATTGTTAAATGCATTCCGGTAATTTTGTTCATATCCTCCGCTCAGCCAGAATGTGCTTTTATTTTTCCACTCAACAAAGCTTCGCAACCCAAGTCCCTCGCTGGTTATCCGGATGTTTTCCGGCCGGTACCCCAGCCGACTTTATAAGCAGCGGCGACACCAATTACACTTTTATCATTGAGTTTGTACCCTGCGGATAAGCCAATATCACTGGTAGCTGGGGAAAAATTCGTTGCCTTTTGTGATTGGAATGTCGTTTCGTATTCCAATCGCTTCAGAAAGGATTTTGTCTTTTGGGGATTGGGTTTGAAGTTGGGCATATCCAGGTCACCTCCACCTCGAACCTGACAGTTGCTGGAAGCTTATTTCTTAGTTCGTTGATCTGTCCCTGAGCATCCTGGACGTTTCTTTGGAGTGGTTGCCACTGAGTTGCTGTTGCCGAAACTCGCCTGTTGCAGGAAATTGTTTATTTGCGCCCTTGTCTGGAGTGCAGCGAATCCTACAGCCTGACCAGTTTGCCCACCCGTTAAAGCGGATCCTGCCGGCATAGGAAAGAATGAAGCAAGTATGCTGTTCCTCTTCATAAAATCCTGGAACAATTTTGTCTTGCTCAACAATTCAAGTGCTTTCGCTTCCGCCTTCTTCGAATCTTTGAGCATCTCCTTATACTCATTCACCTGTTGACCGTAGTAGTATACCTGTTTGTTTAGCCTTTTCAATTCCCTGGTTAATCCAAAATTGTTCAGTTGCTTCTTTCAAATATTCTTTCCGCTCTCTTAAAAACTCTTTGATGTCCTCTGCCTTCTTAAATTGATCCTCTAAACCCTGTATTTTGGAGGTTGCCTCCTGCAGCTTTTCCTTTCCATCCTTAATGGTTGAAAGTAATTGCGGATTATTCTCAACAAACTTCAGTGAGGTGGCCAGCGAATCCAGCTTCGGCATATATTGAGTCAACTTGCTTTGCCGGGTTAGTTTTTCTTCGAGCTGCTTATATCTGGCGTAAGTATTATTTACCAGGTTCACGGCAGCTACTGAGTCGAGCCCTGGATAGTTTTTGGCTATTCTCGCCTCCTGCTTCATCATTTGATTCAGCACCCTCTCAGATTTTTTTATCCATTTTTTCTTCGAGGGAATGGGCTTTAGATGAAACGTCTGTCAGATACTTTTGCGGGAGCTGCAGAATACTTGATGCTGTCCACGGGCAATGACACGGGGCCCAATAGCTAAAAACTACAATAAGCAGGATAAGGTTCTTAAAACACACAATTTGTGGTTGAGATTGTCAAATTAGAACACAATAAAACATCTTTTACTGAAAACTACGCAGACGTAATAAAATCCGGGGAATGAAATGATCTTTTCAGGGAATGAAAAAATTTTCGAGATATCGCGGGGAAATTCGATGATAGAAAAAATTATCTGGCTTAACTTTGCAGTCAATGGACTTATTTCTTTTTCGTCACCATTAATGATAAACAATCTTTGCTGTAATACCCCTTTGTGTACTGTTTCCCGATAGGCAGTTCCTTTGCCATCTCATCAATATATACAGTCTCATTATCGAAGCGGGAAATGTGTTGTAGTGAGACCATGAATGAACGATGGATACGACAGAACAGGTTTTGTGGCAATTTCTTTTCCAGGCACCACATGGATGTGGCGGCCAAATGAACCTTTTAACAGTAACAATCTTTACGTATTTACTAACTGCTTCCATATAGCAGATATCCGGAATAACAACCTGGAAATAGATTCCATTGGATTTGAAATAGACAAATTGATGCATATAAACGCAGTTATCTTTAATAATAATTCCTGGACCTGAATGATACCAGGGTTATTTATCTAATCATTGCCTTATATGCCTTGCAGGGAAATACAAATACCGTCAAAAGTGGGTACAATCCATATTTTTCCCGACGATCTTTTTTTCTTCGACGCGAATATTCAATGGTGATGAATTGTCTCGTCCTCGGAAAATGTATTCACGGATGTTATCGGGGCTTGCATTTCTGTGTTCATCTATTGTAAAGTGGTGGTTTGGTAAATATAGATATTGAAGATTATTGAACAAGGTCGATCTTCAAAATCTTTACAAGTGAGTCAATAGCGGCAGTAATCGAGTCGAAGCAGCATTTTTTTGAGAAGTTTGCCAGTAATTTACGCAGCTTTAAAGGGAAACTCTTACTTTCTTAAGTCAAGGATCTAAAAAGATCCCGATGTGTTGATTTCATTTTCTCTGTTTGAATTCTGATGGTAATCGATCTCAGTTAGCATGTTATTGGGTTCTAACCTCACAGTCAATCAATTTCTCAGAAATATTCTAAATAAATACTAAATAGTTTAGTATATTTTACTAATTTGCCTAGCATTACAAACCCAAATGTACAATTTTTTCAGGAATATATTTTACTAATGTCAGCGCTCAAAGCAGATATCATCACCCATCTCAAAAGAAATCCTCAGCTTACAGGGATTCAATCGAACTGCCACTAATAACAATGAACTCAATGCCGGGCTTGGTTCCATTCAAACACGCGTTTCCCAATTCTTCATTTCCCCTGGGAGCAATACATGAATTTATTTGTAACAACATTGAAGAAATGACCGCCAGCAGTGGCTTTATCGCCGGCATCCTTTCCACTCTCATGCATCAATCGGGAGTATCAATATGGATAAGCTCATCTCATTCCATTTTTCCCCCGGCATTGAAATCATTTAACATCGCTCCCGATAAAATTATTTTCGTCAAACTGCAAAATGAAAAAGATATACTCTGGACAATCGAAGAAGCCCTCAAATGTGAAGGACTATCCGCCGTAATCGGTGAAATCCGTGATCTCAGCTTCACCGCTTCACGCAGGATTGCAATTAGCAGTTGAACAAAAGCAGGGGTAACAGGATTTATCTTGGTTCGTGTTCCACAGACCAACGGTCGTCTCTACTACCGCCTGCGTCACCCGCTGGAAAATTACTCACCTACCCTGCGAGTTGGAAGATGATATGCCAGGAGTAGGCTATCCACGCTGGAATGTTGAATTATTAAAAGTACGTAATGGCGAAACCAGGTATCTGGTCGATTGGAATGGATAAATGGAAGATTCATCTTGGTTCGTGCCCCACGAACCAAGATTGTCCCACGAACCAACATATCCCCAAAAAGAAAACAGGTTAATATGTCAAAACGTTTTGTTGCCATATGGTTCCGTTACCTGAGAACGGATTGGTTCAGCCCTCCGCCAACCTGAGCTTGCCAAACTTCCACTCGTCCTGTCCTTTCCCGATCATGGCAGAATGATGATCACAACTGCCAACCCTCTTGCACAATCACTGGGAGTAGACAGAGGAATGGTAGTAGCCGATGCCAGGGTCATTGTACCCTCTTTACAGGTCATTGATGATAAACCTGATCTCCCGGAAAAATTACTTACCCGTATTGCAGAATGGTGCATTCGCTTTACACCATTTGTCAGTCTTGATCTTCCTGATGGTCTCATCCTCGATGTCACCGGCTGCTCTCATCTATGGGGCGGAGATAAATCTTATTTAAAGAAATAGTACAAAGGTTGAGTGACCGGGGTTATCATGTAAGAGCAGCAATAGCCGATACTATTGGGGCCGCCTGGGCTATTTCACGTTACGGAAAAAAATACTCCTGTTATAGAAAGCAATCAACAATCATCAGCCATCTTATCATTGCCTCCTGAATCTCTTCGCCTCGATATCGACACGATTGAGCGTTTGCATAAGCTGGGACTAAAACAGATCAAAGATTTCATCGCCATGCCCCGCCCCTCACTTCGCAGACGCTTTGGTCGGCAATTGATTCAAAGAATTAACCAGGCCCTGGGATATGAAGAAGAAATAATTCAGCCTGTTCAACCTCCCGAGCCTTACCATGAACGATTGCCCTGCCTGGAACCAATTGTAACGGCAGCAGGATTGAAATTGCTTTACAACGATTGTTGGATTGCCTGTGTCACCGGCTTAAAAACGAAGGTAAAGGTCTTCGCTCCGCTATTTTGAAATGTTACCGGGTAGATGGGAAGACTCAAAAAATCGAGATCGGCACTCATCGTCCATCTTACAATGTCAAGCATCTTTTCAAACTTTTTGAAATTAAAATATCCTCAATCGAACCAGGATTAGGGTTGAATTATTTGTATTGGAAGCGCCTAAAGTAGAAGACCATTCTCCTGCACAGGAAAAATGTGGAATAACAATTTTGATCTGGAACATGAAGGCCTTTCAGAGCTTTTGGATCGTTGTGAGTGGCAAATTCGGAGCAACTCTTATTCGCCGTTATTTACCCCGATGAGCATTACTGGCCTGAACGATCTGTCAAGCCCGCTACAACATTGAATGAAGAATTAACTACAGATTGGAAAACCGACCGTCCACGGCCATTGCAATTGTTATCAAGACCTGAACCTATCGAAGTGACTGCGCCCATCCCTGATTACCCTCCGATGAATTTTCGATATAAGGAAAAACTGCATAAAATAATAAAAGCAGACGGACCTGAGAGGATCGAACAGGAATGGTGGATACAGGAGAAGGCCAGCATAGGGACTATTATTATGTAGAAGATGAAACAGGATGCAGGTATTGGCTATTCCGATCGGGACATTGTTGCCCACCTCTTGGCCCTCCAAGGAGGGGGTAAGGGGGTGGGCAATGGATTTATTCATGGTTTTTTTGCTTGAGTCAGGAATCTCATATGTTTCGAGAGGTGCTCCGTGCAAGTACTTTTTTAACCACAGAGAGGCTACAGAGGAGTCACACAGGGGAACACAGAGAATAATCTCTGTGCACTCTGTGTACCCTCGGTTCTTTCTCAGTGGTTAAAAAGTGCTGCATCCAAAGGCATTCCGTAAACTCAAGAAAACCTTAAAATATGACTTATACAGAATTTCAAACTACAACTAATTTCAGCTTTCTTCGCGGAGCTTCTCATCCCTGATGAATTGGTGAGAGCAAGCTGCATTATATGGATACAATCAACTGGCAATTACTGACAGAAATACTTTTGCCGGCATTGTCCGTGCACATGCTGCAGCTAAAAAGAAAAACATTCGCATTATTCCCGGTTGCCGGCTTGATCTAATGGATGGACAAAGCCTCCTGGCTTATCCTACCAGACAAAACTGCTTATTCCCAACTCACCTCTTTGCTCACAACAGGCAATCGCCGGGCAGAAAAAGGAGAATGTCATTTATATAAAGCAGATGTATATGAACACGCAAGAGGAGTAAAGTTCATTGTATTGCCACCTGACAAGTTAGACGAGTCAGTTCAATTTTGATCCCGCGTTTATCACTAATCTAAAAGGAATATCAGGAATCCGTTCGGTAATGATCTTTATATCGCCGCCTCCCGGCGATACCAGGGTGATGATACTAAATATCTCTATCGTATTTCAGGGTTATCATCGCAACTAGCTATTCCGATGATAGCAACCAAATGATGTGCATTATCGTAGTGCCGGTCGCCGGCAATTGCAGGATATCCTGACTTGTATACGTGAAAAATGTACGATCTATAATGCCGGATTTAAACTGCATCAAATGCTGAAAGATATTTGAAACCCGAAAAAGAGATGCTGCGTTTGTTCCGGGCAATATCCATATGCCATACAACATACCCAGGAATTAGCTGAAGCCTGCCAGTTCTCCCTTGATTCTTTGAAATATGAATATCCTGAAGAAATAACAACAGAAGGGCGTACACCACAGGATGAGCTTAGTTATTTAAGCTGGCTCGGCGCTAAACAGCATTATGGTGAAGTACTTCCGGATAAAGTGATAGCTGCGATTAATCATGAGCTGGCGTTTATCGAAGAGATGAACTATGCCTCTTATTTTCTTACTGTGTATGATATTGTTCGATATGCCCGTCAACAAGGCATTCTATGCCAGGGAAGAGGCTCCGCGGCTAATTCGACCGTTTGCTTTTGTCTTGGTATTACTTCGGTGAATCCCGCAAAATTTGATCTTTTATTTGAACGGTTTATTTCTCCAGCCAGAGATGAACCGCCTGATATAGATGTAGACTTTGAACACGAGCGAAGAGAAGAGGTCATACAATATATATATAATAAATATGGTCGCGATAGGGCAGCAATTGTTGCCACCGTTACTCAACAACACCAAAAGGAGCTATAAGAGATGTGGCAAAAGCCATGGGTTTATCAGTTGATACCATTAATCGCCTTTCTGATTCTGTCGGTTCCCTTGGAGAGTTTCCCGAAGAACCCTTTGACAGAAAACGAGATGGCAGATGAGGGCCTTAATATGAGAGATAAACACCTTCACAAAGGTTTTAGATCTGACCCGAGCAATACATTGGCTTTCCACGTCAATTAGGCCAACATACAGGAGGATTTGTGATAACGAGGGGAAAGCTGACGGATTTATGTTCCTATCCTGAATGCACGTATGGAAGATAGGACCTGCATCGAATGGAACAAAGATGATATTGATGCATTGGGATTTATGAAAGTAGATGTATTGGCCCTGGGTATGCTTGACCTGTATTCGTAAAGCATTTGATCTTATCAAACAGCATTATGGGCCTGATTTTACTTTGGCAAATATTCCCCAGGATGATCCGGCTGTGTATGAAATGATCTGTCATGCAGATACTATTGGCGTGTTTCAAATTGAAAGCCGTGCACCAACAATCGATGTTACCAAGATTAAAACCAAGAACATTTTATGATTTGGTTATTGAAGTGGCTATTGTACGTCCCGGCCCCATACAAGGTGATATGGTTCATCCCTTATCTGCGTCGACGTAATGGGGAAGAGCCTGAGTGAATATCCTTCCGGCGAATTAGAAGAAATTCTAAAACGAACTCTTGGTGTTCCCTTATTCCAGGAGCAGGCAATGAAGATCGCTATTGTTGCCGCAGGATTTACACCTGCTGAAGCGGATGAACTCCGTCGAAGTATGGCCACATTTAAAGCAAAAGGCCTCGTCACTCAATTCCGCGAAAAAGCTCATCGAGGGGAATGATGGAAAGGGCTATACCCTAGAATATGCACAACGTGTATTCAAACAATTGGAAGGTTTTGGCAGTTATGGCTTCCCTGAAAGTCACGCAGCCAGTTTTGCATTGCTGGTGTATGTTTCCTCCTGGCTCAAATATTATTATCCTGATGTGTTTGCCTGTGCTCTCCTGAACAGTCAACCAATGGGATTTTATCAACCCGCACAGATCATCATTGATGCGCGTAATCATGGAGTAGTGGTGAGACCTGTCGACATTAATCATTCAGATTGGCATAATACACCTCCGAAGAAACAGAAGGAAAAATATTGCGCCATGCGTTTGGGGTTTCGAACAGGTGAAAGCATTGAGAGAAGCAAAGATATGAAAATGCTGATTGCTGGCAGAACAAGAAAGTATACTGCCATCAATGATCTGCGTGATATTGGTTTACCGGATGTTGCATTAGAAAAATCGGGACGTGATGCGGATGCTTTCAGATCGATAGGTCTTGATCGCCGGCAGGCATTATGGGGAAACGACAACACGTGATCGCCCGGTTGGGCTCATTCAAGGAGCCAGCCTTCTGAAGATGCAAAAAGAAGAAAACAGGTCGCTGCCGCTCATGACCCTTGTCGGAACATGTGGTGCAGTGACCATGCAAGCACCTCACTTTCTTTAAAGGCCCATCCGGTCAGCTTTGTAAGAGAAAAGTTGCAACAACTCCATATTATTATTTCTGCTGGCGAATTATCTCAATAGAAAAGAATGGCAGGATCTCGTAAAATGTGCAGGTCTTGTATCCAGTGAGGCAAGGACCCGGTACTGCAGGCGGTACTTGCTTTTATGACAATTGAAGATAGAAACCAGTCACGCCAATCTTGTTGTATTTGGCAAACCTTTTCCGGCAATATCGCAAGGAGATCGTTCCTCAGTCGAAGCATAATGGTAGAAGGTAAGTTACAGAACCGAAGGAGAGGTGATACACATGGCCAGTCTCAGCGCTGCCGCGATCTTCACAGGTAACAGCATGGCTCATGACGGCTCTCACTCCTAAGCGGATGACATGAGCAGTTGCTCATTCACTGACTTATCTCGAGGCACGATGAGAAAACGGATACACTGGATCCGCGGCAAGCTGTGCAGAGTTACAACAGGGAAAATGTTTTCCTCTCCGATAGGAAGCCCAGGAGTTTTAGATGACGATCCATAGACCCCAGCTAGAGGTGAAAACCACATAGAGAATATTGCATAAGAGTATTTACACAGAGAACACGGAGTAACGTCATTTGGAACCCGAGTAGTCCTTCTGTGTCCCGCTGGCGAAGCGGGACTCCCGTGCCTCTCTGTGGTTAAAACAGAGTACGGGACCTTTATTCGACTAAAGCGCCCACGATATTAGCTGGCTCTCTATAGTCACATTGCTGATCTACGATTCACCAGGTATTTCAATATATAGGTTATGAAAACATCGTAATCGGAGGGCAGTACACCATGTGGCCACATCGCGCATATAATATCCGAGCGTGTTTAGCAACGCAGTATCGCCCAGCCGCTCGAACAGCGGCAGTGCCCGGTCCCTTTGCCAAACTGGTCTATAAGCAGCGGGCTCTGGCTGCCAATGCGGCAAGGAATTCTCCTTTGGGATCGGACCAATAATCAGTGCTTCCTGCTTGCAGCAACAATGGTCGTGGAGCAATCAACGAGACCAGCATGTGCCCATCTACCGGTAGTTGATCGACTTTTGTTACTAAAACTGTGATAGTTTGCGGCAAACTGATAAAAGTAGTGCGCGATGTATCAGTAATATGTGCAACAGTTTCTCCAAAATTTCGCCTAAGCTTAACGCCGCCCCTCCACTACTTCGCGATACACTATGCGAGTCACCATTGCAAATCTTTGATCCCTGGCACCTGCCCACAATACTGTCTTGCCCAGCCTGGAAGCTCCTGTAAGAGCAATTTTTCCGTCAGTCGTCTTTGTTCGCGCCGTCAAATGCTAACCCGCATCGCCCGGCTCAATCCCCAGGCCCATGCTGCTATGGCGCCCCATTCATTAGGAGCGGGCTTTTGACCCGGACGCAGATACTGAGAACGGATGCCATAAGGTAGCCCCGTTTTAAAATCTGGTTCAATATCCCCATAATGAGACCAATGCCACTGCGATTCCATTGTTAATGAACTTCCCGACATCGAATTTTCTGAAAGGGGAAGTTGTGGCCGGTACTTTTTCCCATCCCTCGACCACATAAGACCTGGTTTAACCCCTGGATCTCCACTGAAATTGAATTAGGTACAAAATGAAATATTCAACAGTAGCGGCGCGGGCTTGCCAGACTTCAGGGCATTGACAGGAAGATAGATCAATAGATCCATCTTATGATCTGAAGTATCTGATGTAAAAGTAAACAGTGACCTGTTTTCGAATAGCGGTGCCGTTGAAAACGGAGGTGCCGGGGTCAAAGACATTAAATTTCAGACCGGCCGGTTTACCAGGAGCTTTTCCAAACTGGTACTCTTCGAACAGTTTAACGATCTCGGCTCTTCGTTGACTCATCCAGGCGCCGGCATCTGTTACTTTCCTACCATTGTTAAGTGTCAACGGATCGGGCAAAGTATATGTACCCACCTTTGTCTCAACATAGTTAACAGGAATGCCGGCCACAGTATCTGGTGGCGCCTTCTGACCATATATACTGAACTTGTAAGAATTATATGGCTAAGAAGAATTAGAGTTTTTGAAGAATTGATTTACTATGGAATTGCTATTCATATGCTGGTGTTTAATGAGAGCCTGGGGTCCTTAGGGCGATTATTGATTATTAATTATTGTCAAAACGATAAGTTCTAACCGGACAACAATGATTAATGATCAATTGCCTCCAGCAAGTAATTTAACAGGACCGATCAATCCCGACGCCGAAAGATCATATTGTCTCCTGCCAAACGGTAGTGGATATGAATCCAATATTTTTTGATCCGGGTGTTCCTTGTCACCAATCAGCCTGTTTGTCCATTCATTGGTCACCAGGACTCGCAATTTATTAGTTCCAGTCTTTACCGCGTTTGTTATGTCCAGCTCAAATGGTGGTTTCCAAACGAAATCGACACGGGTTTCATTTACATAGACCTCTGCCATGTCTCTTACAACTCAAGATCAAGCAGGATCCGATGACCAGATGTCTGCCATTCTTTTAACTTCAAAAGTTTTTGAGTAGGTAGCCGTACCCGAAAAATATTTAACTCCTGAATCATTGCTTTCGGTCCAGGAAACCAGTTGGGGAATTTGCATGGCCGTGGGCGCACCCCAACCGTTGGGAAAGCCGATGTTCCATCCACCCGTAAGTTCTTTCAATTCGCTATACTTTGTAGCCGGTATCGTTCTCGCGAGCTGCAAAGCTTTATTCCTGAAAACTATAAAAACGGTTCCATGCGCTGTCAATTGAAAGACACAGAAGTTGCATTATCATCGATAACATACGACGCTGGTTCAGCTGATCCATCATCGGGATGCCATAGTTCCACACCTTTGTTGGTTACACGGGAAATGACCCGACAAATTAAGCGGTGTATTCGTGCGGTTAACGACAAAGTAAATGTCTGTATTACCATTTCTGCGATGAATCCACGACACCTGGTCCTCGTCGCGATTAAATGTTGCATCCTCTGGTAACGCCCGCTTCGCTAAGAACCTGTTGAAGAGACAGGCCCCAACGTATTCTCACCTTTTACATATTGCCGCCGGGTGCGGCTAATTCCGTCGAGATCACCCCGACACTTCAAGACCAATTTCTCTAACAGCGCTATCCGATGTGGGATAATTAGTCGAGACCTGCTGGCTGGGTAGGCTTAGGACCCATCACGATTGCTCCATCGGCAACCAGTTCCTTTATCTCTGAACCATCGGCAAATTCATCCTCGTTGGTTTGAGGCAACACGAGTACTGAATAGGTCATACCATCGGGTAAGATCAGTTTGCTCTTCGGAATTCACTCGACATGAAATGAAGTAATATGTCGTGCGTTAATATAATCATATTGGTAGCCCCTTGAGGAGCCGGTTGCAGTCCTGCGCCCCAGAACGGCATAGTCGGATGGCGCCCCTTCATTTAAGAGGTACGCCGACGTCTGCAACATATTGTCCTGTTTGCAGCATGGAACGAGTTGCGCGCAAAATAAGTTGTCATCGGCTTTACATGTTCGGCCCAGGTAATATTGCGGTGGATGTGTGTACCAACCATCGTATTACCTGGCTTCGTATCCAGGGGCTGGTGGGCGGATGCTATGGAACACAAGACGATTCACGCCTTGCGTAAACCAGTAGTCGGCTATGTTTTTAAAGTTTGCGGTGATTCATAATTTCCACCCGTGAATGCCTCGGCAGCTACACAGTTTTTTCCACATACACATGTGAGGCAGACGCAGCTCCGCGTACATCCTGGTAATACATTGAAGAAGGATGGAGGTCCTGGACCCAGAACTCTCCCCATCGGTATATCTACATACTTTTTATTCAACAAAGCATCTTCAATCGACTCTGAGCGAAACGCCACCGGCTTCTCCATAGGTTTTGATGCCTTGCTCATGGAGGAAGTCGGTTACGGTGCCATAATGATTCTCGGCAATCAGATCCACCAGCGTTCGGCGAAAGTCCCATAGAAATCGATCACTTGCTTCCCCATTGGCCACTACTCTTCCTGTAAGCGCGGGCAGATAGCTGATTAAATCGTATCCCCTGCGTTTTTTAAATTCAGTGGGCATACTATCCTGTCCAATTTTGTATGCCGGCTTCCCAGCTATCCATCATAAAGTATTGCAGTCTTTTTCCGTACCGTTCTCCCAGCGACTGCTTCAACGGTCCGGTGTATGCCTTCAGTATAGGACGTTACACTCTTAGCACTCATCTTATCCACTTCATAGCCGAGGGCGGCGGGTACTGCGGGTCGGTTTTTGGCGCCTGTCAGTGCGTATCCAAAATCGAATGATCGTCCACTTGCCCTGGGGGAATATTCCATTGTAACGTTCCATCGGAATTCATTTTAGCTGTAAGGTCAATTATCTCCGAGGGATCAATGGTTGAATTGGCTTTAACACCAGTGTCGCTACGCCGCTATATTCAAATAAAAAATTGAAGCCCGCTTTATCTTCCCATCTGTTTATTCTTGCACCCGAATGCAGTGCTGAATTTCACTGACCGAATACGCTGTATCCGGAGGAGTAGTTAGCTTCCGGATATCACATCGGCCGGTCGTGGCGCTGCATTGGTGAATTCTTATCCGAATATATTTTACAATGGTTTCGGGAAAAGTATAAGTGCGGACACTACCGCCCCTGTAACCTGATTTTCCCTGGTATCGCAGTCAAAATAGTGAAATGGATGCCATCTTCACTCGGCCAGTACTTTGCCGAAAGGGGATGGCTCGGCGTGCTGCTATTGTAATAGCTTGCGCGGAAAACGGCTTTTCTACTTAAGTTGTATCCAGTGCCTCTCCATTGATCGTGGTTGGTTTTATCGTTATCGAAGTAGTGATATCGTGATCGAATAAAGAGATTCCCATTTTCGCTACCAACGCTAGTGGTTACCTGGGCAATGTCTTGGTATCCTCATCGTTTGGTGTACGAAAGGCAATAACAGCAAAATCGCGGATAGAACCCTTCAGTCTTTTTATCAGGGTTTGAAAAGTTAGGACCCGGGCCTTCGTTGGAAGGAGGGCATTGGTAATTTGTCTGAAAATACACGCGAACCCTCGACTTCCACCTGGCTCCAAACCAGTTTTTTCATTGCCTCTTCTGGTTTGACCCAGGGTCCCCCGGTGAGGCTCCATCCTGGTGAACTAAAGATTGCTCATCTCCAGACCAAGACGTTCCGCTTCCTTTGCTGCGAAATTCACGGCATCGAGCCATTGCGGCGTACCGAAGACAACGGGATCTTTTACAACCTGGCCCGTGCCTGCATTGACGTCGGCCAATTGGAAGCCGGCAATGCCGGAACGTTTCATCCACTCAAGATCTTTTGTGATTCCTTCTTTGTTACATTGCTTTTGGTCCAATGCCACCAGGTTCTTGGCCAGGCATCAGGCGGGAGGATTCTAAACCCTTCCCGAAGCGAATCAAAGTTTTGGCCAAAGGTGTAATGGTTGCATAAAAAGATCAGCAGCGCACTTGTTGCGATTAGGCGTGCAGGACGGCAATTGATTTTCATGTGCAACCTGTTAGATACTTTCAATGTCGAAGATGAGAATGAAAGTAAAAATAAGAAAGGAAGAACTATCCTGTTCCTAAGGGTAAGAAACCGCATTGCCCTGGCTCATGCCACCGCTAAAGCTTTGGGCGACACGCGGTAAGCCCGGGGCAATGGATTTGAGTCCAGAATGGGCTTTAGCCCAACACAATAGCCGGATTAAGACTTTCGGGCTTCTGTCAACACTTCATTGTTTAGCCGGATATACTCGATATCATTGTCTGCTGTTGCGAGTTTGACGCCTTCGGTGGCTGTTGAGATAGCGCCTTGTTTGTCGCCCATTTTTAATTGAACCCGGGCCTTCCAATATTTAGCGTTATCGGCCCTGGGATTGGGCCTTTTCAAACTCGTTCATCCATGCAAGAGCCTTTATTCATGTCTTTGTCATGATTGTAGTAATAGATGGCGGCAAAATAGTAAGGTTTTTTTCACCTTTCATCGCCTCGTCGATATTGGCCATAACGCGGGCATCAACATCGGTCGTAAAGGCGAATAGAAAACAATGGTGCTTTCCCCACATTAGCTGGAGATCGCGCAGTGTTCTTACAAATGCGTTGGCAAACTGGATCGTAAAAGTTTCTGACCTTTCTGTCCAGTTTCCCCCGGCTTGATCCCCGAATCGCAACACGTCTTTAGTTGAGTCATAAGAATAAGCGCCCCACTGTTGCGCGGTTTGATTGATAATGACTCGTCCATTCATTGGCCTGCGGAATTGTAAACAAAGCATATTCACCCGGAGCCAGTGGATGTCCTTCGATCGTTATTGAATCTGTGAGTTTAATCTTTGTGGCCGCATTGGCGCCCGTGCGCCAGACAATTCCATACGGCTCTATGGCCCCAAACATTTTCCTTCCTTTTACGTTGGGTCGTGAATAGGCTATGGTTACTTGTCCAAGCCCCAAATCCTGTTCTATTTTTTGCAGGGTGCTGGGTTGGGGAATTTGAGATTTTGTGCGTCCGTTTTAGTCAGATAGGAATACTACCGACAACATTACAATGATTGCTAATTTTTCATGATAGTTGATTTCAAAGAAAATAAAAATTAACTGACATCAGCGAAATTGAAAGTGAATATGTGATGGGCGGCGCTTCCATGAAGGAAGACCGGTCGGGGATCAGGAGCAAATATGAGTTTGGTCATTAAAAGATGCGTAAAAAAGGCCTTCCTTTGAAAATGAGAGAGGGAATTGATCCTGGCTTGTAGTAGTATCATCTGCTTGTCATGGGCGGAGTTCCGTTTGTCTTTCTTCAATCGCGTCGAATCTGTATTAATATTGTCGCCAATGCCGGATTCTTTCTTCGCATACGCTGAATGGATTGAACTGGAAACTTTCTTCTCCGGCTATCTTTTAGTTTATGCCATCATTTATCTTGTCGCTTCAAACCGAGCGGCGAAAGGCTTTGTAAAAACTAGTTTGTTGGACAAAATTGCCCCCAGGCCTATGCATTTGCAGGAACTTTATACCTGGGATTGCAATTGAAAAATGCCTATCCCTGATTATAGCATTGAGCACCTGACTGCCGGTATCCAACTTCCACTGTTAAAAATATGGGGACTGCTTTCTGTGTTATTCTGGATACCCTTGTTTCGAAAGAGGGTGGCCTTCCAGTCTCCTGCACAGCTCTGTATTTCTTTTCTCACTGGCAAAAAGCACGTACTTACAACTAGTTACTTCCTCTCCCAGGTGATAACATGGCAAAGAATAACATGAAAATATATTCAGTGAGTATTCTTTTAACTCTGGCTGCTCTCATCCTTGTAATATTAATCTCTTTGGTGCTTGCACGTTTCAAAAGGCAAAAACGTTCTATCTACATTTTATAGGGATACCAGAGAATCCGCCCTCACAAAAACTTACAACCTCAGTCGTCTCAATCCTCTATGACATATCTCATTACTTGTTTTGACCACCGTCATGGGATCGTCATACTCCTTTATCTAGCTTGGTGCCTTGAAAAATAGATTATTCACTTCAAAATATTTATTATGAAACTGCTTAGTAATTCTAAAATTTGGGCTGTAGTTGTTATCATGGTTAGCGGATTGGTATACGTTGGCAGTTGCACCCGCGACAACGATTTCACGGTTCCTGTCCAGCTAACAAAACCATTTGTTCCCAACAGGGGCAATGCTGTTCTTCTCCCTGGAAATATGACGGCTGGAAATGCCAGTGAATGGAAACTCGATAAAGTTCACTCAAGCGCATTGTGGTCTGGCGCCTATATTGGGGCAGCAGGTTTGCTCACTGGTCGTTTTAACCAGTTTGGTATGCATGATGTCGTTGATGCAGAAATGATAAACTACGTTACAACCGGTCAGCCATTAAAGGATACTTCATGGTCTTTTTATGAAAGTGATCCCTCCAAGATCCATATTAATGGTTATGTACAGATCAATCAATCTAACACGGGCGAGCCGGGAAGAGACGGTGGATGTAATATTTCAAACCTGGGAACTACTGCTATTGTTGCGGGTACCCAAAACCTTACTGTTACCAATCTTGCCAAAATAAAATCAACAAAAGTGGAATTTGATCCAAACAGTAACGGATACATCGTGACGCTGGATTTAACCTGGAAGGGACTACTGGCACAACCACTTACTAAATCCATCATAGGTAAATTAAGTTATGTACCAAGGTCCACTCCCACTGGAATGACTTATGATGTATTCGGTCTGCAGCTAACGTTTCAGTTTAATAAATCTGATTTTGGTATTACCAGCACCAGTATAGGGGATAAAATTGGTATTGAGTGCAACATGAACTTCAATAATAAATGATCACCACTAAACTAATTAATATGAAACGCGTATCACTATATACTAGTTTGCTGCTGGTCTTGGCAATTGGATTGACAAGTTGTTACAAAGACGTCATCAAACCTGATCTCCCTAAAGATCCGAATGCTCCTCCCCAGCAGGTAAGCTTTAATGGCGAATTGAAGCCATTGTTCGGTGCAAGCTGTGCGAAAGTCGGATGTCATGTATCGGGAGGGCATCATCCTTACCTGACCCCCGATGTGTCCTACCAGGAAATTGTAAACGGGGGCTTTGTCAACACAGCCCTCCCCAAAGAAAGCATAATATATAAACAGATTTATGGCGATATGGGAGAGCACATGCCTTCCTGACTGACAGACAAAAAGTGTATGATTGGATAAGAAATGGCGCCCCCAATAATTAACTAACTTAAAACTAACTCAAATGAAACTAATAGTAAATAAAGCTAAATGTTGGTTTACACGGCCTGCATTTCTTATTGGCTGGCTGCTGCTACTGAATGGTGCTCTGCGGGCCCAGGACAGCACTGCTGGCGGAGGCACCGCAACGCGCGTCAAAGTGAAGCCCGTCAAAAATACTTTTCAAAGTGTTTGGATCAGCGATAATCAAACTGTAATGGTACCAGTTAAAGGCACTATGGAAATGGACATCATGCATCGCTTTGGTACCTGGAATAACGGATACCAGGATTTCTGGGGTCTCTTTGCGCCATCCAATATCAGGATTGGCATCAGCTATGCTCCCATTAATAAATTAAATGTGGGAATTGGATTTACTAAAACAACAGCAGCTGTTATTCCTCATGCCACTATCTCATCCGTATCCGGCCCGTTATGGGATGGAAGCTTAAAATATTCCCTTATCACTCAAACAAAAGGTAAATATCCAGTCAGTATCAGCTATTATGTCAATGCATCCTTATAACACGAAAAAAGATCCCAATCATGATATTTACAGGTACAACAGCGATCGCCTGGCCTATTTCCACCAAATATTGATAGCCAGGAAGGTCACTGATAAACTATCACTACAGGTCGCACCAAGTCTCTCGCATCACAACGTAGTAAACGGCTATTATACACAGCCAGAACGACTCCACTTTAAAGATAAACCCTTCCATGGAAGTTCGAGCATTTTGCCGTAGCGGTATCGGTCCGGTATAAATTAACGGCTGTTACTTCCTTGATGCTTAACTATGATCAGCCAATTACGAAACACACCACTAATAATCCAAATCCAAGCCTTTCTTTGGCGTTGAGTTTAATACAAGCAGCCACTCCTTTCAGCTATTTTTTACGAATTTTTATTACCTGAACCCGGCAGTAAATAATATGTACAATACGAATAACCCATTTGGATACACGGATCACTCAACAAATGATCCCAGTACTCCTGCTGACGAAAGCACCAAAGTAAAAGGAGGACGATTCCTCATCGGCTTTAATATTACCCGTTTGTGGAATTACTAAACCCCATATAATAACCCATGAAAAACAACGAGCCCTGTATTGAAATAAAATACAGGGCTCTTACAATAAGAGACAGCCTGGCGCTATAGTGGCAATGGAATTATCCGGTCTGAATCGTAACTCCCTTTGACTTCATTTATGAAAAAGCTCTCTATATATAATTTCGTGCATCGGGTTTTTCCTTTATTCTTCAGTGGCGCCATTGTTGACTGCTTGCAGAGATACGGACTCATCAAAAACAAACACTTCTGTGCAACAAAAGTCCGTCCCGCCATCACTGGTTCAATATAAAAAACCCGCCGCAAGTTTCAATGATACCCTCGTTATCACTAAAGTCTCGGCGGTGTTTTATTATCCGGATAGCTTACAACTTGATAAGATGAAAGCCAGTTCAAAAAGAAATATTATGAAACCGAGGTCCATAATTGCTTTTTCTTAATGCGAAATGCCCGGTTGGTGCTAAAAAATACTGGCCAAAGATTCACATCATTGAAACAAAGACGAACCGGTATCTTCTGTTCATAAAGGCTAACAAAGGAAAAACATATATCGATCTTAACAGCGAAGGGGATATGTGTGGAATATTTTTATTTGATGGCAAAAAAGAACCCGAACTCGCCGACATGATGAACCTTGACACAGCGCTTGGTTTTTATTTTAATCAATAATCCGCCAGAAGATGCTGCTCCCTAAAACTCCCCTGCTCGGAGCCAATTAATCGAATTAGCCCTTAAGATGACATGACAAGAATCATATAAATATGATACAATCGTCAATTTCAATGAACCATCAAAAAAATACCTTGTGCCAAGGAGTCACTTGTACTATTGTCAGGAAGTCATCATTATTCTTTAGATAAATTTAATTTATATCAAAATGGAAAAGAAAGTTATATCAACAGTCATTTTCGCATTCGCTGGCTGGTTTCTATTCAGTATTATCTCGGGATTTAAACTTTTAAATCAGGATCAAAAACCATGGCCAGTTCCGGATAAATATAAAACCATGAAAAATGCGGTTGCGGCCGACGCCGAATCAATTTCTGCCGGTAAAACACTATGGACAACCCACTGCAAATCCTGCCATGGAACTAAAGGATTGGGTGACGGACCTAAAGCTGCACAGCTAAAAACAGAACCCGGTGATTTTTCAAAAGCAGATGTCCAATCCCAAACCGATGGTTCTCTTTTACAAAATCTCCGAGGGCCGTGACGATATGCCAAGTTTCAAGAAGAAAATACCGGACCAGGATGATATTTGGAACATTGTTAATTATGTTCGCACGCTAAAAAATAACTATCATTGGTTTCTGATTTTATCTCTGGTTAACACCGGTTCAACCCGTCTGAACCGGTGTTTTTATTTCACCTTATAGGGTCGGAAAATTAACAGGTGCCCGACCTGACTACAATCATACTTGCTATTGACCGAGATACCAGACCAGGTACAGGCGCCATTGTACCTTACTGTCGCAATAGAAAATCAACATCAGCATGAAACTCTCCCCAACAACCGGCATCGCGAAAAAAATTCCTGCTATTGACTGCCGCGGTCTTTTGCTCCGCAAGCATCTTACGACTGGTTACCCGTAAAAAGGAAAACGAGGCCGATATGGTAAAACTGCTGGCGCAGGATGGTACACTCGTGGAAGTGGATAAGAGATTGTTAGGACGTTCCGAGAAGAAAGATCAGTGATCGCGAACTTCAACAATGGGTTAAAAATAATGCAGAGAAAAATTTAAAACTAATACTATGAGCTGTAATTGCGGTGATAACAATTGCTCTAAAAATTCAAGGCGCGATTTTTTAGTAACCGGCCTGCTGGCTACGGCAGCACTGACAGGATGCAGCGATAAAAAAAACCCTTTTACTCCCGATGATGAAGTAATTCCTTCCGGTGAAAAAGTAAAGCTGCTTTCCGTTGACGGTGAGAGATCATCGAAATAGATAAAGCTTTCCTGAAACCCGTGCCTGATTTACCGCGACTATCAAACTCCGAGGAAAGAAAGGGGAATGCCTGGCAAAAATTTGTGATGGTTATTGATCTGGCACGTTGTAAAAATCTGCGCAAGTGCCAGGAAGCCTGCAATCATATGCACCATGTCCACCCCGGGCAAAATTGGATTAAAGTCCTCGGGATGGAAGATGCTGACAATACTGCACCATACTGGCAACCCACAACATGTATGCATTGTGATGAACCTCCTTGTGTAAAGGTTTGCCCGGTTGATGCCACGTTCAAAAGACAGGATGGAATTGTGCTAATTGATAGTGACCGGTGCATCGGTTGCCGCTTTTGCATGGCGGCCTGTCCTTATTCCACGAGGGTATTCAACTGGGAAGAACCGGCATTACCTGAGAGAAGTCGCAAGCCAACACTATTCCTGCGAAACAAGTTTACCGCAAAAAAGGAACTGTCGGAAAATGTGATTTCTGTCCGGACATGACCAGGAAGGGCGAGCTACCCCACTGTGTATCGGCATGCCCTAACGGAGTATTTTTCTTCGGCGATATGAATGAAGATTCAGTCAGTAATGGCGCTGAAACATTTCGGTTCAGCGAATTGATAAGAGACAAAGCCGGTTACAGGCTAATGGAAGACCTTGGCACCAAGCCCAGAGTATACTACTTACCTCCTGTGAACAGGAATTTTCCCTATCAGTCGGGTCTTGAAAATGGAAAAACGAACCACTAAACTTACTCAATCGTGGAAAATATAACTGCCTATTCAAACGAACAGATAACCCGCGACTTGCTGCCGCAAAAATTCGGGAGACGCGGAATGATCTGGACCGGCATCCTGGTAGTGCTATGTCTTGTTGGGGCATATGCTTACTATCGCCAGTTAAAATATGGCCTTGTAGTGACCAACATGCGGGATTATGTTTCCTGGGGAATTTATATTTCCAATTTTGTATTTTTGTTGCTATCAGCCTGGTCGGTTCGCTCATTACAGCCATCTTCCGGCTTGCCAATGTAAAATGGAGCACCCCACTCACTCGGATCGCTGAGATCATCGCTGTTTCAGCTATTGTGTTTGCATCGCTCATAATTATCGTTGACATGGGTCGTCCCGAAAGATTCATGAACCTGTTCCTCCATGGCCGTATCCAGTCACCTATCATGTGGGATGTAATCGTAATTGGCACTTATTTTTTTATAAGCTGTCTCCTCTTATATTTTCCGTTATTACCTGATCTCAAGATTCTGATTGGAGTCAAAGAAAACGGGGAAGGCATTAAATAGGTTATATCGTTTCCAGGGCTCATTCTGGAAGGGAACAAAGGAACAGTTCCGGATAAGCGATAAAGCAATAAACATTCTTTGCATAATTATCGTGCCTGTTGCGTTCTGCATACATACAGTCACCTCGTGGTTATTTGCAACAACCTATCGTCCCGGCTGGGATAGTACAAATTTCGGCGCCTATTTTATATCGGGAGCTTTCCTCGTGGGCGCAGGCGGTGTGGTGGTTGCTATGTACGTCTTCCGCAAAGCGTATCACCTTGAAAAATACATAACCGAAAAGCATTTTGAAAAAATGGGCAGGATCGTAGTCTTGCTGGCACTTTTATACTTGTACTTTAATATCAATGAATACCTCATACCTGCCTTCAAAATGAAAAAGCCCGAGGAAGCCCATTTGACCCAATTATTCGCGGGAGAGTATGCGGCCCTGTTCTGGTTCGCCATTTCAGTAGGAATGATCATCCCTATTGCTATGCTGGTTTTTAAGAGAGGAAGGCGGCCACTACCGGTTTTTATTGCTGGAGTAATGGTCGTAGTCGGGGCATGGTTTCAAGCGTTACCTGATTGTGACACCCACCCTGCTTCACCCATTCTTGCCCATGCAAAATGTTCCCGAGAATTACCATCATTATTTCCCGAGTTGGGAAGAATGGGCCATCGCAATTGGCTCCCTGTCCGGTGCACTACTGGTGATTACCTTTTTGCAAGGATCTATCCTATCATTCCCCATTCATGAAACAATAATTGAACAACATGAAGAATCTGAAATCAAATAAGTTGCCGTTACTCATCCTGATCCTCGCCGGTGTCATGCCAAATGTAGCCGCGGGACAGCAAGACTCCATTGCGCAAAAAGAAATCATAAAATTGCACTACTTCAATAGCAATAATAGCCTGCAATACCTCGTGCTTGAAAGCCTGCTGAAAAAAGGAAAACAAACGGAGGCTCAGAAAGGCAAAGAGTTTAAGATATTTCTCGATAAAGATCAGCCCGAAAACCTGGTCGCCAAATTGTCGACCGATAACAATGGCAAGGCAAAAGCTATCCTACCTCCGGAACTAAAGAACACCTGGGACAGCGCCGCACAACATACTTTTCTCGTTGTATCGGAAGCAAACAGTAAGGAAGACAAAAACAACAAACAGAATTCACTCTTACAAAGGCAAAGATCTCAATCGGACACTTCATCCCGGGATGGGACAAAAATATTTCCGTTGCCGTCATGAAATACGAAAACAGCAGCTGGGTGCCAGTCAAAGATGTCGAGATGAAAATAGGTATCGAACGGTTAGAGGCATACTTCCCGCGGGGGACGAGGACAGTTATACAACTGATTCAACCGGCACGGCCACAAGTGAGTTTAAAAAGGAAGGTCTCCCGGAGACGAGCACGGTAATCTTTTGCTAATTGCCAGGGTAGAAGATAATGATGAACTGGGGAAATCTTGTTGTCGAGAAAACAGTTCCCTGGGGCGTTGCCATCCAAAGGGACAACAGTTTTTCAGTCAAAGAGCCCTCTGGTCCACCCGCTTCAGAACACCCCTATGGCTTTTGTTTATGGCTTACTCTATTGTCATAGGTGTGTGGGGAACCATTTTTACCTCATCATTCAGTTAATAAAGATCAGGAAACTGGCAGCATCCTCGGCGGGTTGAACTGATGCCTTTCTGAAAAGACCGAACAAGAAGTTTGCTATTTTCCTGCCAAACTGCTTAGCCCGGCATAATAAACTCATATATTCTACACTCCTTGGAGTTGCAGTGTTAACGCTAATATATCGACTTATCTCTTAGCCGTTACGCACCAAAGAAAGGTTCACTGAGACTTTCTTCATACCGCCCGGTTTTTTCCTTAAGCCGGATACGAAATACGATTCCATCGACACTGTCGTCAACCAACCTGAACGGCCAAAGAGATCCCAGGTGCATTGTTTCGCTGCTCAGTGCCGGAAGTTTTCGACTCCCAAGCACAATAAGGCCTTCTTTTTCGCTGAATGCCTTCCGGCAATTCTTCAAACAATCCCCAGGCTACCACCGTTCGCCAGTTTGAAAGGCTTTTGTATCCTCTACTTCGAAACACACATCCGTGGTTCTTTCTCATCATATTTATTTTCATCCCCTCAAATGTGCGGGCGTAAATATAATCGCCATCGTATGCGTAGCTTATTGGAACAACATAAGTAACTCCATCTGCATGGCAACCAATGCGACCGATCAATTGTTCCTTTAATAGCTGTTCAATTTCCCAGGATTCAATTTTCCAAACATACCTAATGTTTTTTCAAAGAAAAGACGAATAGGCGATGGAAAAAATGAGGCTCGGTTCAACGACTAGCTTGATTGACGTCAGCCTTCGGCAAGGCCAGCAAATCTCACTGGCTGTCGTAAATACCGTGATGGGGAAGACTCATCTGGATCAAAAAACATATTTCAATCCCGCCGCTACGCCAGTTCCCTTTATATACGTTCGACCTTTCTCGTATTTTGCCGCTGGGTGATCCTCAAAACGCCAGATCGTTAAAGAACTGGCCATTTATGGATATCGGGATTTTTTCAGAAAGCTCTGTAATCAATATATACGCCCGGAATCGCGACATAGATATTTATCCTTCCGTCGCGAAGACCGGCATTGTCTTTCTCTTCTTTTGAGTAATCAGTATTGGCGCTTAAAGAATTTACCATTGTCACCCTGCTTACCAGGGCTATTTTGAATCGGTCGCTGAGGTTGAACAATAAATTCCCTCGGGTTGAAAAAGAAAACTGGTCAAGATTATATGACCGCTGGTAGGGCGTCTGATGTAAGAGCCCTGACTCTTGTTGTCTCAACCGGTGAAAACTCAGTGATAATGCCAGGCTGGTGACTATTTTTCCCTGCTTACGAGAGAACAATTCCACGCCAGCTCCCCAGGCATATCGTTTCGCTGACAATATAGAACTATCAAACCCGGCGTTATATGCATTAAAGCCGGGGTCATCCGTTAAAGCGACGCTATCACGAAATTGGTTGCGCTCATTTTTAATATCAGCGAAGACAAACAGGAGTGTATGCTCCTTCAGCATATCCGAGACATTCAATCCGAGTCCGTTGTCATGATTTCCTGGTGCAGCGCCGACATTCGGTTGTCGTGAATGGGCAAAATAGCTGCCTGTCAAGGCAATCGAACCCTTCTCCATAGGCACCGGTGATATAAAAGGGGAAGTGCTGTATATGCTGCGTGGGCCAGTACATGAATTAAGCAACTGGACGGAAACAATCAGAAAGAATGTCGTGAATAATTTATTGCGCATAGAACAATGAATAAAAGGATAAGGCTTGTTCGGGAGATGCTTAAACGTATATAGATTCTATCGGGTTGCTTTTTTTCCAGCTTAATTATGAGCGGTAAGTAGTGCTGCTAGCTGTGAGCTATTAGCTGTTAGCTGTTAGCTATTAGCCATAAGCTATAAGCTGTTAATAGGGCAGGTGCGGTCGTCCCATATCAACCTCATTCAATTCGTTATTGCGTTTCTTTTTGTAGCGAGCGACTCTTTTCTCTTAAATCCTTATACATTTGAAGTGCCTGGTAGGCGCGATAGTACTTGTAAATATTGCTCACGTACTGGATCGGCTCCGCCCCGATATGATGTGCCGCTAAAATCTCTACACTATTAAACCATTCATTTGGATTCATACCTTTCTCTATGGCCTCTCTTCTTAATTTTCTGACATTCCCGGGTCCGGCATTATATGCCGCCAGCGCGAATAGATGTTTGTTCAAGGAATCCATTTGCTCCCTGGCAAAATAATTGTCAATTAAATATCGCATATATTTTACGCCAGCATGGACATTATTATCGACACTTTTTAATATCTCGCGAATATTGATCGGAGGACTTGACGCTGTTGAAGGGAGCACCTGCATTAGCCCAACCGCGCCGGCGTGACTCACTGTTTCCTGCTTTAGCTGAGATTCCTGGAATGCCTGGGCTGACAGTAACAGCCAGTCAAGTGAATAACTAGCTCCGTATTTTTAAACAAGGCTCTGAAGTGATTTAAATCTGCCAACGCTTCACGTGCTTTGGGAGTTTCGTAACCTCCCTTTATTTTTTAGCCATTTGTCATAGATCATATTCCCGATCATTGATCCCTTTCTTATTGTCGGTATAAATTTGTTGACAGCAGCCTTTAATTTTGGCGAGTCTTTCCTGAAGGCCCATCCATATGACACGTTACTGTCAACCGCAATTTTCGTGTATACCTTCAGTTTATCGTAAACGCTACTCCAAAGCGTTCCAAGGTCCTCAGAAACTATGGTGAAGGGAATCAATCCCTCATTGACCATTTCGAGAATATCTTCCGCTTCGAGATAGGGACCGATAAACTCAATATGAACCGGTTTAAGACCAGTTTCTCCGAAGCGAATCATTTAAGCCTGATTAATGATGCCTGGTAACTGCTGTTTCTCACGCACATATATATGCTGGCCGGCGAGATCCAGCAACTGATTTAATCGGTGGTGCCGAGGGTCCGCCTACCAAAATATCTTTGATACCTGTAACTGTTGGTAATGAAAAGTCGATTAGTTTCTGCCGCTCTGGCGTTATCGTATAACCCGATGCTATCATGTCCGCGTAACCAGCTTGTAATAATGGCAAGATATGTTCCCGGCTGACGGGTATAAAAATGATACGAACCTTGGAAGGATTGAAGTTCAATTGCCTGTTTAATTCTTTTTCAAAAAGATTGAGCAGTTCATAAGCAAGACCATATCTTTTCATTCCTTCAACGTAGTAGTAAGTCTTTGAGTATGGTACAAGGACGCGAATATATCTTCGGGCAATCATGCTATCAAGATCGCCAAATGCAGTATCTTGCCAATCCCAATATTTCGTCTTCAGCAGCCCAATGAAGATAGGAAACGCTGTCACCTTTGATGTTGATTGCATATGACTCGGCGCTATCTGTATTTATTTGTAGATCGGGTCCGTGAGCATCGGTATTCCCGGCACTTAGATTTTTTGGTCGCATTCTGACATGCAACATTGCAGGCAATTGCCATCAAACAAATCCAAACAGTAGATGAAATGTTTCATTTGCCACCTCCTCAAATCGTTCATCAACATTTATCCAGAGGCGTGATTAGCATGTGTGGACTCTATTCGTCTCCCTTTAGACCCGGAGCACAAGGTAAGTTATGCATTTTTGATTAAATGGTCGCCAGATACAGAAAATAAACATGTTTGGTTACTGTCTGTATCTCCGTTGGCCTCTGCTGGATGCGAACACAATGAAGAATTGAGATTATAGCGAAGGTCCTCAACGATCCCGGACAACCGATTCATCGACTTTTATGAGTTTATATGAAATTGAGGTCTTTGAAAAAGATATAAAAATTCGGTCCCGACAAGTATTCCCCGGTATTCGTATAAAAAAATCAGGTTATCTTTTTCCTGCATTGCCCCAATAATCGTTTCTCATGATCATTAAAGCTGTAGGTAATTACCTGTTTCTGATCGGCAAAAGATCTGTTTTCATGTTTCGCGTAGTAATCAACATGTTTTCTTTCCATCATATAAAATTTCCCTGGCCCAGTAAGAGTAAATTGAGCTAAAATGTGTTTCCGACACAACAAGGTACGCTTTTTTTAGGAGGTCCTCCGCGCCAGTCTGTTAAACGGCAGAAAATCGGAGGGGTACTTTCTGAAGAAAATAAGCGGGAAAATGAATCGTGGTAGCTAGAAATTCTTTTAATTCGTTTCCATATTACATCCTGCCCGTTTCTTCTTTCTCTCATCAGCATGATACCATTTTCATCCTCCACAAAGATCTTTCTACCCCTTGTATCAGCCATTCTGAAAAAATAGTTTCTGTTTCTGGCAGCAGGGCAAATTGGGGTCTCCCCGTTTCCTTGGTAGAAAAGCGTATCATTTTTTCAAACTGATTACGCAAGTATTGCTGTCTGATAACTGGTATAAACCTGTATATTTCTTAAGTATCGCAACCGGTACATCGATGGGCGGTGGAAGTTGGGGAATCTCAAATACCTCGGATGAGATCATTGTCCATGATGTATCATTCCTGACATAGGTATTCATGACGCCATAGTTAGGTATGAAGTTTATTTTCAAATACAGATTCATATTCATCCGCCACATCAACTGATAACGGCGGTATTGTTATAAAAAACGGTCTTTGGCTTGATTATTTTTATATAACCGCTGTAATCCTTTTGGCAATGGTTTGAGGTCAGCCAAAAACGTTTTCTTATCACGCTTGGAGCCATCTTCGGTAACTACAAACCAATTTTCATGCAGGCACTTATTCCAACTAATACTGATGCCCCTGCAAGATCATCCATCAATTGCTGCTCGATACTGATCAATTGATTGCTGTAACGGATACTGTCTGCGTAAGAAACCTGTCCAAAAGCGGATACCGCTCCTGATAGAACAATTAATGCTGCAATCAGCTTAAGGAGGTTCTTTTTCACCAAGTAGGTGTCATTTTGGAGTATGCCAAACGAGATAACCATATTAGTCTCACTCGATCAATTGCATTTGAACAGCCATCTTCACCAGGAGGCAGTATTTTTTACCCCAAACTTATGAGGAGGTTTTTCCGGTGCGTATCAACTGTAGTACTGCTTAAAAAAGTTTCTTCGCAATTTCATTGTTAGTCATACCCCCGGCTATAAGTTCCAGCACTTCTTTTTCCCTCCGTGTGAGCACCGGCACTCCCAGCAGAAATGTTTTTCCGCAATGCCTGCGAAGCTTCATCACACAGGTATATGTTTCCTTTCATCACGGCTCCTATAGCATCTGTCAATTCTTCCTGTGTTGCATTTTTTAATACATAGCCCGAAGCGCCGTTGTCCATCATCTTTTGAATAAAACTTTGCTGATTAAAAGTGCTGAGACCGATAATAAAGATAATGGGATATTTTTCTTTCACTTCCTTACACAGATCTATGCCGCTTTTATCCGGTAGGTTGATATCCATCAAAATTACATCCGGTTGCTGATTCTTTAAAAAAGCCAGGCAGGAGGCGGCATTCAGTGGCATGACCGGCCCACTCAATATTCTTTTCATTTTGCAATAATGAGCGCATACCTTCTATCACCATATAGTGATCATCTACTATGAAAATTTTTTGTCATCATTTAAACAGGAAGTTCTATTAAAACAGACGTTCCCTTTTCCTTTTGTGAATTTACATCAAGTTTCCCTTTCAGAAATTCCACGCGCTGTTCTGAATATTACTCCAGCCCATTCCATTTGATTGCTTCAAAATGGATGTATCGAAATCCTTTTCCATCATCTTCAACCGTCACTGATAGAAGCATTATCCGTTTTGCCTACCTGCACAATAGCATATTTCGTGCAGCAGCATGTTTCATTGTATTATTTAAGAGTTCCTGGACGATCCGGTAAATAGTGATAGCGGTTGTCTGATCAATGACGGCAGTTTTCAATCCGATTGATTGATAATTTACCTTTAAAGCACCGCTTTGACTAATGTCATTGCAAAAATCTTTCAATGCGGTGTCCAATCCAAATTTCACCAGGGCTTCCGGCATCATGTTGTGCGCCACCCGACGCATTTCTTTAATGGAACTGTCCAGCATATCCATGCTGCGTTCAAAAGCCTGGTTGGTTCTCGAGGCGTCATAATAAGATTTCCTTTCATAGTCTGAAATGAATATTTAATGCCCGACAACATACCTCCCAATCCATCATGCAGGTCTTTTGCCAGGCGGGTTCGTTCCTGTTCTTCCCCTTTTAATACCGCTTCTGCAGCCAATAACTGCTTTTCGGTTTCCAGTTCAGTGATGCGTCGCTGTTGCAATATTTGCTTTTGGCGATAGTTACGGTAAGAAAGCAGTGTGATATTAAGTAAGATCGCTCCTGAACCGATAAGAGCATAATTTAAGGTTCTTCTTTTTGCAATTGTGCTTTCTGAAGTATTATTTGTTTGTCCTTTTTTTCAGACTCATATCTTTTTCCAATTTCAGTAGTGCTTTCTATTACCTTATCATTTAAAATAGCTTCGCGAATGGAGTCCGCTTTTTCCCTTGCCCAGACAGTAGTAACATAATCCCCGTCTCTTGCCGCGATATAGGAAAGAACAGCATAGCCGTACTTGAGTTCGTCCCTCAGTGTATCCTTCCTCGCTATTTCAAGAGACTCCGTATATCTTTTCGCGCCCTTTCCATGTTGCCCTTGAAAAGATTAGCATATGCCGCAGTATAAAGTGCGCTGGCAACCATCTGCGCTGCTTTGCAATTCCCTTGACAACAATAGAGATTTCTCTGCCGCATTCAGCATGTCATCAAAACGATTTATCCTTGCATATAGATCACATAAATATCCATATATCGATCCCTCCGCATATTTGTCGTTTAGCCTCACGGATTCTTTGATGGCTTTCTCATAGTAACACAATGCGCTGTCTGTCGCTTGCAATCCATCATAATTCTGAGCCAGCGTGGCATAAACACGGTTGATATAGGCATTTTGTTTTTTATATTCGGTATGTATGCGTACTGATAACAAAGCATATTCAATAGACTTTTTTGTATTGGTGCAGGTTGTAATAGCAATTGGCGAGATTATGGTACAGTCCTGACAGTTTGGAAGAAATCTTTAATTGCTCTCTACTGCATTTTTCACCTGGAGGGTATAATCAAGCTGCTCCTCAAAATTTCCGAGATAACCATCATACTATCCCGATGTTATTGAGCATAATTATGACAAGGGAAGAATCCTTCAACTCCTGGCGGTCTGCAAAGCATCACTACTTTGCTTCATAGCCAGATCATATTTTCCTTGAGTGAACGAAACGATGGCGCTTCGTTCATAATAATGATACAATCCCATCTTATAGTTTAAGTCCGACAGATAATTGCTTCACGGCCTCTAAATAATAAACAGACGAGTCCTGGTTATTAGCTTCATATAGGTTCAGCAATTCCCAATAGTAAGTTGACTTTTACTGTATCGTCCTTTGCCGAAGAGAGATCTTAAAAGGCTGTCCTTATGCTATCGCCCTGGGAAAATGCAGCAGCCGATGAAATGAAAGCGACAACTATGCAGGTAATTCTTCTCATACGGTAAAATAGTACGCTTTACTTTCATTGTGCAAATAAATCCGATTGCCGGCTTATCCTTCTCCCCTTTTTCCATGATTTTTCTCAATTCACCAGAGTTTCCCTGTTTTCGGGGATAAATGGTATCGTTTAGAAGGCAATATTTGTCCGTAAAACAAAACCATCATGAAACTGCTATTCCTGGTTACTGCATTTTTTTCCTGGTCATTTCACACGCACAAAAATGTGGGCATTGGTATAAGTACGCCACAGGCAAGGTTGCATGTTGCAGACAGTAGCGTATTATTTACAGGACCTGTTTCAACACCTGCCACAACCACTTATAATCCCCCGCATCCGGCGCAGGAAGCCGAATGATGTGGTATCCGCAAAAAGCCGCTTTCAGGGTCGGCGCTGTTGATGATGTGCAATGGGATAAAGATAATATTGGGCGATTTTCTTTTTCATCCGGGGTTAATACAAAGGCAACTGGAGAAGCTTCGACAAGTATCGGATCTGGTACAACTGCCAGTGGTAGTTTTTCAACCAGTATGGGATATTATACAATTGCCAGCGGCACCTATTCCACCAGTACGGGATATAATACAACTGCCATGGGCGTCAATTCAACCACTACGGGAACTTATACATTTGCCCAGGGCACCAATTCAACCAGTACGGGAGCTATAACAGAGGCCAGCGGCAACAATTCAACCAGCATGGGAGATGGAACACCGGCCAATGGCGACAATTCAACCAGCATGGGATATACGACAGCCGCTAACGGTGCCAATTCAACCAGCATGGGAGTTTGACAATTGCCAGCGGCACCAATTCCACCACTATGGGATATGGAGGTAAGGCAAAAGCATATGCTTCGTTTACTATGGGTACCTACAATGACGATAGTGATAACCCGAACCCGGATGGTCCTGCACCCGGTGATAAAGTCTTTCAAATCGGCAATGGTACATTTTCTTCAAAAACTAATGCACTAACCGTATTAAGAAACGGTAATCTCGGGATAGGCATATCGGCTCCTGGCTTTCCATTAAACTTCACCAATACTAATCGGTGATAAAATCTCCCTGTTTGGCAATAGTGGAAATCATTATGGATTGGGGTACAAAGCGGTTTGTTGCAAATGTATACTACTGACGCAGTTTCATCGGATATCGCTTTTGGTTTTGGAAGCAGCAATAGCTTTACAGAAAGAATGCGGATAAAAGGAAATGGCAATGTAGGCATAGGAACAACCAACCCCGTAAAACCACTTTCATTCCCGGCAATATTAGGCGAAAAGATTTTACTCTATCCAGGTGCAGCAGGAGAAGTCGGGATCGGTGTGTATGGAAATGAATTAAGGCTACATTCAGATAATCCCGGCGCCAAAGTAAGTTTTGGAACACAAACCAATGCTGGTGCATTTACTGGAGGCGGGTAAGTTTGAAATCAGCGGAGGCTACGCCCTGAGTGTATTTGGAAATATCTGGGCCAATGGAACAACCTATACAAGCGATGAACGCTTTAAACAAAATATTACAGCAATTAAATCTCCCTTACAAAAACTTTTACAACTAAATGGTGTGGAGTATGAAATGAAAACAACCGAGTTTCCAAACAATCATTTTATGCCGGGCAGGCAAATCGGATTGCTGGCGCAAAATGTAGAAAAAGTAATTCCGGAAGCTGTTCATGAAAAGATGGTTACAAAGGAGTGGATTATGCGAGGTTGGTTCCGCTGTTGATAGAATCCATAAAAGAACAAAATAAGAAGATGGAGGAACAACAAAATCAAATTGACGAACTTAAAAAATGCTTGAACAACTTTTAAAAAATAGTGAATGAAAAATATTCATCTTTATTATCTGCGTTTCATGGGGTATTCTGTGCGTTGCACAAAACGTAGGCATTGGTACCACTATACCAGACAACAGCGCCATCCTGGATATTAAAAGCAGCACGAAAGGTTCTGGCTGATACCGCGCATGAGTTCTGCGGCGGTTGTGGCAATTGCAAATCCCGCCAAAGGGTTGCTGGTATTGGATACGGTTAAAAACCAGTTACTGGTAAATATGGGAAGTCCTGCAGTACTGGACTGGCAAACCATTGTTGCCTCAAGTGGATGGAGTTTATCGGGGAACTCGGGAATTGATTCAGCCACCAATTTTATAGGAACGCGGGATGTCAAACCATTTATCATAAAAGTAAATAATGTGCGTTCCGGATATGTTGATACGATCACCAATAACACTTCGTTTGGGTTTGTGAACACTCGACTCGTCCACAACCGGAAGTGCGAATACTGCTATAGGTTTTAAATCCCTTTCCGGTAATAAAACAGCGACAATAATACAGGGTCGGGTTGGGGCGCCTTAAGGTTTAACACCAGTGGTTCTTACAATACAGCATCCGGAGCCTATGGCTTGTACTCTAATATTACCGGAAGCCAGAATACCGCAATAGGCCAGTTAGCCATGTACCTGAATACTACCGGCGGCCAGAATACCAGCATTAGGAAGCGATGCAATGCGGTATAGCAATTCCTGGTAGCAGTAATGTTGGAATCGGATACACAGCTTTATGATTTTAACACTGGCGGGTATTCGAATAGTAGCAGTTGGTACCGGTGCTTTATTTAACACGGGTAACCGAAGCAACCTTGTGGCTGTTGGCGACAGTGCTTTGTTTAATAATGGCGCCGGTGCAGTCAATTCAGTTACAGAAGGCACCTCTGAATTCTGCATTTGGTTCTAAAGCCTTATTGCAAATACATCACCGGTTATTATAATGCGGCAACCGGATCAAATGCATTAAAAGCAATTCAACAGGCGCGCAAAATACGGCCAATCGGTACAGGGGCGCTGCTGAATAATACAACTGGTGGTGCTAATACAGCTATGGGCCTGAACACTATGGCCCAAAATAATTCAGGAAATGACAATACTGCTGTGGGAAATTTTGCTTTTGTCGGTAATACCACCGGCAACCGCAATACGGCGCTGGGTAGCGGCGCATTGGTCACCAACGGCACGGGAAATAATAATACTGCGGATCTGGATATGCTGCCGATGTCAGCTCTATTAATCTTATCTAATGCAACCGCAATTGGCTATAATGCAAAAGTTGGAGCCAGCAATAGTTTGGTGTTGGGTGGTACGGGAACGGAAGCTGTAAATGTAGGCATTGGCACCATCACCCCAAATGCCCGGCTCCATGTATCCGATAGCAATGTTTTATTTACCGGGCCACTTACAATACCAGGCACAACCACTTATTATCCTCCCGCATCCGGTCCGGGAAGCCGCATGATGTGGTATCCACAAAAAGCAGCTTTTAGGGTTGGCTTTGTTGATGATGATAAGCAATGGAACAAAGACAGTATTGGCTTATATTCTTTTCATCCGGATATAATACAAAAGCAATTGGATATGGTTCCACCACTATGGGATTTGGTACAATTGCCAGTGCAGACCATTCCACCAGTATGGGATTTTGGTACGACCGCCAGTGGATATATTTCCACCAGCATGGGAGAAGGTACAACCGCATAATGGAAACTTTTCGACCAGTATGGGAGAGAGTACAACCGCCGGTGGATATGCTTCCACCAGTATGGGAGGCGTTACAATCGCCAATGGATGGTATTCCACCAGTATGGGAGCCAGCACAAAAGCAAAGTGGATATGCTTCTACCAAGTATGGGATTACTATACCAGGGCAAAATCTGATTATTCCTTAGTAATAGGATTATATAATGACAGCACCGCCACCAGCCTGTTATTTGAAATAGGTAATGGCGCAGCGAGATAATGCTAGGAGCAACGCCATGACAGTGTTGCTAAATGGCAATGTAGGTATTGGTACAACCAATCCCACCCGCCCGCTTTCATTTCCCCGGCTTTGGGTGAAAAAATAGTGCTCTATCCAGGTGGTGTGGGCGAAGTGGGCATAGGCGTATATGGCAATGAATTGAGATTACATGCTGATAATCCCGGGGCCAAAGTAAGTTTCGGCACACAAACCAATGCAGGGCGTATTTACCGAGGCGCGGAAAATTTGAAATTAGTGGCGCCTATGCTTTAAGAGTATTTGGAAATATATGGGCTAATGGCACTACTTATGTCAGTGATGAACGTTTTAAACAAAACATCACACCGATATCATCCCCTTTACAAAAATTACTCCAGATAAATGGTGTGGAATATGAAATGAAAGTGAATGAGTTTCCAAAAATCATTTTTGCCCGGCAGACAAAATTGGTTTGATCGCCCAGAATGTTGAAAAAGTTATCCCCGAGGCAGTTACTGAAAAAGATGGATATAAAGGAGTGGACTATGCCAAGCTGGTTCCGCTGCTGATAGAAAGGAATAAAGAGCAGCAACAACAAATTGACCAATTAAAAAACAGGTAGCAGAACTTACGAAAAACAATAATCACCATGAAAAAGCTCATTGCCCTTACGACATGTTCGCTTTGCAGGGGATCCAGGTAAGGTCAGGAGTTTTATGAAAAAACAATTCTTGCTCGTTGGACTGTTGGCTGTTTCGATAATCACCTTTGCCCAACCCAGCCCCTCTCAATCCATCGAAGACAGCGTATTCGGCTGGTTTAAGGTCTATCATTTCAAAGGTGCCACGGAAAGTAAAAAAATGGATAATCCGTGTTTACAGCAGAGCACAACTCTCGATTTGCGACTCCCTGGTCAACTGGATACAGGCAAGCTATATTCCTAAAGGCGGAATTGGCGATGATAAAAAAGTCATATTTCCTAAGCAAAGTGTTTATTCCCCACAAAACATAGGCCTTCCCCAGGCTTTTGGTGTTACCTCCTTTCTGTGGAGCATGGAATGGAAAAATGATAAAATAGTTCCTATCCAGGAAACAGAAATTCCCTGGGGAATCGCTGCCAATGAAGTACCCGGCACTTCGCATAAACATAGTTGAGCAACGAAAAACAATATTATTTTTCCTGGAAGAAGGCAATCGCTTCTTTGATGGAACCACAGAGAGAAGTTAGAAAGAAATACGAAATTAATACCCTGCCGCAGTTTATAAAATACACCACCTGGCATTTGACACTCCTCAAGGTATGACAGGAACGCCGGGTTAGTGGATGCGGTATTACTATGTAAAAACAACCAGTTGCCATTCTCTGCCAGTTTCAATTGGCGAAATACTTCACCAAACCGGAGAAATGATCCAGGTAAAACATGAGAAGAAAAGAAAACAATAATTGAAAAAGCAAAGGGTAACCAACGCGATATAGAACTATTTCACCAGGTACGATGGATGAGAAATTTGAAAAGGCAAAAGCATCTGTTGCAAAATTGCTCGACAAATACAAATCCAGATTGGCGGACCCTGCTGCATTGCCTTCCAACTACGATTATATAGACCTGGCAAATGGCTATGACATGTTTACCCGCGCTAAAATAGAAGAATCACCCTCGGCTCCCAGACTTTTCCCGGTATATAAACTGTCCCCAATACCTATGAACTTTGCAAGAACGATCAACCTCAATGGATATTAGTAACATGGAGCTGGATTACAGGCGATGTCGCTGAGTTGTATATGCATGAAACTCATTATCAACAACTTCAACTTTGATTATGTATACAATTTTTTTCTTTGATCCAGAGAAGGTAAAGGCCAACCCTATAAACCACTTCGCTCGCCCGTCTACAAGATGCTGTCGCAGCTACTGAAGCCTCAGAAGCGAACAAAAAAAATACAACCGATAAAAATATTTACTTCTTTGAAGACTTTTCCACCACCGGTATTGGTAAAAGACCAATTGAGCTGGCGAACGGAATTAGATTTAAAAGGGACTACAAAGTGTAATCACAAAGCGTGATGGATTGGATGGCAACTAGGTTGTAATGAATGGTGATTATCACAATATCCCCCAATCAAATCAAAAACCATTTCCGCAGGATTTCACCTTGAGTTATGAACTGGTAGCCGCTCAGAATTTTACCTGGGGAGCTAAAGGACTCACCGTTCAATTGTCACAGAAGAGCTTTCACCAAGGCAATGCCGAATCGTATTTAAAACTTAAACTCCGGCCTGTTTGACGGAAGGGATGGAGAGGCTACCATTGAAACGAAATTTCCTGCGCCACGCAGGTTACTCAAAAGCGGCACCAAATGGTTTGCCGCATCCGGGTTTTCGAACAACAAGAAAAATAACCACATTATAGTAACTATTAAAACGAAGGATCGAGACTCTACAGGTATTTATTGATAAAAATAAAATAGCTGAATATGAAAAAGCAATACCTGCCTCTCATTTATTCAATGCAATCTCATTTAGTAGTGGCAGCTCAGGCGAGAATGATAAATTTTATATCAGCAATATCAAAATCACAAAAGAATAACCGGCTGTTACAGAAAACATACTTCCCTCCCTTCACGCCTCTGGTGAGCATCCTGGAGGCACCAGTCGGCTTACTATTTTCCAATAGGGCATCATGTAGTCAAATTATCCCCATCTTTCGCTATCCATGGTTCGTGTCTCACGAACCATTCCCCGTCAACCTCGCTTAATAAAAATTACCTAATATAGTGCCAAACTCTGTGGGAGAATCCAGATGCGTTTAGTCTCTATCTTATCATCTTCTAAATAGGTTTCTTACGAATAATAATTTTCTAAAGGTCACCGCTTTGTCATTACCACCACTGCAATCTTTTACTTCATTTTCATTATTTATACCCTCCTGCAGGAAGAATAAGGCAAAGCGGAACTCCGAAACTGACGCAACTAACCACCTGTCACCGAAGAATCATTGCGTGCAAAGGATCCTAAACCATTAAAAGATTACTTCAGCAGGTGCGAACTGGTGGCAATAGCGAATACAATTTCGGCTTATTGATGCGAACCTTACTCAATGCATGGGGAATATCTTCCCCATCATCGGGGCCCGCATGGGTTTCTGCAAATTGGAACCGGTTTGTCTTTTCTTTTTCTTTGGTGATGAACCCAGCCATGGTGCTGGGTAATAGATCCCGCAGGGACCTCTCCAAAAGGTCACCACCCGGGCCAGGTATTTAATGGAGGCGGCTTCCAGACTTCCAAAACGGAAATTCTGCACGTTTCATTTTTGCAAGTGATGACGGGACTATCTCAGGATGGAAATGGCGGAAAACAATGCAAATGCAAGTGGATGATTCTCCCCCGGATGCCTCCCATCCCGTGGTCCCACAATATGCTTGCTGACGGCCCAATACATTTATATAATGCCGCCACTTTGCCGAAGGCAAAATTGATGTCTACTGCTTCTGATACTTCCTGGACAGAAGTGAGCAGACCATTTATTGATCCTCATCTTCCACACTGGTACTCCCAGTTCAATAGAACGAAAACCGCGTGGATGGAAATTGTATGTGATGTATGCTAAAGTAGGTCCCGTGGAGACGAAATACAGCACGCCACGAAGGTTTTGGGATTGCTGATGTTCCTTAATCCGAATGGTTCGTCGCGGTAAAAACCGTCTGGTGAATGCTGCCAAAGCGCACCGACGCGCCGTGGGGATTGGTAATTACGTGCCTGTATTTCGGGGCAGTGGCGTGCGGAAGCCACGACGGCAATTCTCACGGGAAATTTTGGAGATGGTCGCATCAACTATTCCAGCGGATGGAGGTTTTATCGGGCAACTTCGTTCACATGGTAAGCCGATAGTGATCGAAGGGCTTTGGGGAATTGCATTTCCACCCGCGACATCAACTGCCTGAACTGGTAACCGCCGCCTTTGCCGCAGGACCTGGATGATGAAACACAGGCGTCTATTCGGCATACATGGCAAATAAGAACTGGTTTCGGCAGTTGATAACACAAAAACATCGCAATGCTGTTTTTATTTCTCAAAGTTATTGTCGGTCCACTGTGTAATTCAGTTCAGTTACCCCGCAAGTAAATTGTCGGGTAGTCAATAGCTTTAGTTTTATTTTGTCTTTGATGTCTACAAACAATGGAATGCCTCGTCCAAGAATAATTGGATTAACAAATAGCCAGTAGCCGTCAATTAAGTTCAGTTGAATAAGTGAATGTGTTGCTGTCGGGCTGCCAAAAAGCAAGATGTCTTTACCTGCCTGTTGTTTTATTTCATTTATTCTGTCCGAAAGGTTGTCGCTAATAATTTTTGTGTTAGTCAAACCCGCTTCTTTCATTGTTTTTGATAAAACAACTTTGTGAACTTTGCTATACCACTTTGAATGTTCAATGTCGTGCTTGGTCGCTGTCGGCTTGTCTCCCTGCGGTAGGCCAGTAATTTTCCATCATCTGATAAGTTACTCGTCCATATAATGCAGTGTCGCCTTCGCTTATCCGCTTACCGACATGATCAAAAATTTCTTCATCAACTTTAATCCAGTCCATTTCTCCGTTCAGTCCTGCTACAAAACCGTCAAGCGATATGTGCATAAATGAAATTATCTTTCTCATATGGTTCATTTCTTTTGGCTGTTGCACGCGCAGAAAGCCCCTGAGTTGTGCATCCGTGCCGTTCTTAGCCGCTTGCGACACCGCTCCAACCTCCCTCTGTCTGAGCTTGAAAAACGCCGCAACCTGGCAAGAGTGCCCAATGCAGCTCTTTCAATCGGCTCCTGCAAAGCTTCTTTAATCTTTCGCTCAGCCAGGAATATAGGAGACTGCATTTGTCGTTAGTTCGAGGTGTGTAATCGTGGAACTGCATCCTCGTTCCTTGCACATCTATAAAAACAATCCGCTTCTCGCATGAGCTTCTCCAACCGCTGGCAGCTGCAAACCGGAAAACTTCAGCCAAACCTCTATATCCTTTTTTTCAATGGAGCAGCCATATCCTCTGCATAGTTAATTAATCGAGCTCAGCTTCTCTCCCATTACGATGTGGAACTTCTTCTTCCACTTCGAAAGATTTACGAACGGCTGCCATAACAATTTAGTAACTTCATCTAAAACATCCGAAAGATTACGGTATCGCTTTTACGCCGAAACTCAATAATGGTTTTCCAAAGACTGCCAAATGCGTTTCAACTCAACTCTTGTTTCAGGTAGGATTTTGATTTCAACTATGTTCTCATAACAAAGTTTTTTTTCTTTACGTTGAGTGTTTTAAACACTCTTGCACCTTACACAGGTACTTATAGCTTTTAGCAATTACCCATTCACGCCCTGGTAGCTAAAGACATAAATATAATTTTAAAGATTGAATAACTCCTTAATCGGTGTTGCGAAGACAAGTCGCGCCACGAAGCTATGCATGATAGCGATTCAGCCGAGGATTTTATAAAGGATTTCTATTTCTACTGAGTTGTTCTGCCAGCCCGATAAGAAGCCCTTCAGGACCGCGTATGTAACAAAGTCTATACAATTCCTCATACTTAACCACTTCTCCGACCAGCTGCGCACCAATTTTTGGAGCCTGACAAGCGTCTCATCGATGTCGGTCCACAGTGAACATAACGCGTAAATAGCCAAGAGCGTTTACTGGGGCGTTGCGGTGGTCGGCTACAATGGGCGGAGTTAGAAATCGTGATATCTCGAGCCGGCTGTGGCCATCTGGCGTGATCCATCATTGCAATCTCGACATGTCTGGTTTCCTAGTCCGGTGACACGCCCAGCCCATTCTCCTTCTATTGTGGCCCGCCCTTCAAGTTTCAGGCCAAGCTCGGCGAAAAAAGCAATGGTCTCATCGAGGGATTCTACCACAATGCCGACATTGTCCATGCGTATTAATTTGTCTTTTGCCATCGCCTTATCACTTCATATTGAACCGTAAAGCCGTGATCTCTACGTAGAAACTGTTTCATTTTACATTTGTCCTATTCTAATTTCACTTTTCTATTTTTCTGAATCAATATTACATACATCACAAAAACAAAAGCCGCATAAAAAAATTGACCACGAGATACGCCTACTCCATATGGAAACCAAATGCCTGGAATAATATGCAAGTCAGATATTTCTTTTGGAAACAAAGCAATTAACATCAATAATAGCTGCTACTAAAACTAATAAATCTTTCATGCCTTGTTTACGGATTCCCTGGTAGAGGATAAATAGCATCAACGCCAAAAGCAACAATCTCAGTATAATCCGCAATTGTCTGAAAAGTGTGTATGGATGGAGTTTGAAACCCAGGAAAGTCCGAGCAATTGGGCTGCCATGAATAGTAAAGTAAGCAGTGCAATAATTTTAGGTAGCCATTTCGGTTGACTGCAGGTCAAACCATTCCCTCCAGGCCATCAGCCAACTGCCAAGCACCAATGGTCTGAGGATAACTGTTCCAACGATAGCGGATTGATGGCTACTCTCTATTTGAAACCAGAAGTAAACAGCCTGATTCAAGTCGCATCAGTCCTAACAAAACCAAAGCTGCGATAAACCATTTACATGATTGTGGTTGGTTTCTACCTCTATTCAGTAAAAACATTGTTATAGCCAGCAAAATAAACATTACTGGCCAAACAACTTCCACGATATAGCCTTTTATGGTTTGTTCCCATTGAAACCTGTATTTTTTTCGATATGCAGTTTTTTCTCCAAGAGTTGGGGCAATATGGATACCGCCTGACATCGGCACCAAGACTAGCTGAACTCATCCACACCCTGAAAGCAATGGTAATATCCTTTTTCTTTTTTACATTTTCCGGCACCAGGAACATACGAGGTTGAATACTGTAAACTATTGGAACTGTACCGGAGAAATCACCTGCACTACCTGAAAGTGACCCGTTAATAAATAGCTGATAGGCATCATCAACAGCAGGGTGGTGCTGCGAAAGCCAAATTGTTTACTGTTAAACTATCCAATGGAACTTTCAGGCGGTACCAGGCGTAACCTGAATAGTTTGGATGTCCTTTGGCTGTCCAACCCGGTATATAAGCCTGAAAGTCCCACATCGTCATCATGTGCTCCCGGCGGTGCAGTAAGGTCCATGGTTTCCCATTCCGAATCATCATAGTTGGACTGGGCATATTGCATATTATCCCCAGCTATAAATTTCCATGGACCGTTAAGTGTTGTGAGATGTTTATCAGACGCTAATGTTTCCTCAGTAGTTGTAGGAATAGGAAAGGTACATAATGAGTACCTGCTACCAAAAACAATGTGATAAATAACATCGCATACAGAAGCAAAAGACATTTTTGCGTTTTGTTGAATACTCATGGGATTTTAAAACTTGGGGGCTTGATCGATAATATACTTCCGCCCCGGTAACTAAAGATAAAAATAAGAAATGCTGATGCTGAATAAACTTCAATTCGATGTTGCGAAGACAAGTCGCACCATGATGGCAGCTAGATAGCGAATCGATCGGACGATCAGTATATATTCCGCCCGTACCGAACGTCCTTGTTGCCGATTTGATCTCTTAGGCCGGTACGTTCGGGCGGGCTTCAGCCAGTCCCGCCGTCCAGGCGGGACAGTCCGCAGGACCACTGGGGAACCCCATGTTGTATGCAGCTAGTTTTTATCTTGTTAGCACAACCAAAATCGCTTTATGTTTGAAAGTCTATTTCGAGGGGCCCTCTGTACAACCTCCGACTTCCTTTGCGTCTATGTCTTTTGTATTATGTGCAATAATCCATTTGCCAGTCCGCTTGTGGGTCATCAGTATACCCTGATCAATAATGTCACCCTTTTACCTGCCAAGTTGCCTGTGCCGTTTTGAATCACTTTAATGGAGTCGCCCTTAATTATAACTGTGCAGGTTGCTCCATTTGATTTGCCTCCCCCATTCTGCAAAAGCGATTTTATAAGTATAAGAACCATCTATTGGTCTTTGAGGATGTGTCCAGCAGAAGCTTATGCAAAAAAAAGTAAAACAAGAAACGAGCTTTTCATTAGGTATGCTCTGCTGACTCCGAGATGTCCAAATAAGAATCATATGATCAAATTTAAGCAGCTTAATAATTTGGTGGAACCATAGAATTCAGAAAACCCCATGTTAGCGGCAGTTTTAGTCAAACTTAGTTGTTTCTAATTTTCATACAAGCCTCAAAGATATCGCTCCCGTCGCAGGTTTTCTCTCACTGTTTCAAGTAATGAAGCGCAACACTTCCTGATTTGAAAGTCTTTGTCTCAACAAGTTTTAATGGTGATTTCTCCTGCAGTTTAATGTCTTCCAACAACCGTCTCCCTTTTCCTCCAAATACCGGAAAATGACAAAACGATATTCATCCACGAGGCCAAGTTGTATAAGTTGCGAGGGGATATCTACCACCACCGGTCAATATGCTTTTACCTTTGTTCCTGTTTTAATTTTAGATTTCGTCTTTAAGGTTCGTACGCACAATTTCCGTGTTTTTCCCTTCTGCCTTGTCCAGTGTTTTTGAAAAAACAATAATTTTCTTGACAGAGACAAACGCCTGAGCAAATTCGATATCTGCTTCTGTCTCACCGGAAGGGTTCTTTGCGATGTCGGGCCAATAAGGAACCATCAATTGATACGTTTTCCGTCCGTAGACGAACGCATCGGGCATCTTGCACAAGACGGATTGAATAATCATACAGTTCATCGCGAGGGATCCCCACTTGTGTATGGTCGCAGCAACCATCGATAGTAAGGTTGATTGCGTAGATTAGATTTCTCATTTGATTGAACTTAAATTGTCTGTTTTTTTGATTACTTACGGTACGTCGCCTTACAATGACCGCCAACAATAGTATTTCCGTATTAGACGAAACTACGTAAAATTTACTAAATTATTGATACGTATAATTGGGGTATTGCGTTTTCTGACATTGCTGCGTTTCGTCAATACAATCATCGATCCGATTTCTACCTCAGTAAAGCATATAACTAAGTTGTAGTGTTGGCGAGGGACACTAGCAAATGTGGAAAAAGCAACAATGGCATGGTTTTTTATTTCTACATAATAAAACCTAAATAGTATGAAAAAGTATTCAATAATTGTTGCCATGCTTATGATAATTGGTGCCTCCGTTAGTTCTTGCCACGCATCTGGAAAATAGGTACCAAAACATCATGAGGTCGGCGCCGGTGCACAACATTAAATAGCGATTAGAACTCAGCTAGAAACGTGCGCAATTCCCGACATGCCAACTAACAGGAACAATCCACTATGTAGATTGGTGTGGTGATTTAATTTCGCACAGTGGGAAGGGCTCTTCCCGACGGGGTCCTGCGGACTGCTCCCGGATAAGCTGGGACAAGCAGCCCGAACTGCCGCTGAATAAAGTTACTGCAGATGATGTTATATTCTGTCGTTCCGGCGCTATTCGTCAGCCAGAACTGAAGCTGTGGCAGCGAATGAGACGATGAGTTTATATTCGTTCAGCCGCCATAGCGCCAAACCGATATTAGCAGTAGTGCTTCTGTCGAACACTGAAGAAGCTTCAACTACCTATTTTAGTCCCCGAGTAATCAATGAAGCACTCTTGATTTACTTCATAGTCAACCGAAGAAACATTCTTTACGAACGGTCGGCTTACAACTGCTTTTACCAAGTCAGAATTCATAAAATCTTCCATTGCCGTTTTGTTTTCCCATAAATAGAAGCCGCCAAAATGTATTTTTCTATCGTCTGCGAGCCAAACTTTTGAAATAAGACCTTCTACTTTCGCTAAAATTGGTGCATCTGGTTCCACCATTTGCTTAAGATATTCCGCTTGAGAAATATCATTTAATTGATAAGTGATTATTTGTGCTTGCATTGTTCTATATTTTAAATTAATAATACTGCAAAAGTAAAATGGTACCAGCAACCTAAAAAATGCATAAATATGCTATTTTTTCAAAACCAAGTTCGTAATGCAATAGTTTTGCTTCTTTTCATTTGTATGAATAAAAGTCTCTTTTGCTTCTTGTATTATTAGTTCGTTGTTGATCAGGATTTCTTCTTCAGCCAGCATAGAATTCAGGAAAACCAATGTTACATGCAGGGCTTTTACTTTTCCACTTGAAGCCTATACTTATAAGAGTGCCGATGTCTTTTGTGTTCAATAAAAGCTTATGACAGTCTTTGCAAAGCCACCCGTTAGCGGAGACGTAGCCGCCGGCCTCACCATAGCCTTCAGCGTCTGAAATTCTCTGAGAACAAAACTCACAGTGGTCATGTGTCCAACCAGTTTGAACCAAGTCAAAATATAGCGGATCGAAGGTTTGTCCAACGTACTGCGTAGATGAGCCACTGGCCTTGTCGAGAAGAGCTGGTGTTGCTTGCCAAACTTTGTATACCCACACTGCTCCTCTTAGTTCATTTACTTCTTTTAGTAATTCGTCAAGTTGATAGCGCCCCGCATGAGGTATATGAACATAAACGCTTTTGCCTTTTGATTCTTCCATTATTTGGTGTTTCATAAACCTTGCATGCAACGACCAGGCATTTGATGCTGTTGGGAATCAGAATTCCGTCAGCCCGCTGGCCGTAACTTTATTTTTACTACGGCCAAATTACTGCAGTTGAACAGAATTACAAATGTTAACGGGCCATATTCTTCTGCCCCAATAGCGCAAACGCTATGTTATCAGCAGTGCTTCTTTGTCGTTATAACCATCCCTCGAATTTGTCAACTGTAAAGTCCTTCCCACTGAAGGATTTTTCGAAATCTTCGATTTCAAAGGGAATGCCGCCAATGCTTGCTGTCCGCTTAAATAGCGTCCGTTTTGTGGGTCATAGATAACCCCGTCTGTCAACTCTGCCAGAATTGCTGCGAAGAATAGGCTTATCCTCAATTCACTTTTGTTCCATGATTTCCAATTAAGCGTTAGGTCTACGTTGCAGTCTCGTAGGAGTTTGTCTAGTTCTTTGTCGGCTACAAAATTGATCGACGATGTGACGTCTTTGTTATTGCCAAAAACTTTTGAAAGGAAAGATTTGTGCTTTGCCGGTTTAGGGTGAGAATTTTCTAATTCTTGATGGTAATCGTAATCGCTGAACAGAAGCTCAAATCCTGTCATGATATCAAAATCAATTTTGTTGTATTTTTCTGATTGTCCTGGTCGCACTTTTAAGTTTAATTGGCAGAAAGCCTGTGTCGCTCTGTTCGTTAAATATAAATTCAGGATGAAACTCAACGTCCATTTGAAAGTCCGAAAACCTTTTTGAATCTTTGGTATTAACTCTGGAGAAAGCTCTTTTGTGTAAACATTAATGTCCATACCCATCGTGAGATGTTTTTGTAATGTTGGTGTATTTAGCATTGCTGGTAACGGACACGGCTTGGCGATGTGGCGGTATTTGAAAATCGTTAGCCCGTAACCGCTGCTGAATAAAGTTACAAAAGTTCATTATTAATTCTGCTGCTGATTAGTATTCCGTCGGCTGGAACTGAAGCCGAACAGCGAACAAAAAGTTGAGAATATATTCGTCGCCCCGCCATATTGCCAAACCGCCTGTTATGCGTTCGGCTTTCCTCTCGGTCTGTCTAATTTTCGTTTATGATATTTTTGGTATTAATGAAGTTCGTTCAATTTGTCACTAAAGGTCGAATTGCCTTTAATTGTTCCGTGATTTTGATAGATGCCCGAAAATGAATGTAGTTCTTCCATTTCTTCATTGTATGTCTCTATTTTGTCGGCAAAGTTCAAATTGTGTTTTGTGATGCGCCCATTTTGATTGCGTTGTCAATTTCTCTTGTTGCAACGGCAATTATTGTATGGATTGTAAATACCACAATAGGAATTTAGAAATCCGCCAATCAATTTTCTTGAAAGTTCAAGTCGTTTTCTGAAATTTTCCGGTGTCGTTTCGGTTATGATTGAAGCAACATTACTCTTTAATTTAAAAACTGTCCCAAGAATAAAAGCAAGTCGCAAATCTCTGTCCAAACATTGTAACATTGCCAAAGTACAACCTGTTTTCATTTCCTTTTCCAAAATGTTTTTGTCGGGCAAGTCATAGTTAATAGGTTCTTTTATGGAATACAAATCGTTAGCGAAAATGTCAAATGATGTAAATGTTTTTTCAAGTGTCGTCCGTTTAAGATTTAGGAGATGATTTGTCGCTACTCGATATATCCATGTGTCCAATTTACTTCTCCCGTTAAACTTGCTCAAATTGGTAATAATTTTAATTAAAATTTCTTGTGTTGCGTCTTCTGCATCCATTCGGTTCCATAAAAACCGGAGAGATAAATTAAAAATCAAACCTTGAATTGAATTAATCAATTTCTCCAAACTATGTTTGTTGCCTCTCTAAACAAGATTTTATAAGTTCCTTTTCTTTCATTTTTGACAATGTAAACAAAGTGGATTGGTTTTCCAACCCATTTTTTTATTTTCCTAAAATCGTCTGTAAATTTTGTAATTCTTTTTCAGAATTTCCATTTGTTGAAGTAATGCTCCTTCAACTTCTTCGATTGGTGCTGGTGGTGCAAGCAATATGAATGAATAAATTGCATTTCCGTCAGCATTTGCAACAACTCTTGAATAAGCAACTCCGACACTTCCGTCTGGCATTGTCATATGCCAATCAATTATCCCCAATTCTTTGTTTGTTTTTGTTGTCAAACCAATCTTCAATTCTCCGTTTGGAGTTGTCAATAATGCTGATTTGTCGTCAGCGTCTTTAAACGCCCCTGTCCACTTTGGTAAATTTGTTGGATTTGCAATGTAATCGAACACCTTAGATGTTGAAGCCTGTATGTTCACACTTTGAACATCATAATTCTTGATTTTTCCTGAATTTGTCATTATTATTTATTTTGTCATAACCAATTAGTTTTGGCTACTACAAATTAGACAAGTTAAAAAGTCAAGTGTGAATTATTGTCGGTTTTATTTTTGAACGGTGTCACCCTAAGCTGACGCATAACAGTAGTATTTCCGCTTTAGACGAAACTACAAAATTTCTTTTTACTTGATGATAACGATAGGCCGGGTATTGCGCTTTTGGCATTGCTGCGTTTCGTCAATTAAGATACAAAAATTGTCAATCTTAATCAAGACCGGTCAGTCGCAAGTCATAGAAGAGTCAACAAGAAGATTGACTGCATCGGGGTCGCTGTTCATATGATTTAGTTTTTGGTCCATAAAAAATTATTTACAGTCACGCCATAAACTTTTTAAGAGTTTGATATTCACCAGCAGTGTTAATATAAATGCGATGGGACAACACGATCCATACAGCCGGTCTTGACGAAATGGTATTTGCAAAATAGATGAGGGCCCAAATACTTAAAATCCAGAAGGCGGCCCAGGAGATAATAGCAATGATCAATCTTGAGATGCATTTGTTTCTTTCTCTTTCGCATCTGCAATCTTTGCAGTGGCACTGCTTGTTGCCTTCATGACATTCTTGGGGAACAGGTATGCCGGTGGGCGAAGGTTTGATCTCGTCTGAGTTTCCACCAAGCCCATCGACGCGTGCAGACAGGTAGGATATATATCTCTGCAAAACCAGGTACCACCTGTTTGCCGGTGACATGTTTTTAATCGCCATTTCATAATGGCAAGCGTGTTTTCTTCCGGGAACAACATCACTTCTTTTGTGGTAACCGGGATCTTAACCTGGAAGGTGCCGGTAACATAACGCCAGTTGGACAAATTAAACTTTGGTCCTACCGCTATCGCACTGACAGAAGGCCCACTTTTAACGGACGTGATATGAAGCTGATCCGTTTCAACTTTTCCCTCACGGTGAGCAGCTATGACAATTTCTTCAGGGCGCTGCTCTACTTTATTTTGTCGTGTCGATATCCTTCTGACAATGATATTAAATTCCTGTCCTGATACAACGGTAGTCGGAAGATCAATTGTAAATAATCCCGCAAAATTTTCTCCGCTGCCTGGTGGAATGGGTATATAACTAGTACCGTTGGTAACTTTACATTGTATTGTATGCGCATCGGCGGCAGAAAGTTCATGTGAGCCATAAATACCTGTAGCAAGACTCAGTACCTCTGAGGCATTGACCTGCGGCCAGTAAATACTGGCAATACTACCGAGAGGCGTATTCTTCCAGTCAATCATCAATTCATCAGGATAATTTAATAAACTGCCGGGGAGTTGGACCAGTGCCTTACTTGGTCTTGCATCGAAAGTTTGAGGGATCCTGTGTGTTACGGCCAACCCCGGGTTATCTGAGTGAGTGATCTGCAAATTTCTCTGTGCCAGTTTATCTGAATTTTCAGGAGTGGCTGTTATACCACCGAAATTAACAATAGGGGCATCATCAAATGCGATTTGTGCAACGATGCAATGATGGGTTCCCATGAGCAAGCCTTGCACTGTTTGACCACCGATAACATTGCCTGCGTCATAAATATTCAGAAAACAACCGTAATAAGCCCATACACTATCACCCGTATTGATTTGTATCGGCCTGTTGTTGATACCCCCGGAACCATAATCAGAATTACCCGCCAAATTGCCCGTGGCAAAAATGGAATGGTGGTATTGCCTGTTCCCAAAAGCGGCGACTGTGGTTTACCCGCTACCAGGTTACTCAGGTAAGTGGTTGAAGGCTGAAAATCTGTATCCGCAGACTGAGAGGTCCAAAGCCGGAAGAACACCTTTACATTATTGGCCGCACCGGCCGCTCCCTGGCTACCTTTTAACCTGACTCTTGCCAGGGCAAAATTATAGTTGGAAAAGAATCTTGGCACAAAGGGATTGGAGAAATCAAAGGTATATGGCGTTACAGAAGAATCATCTGAAAGTGCATTTCCCTGGCCGGGTAAAATAGACATGAATGGATCACTGCCAGTGGGATTGCTGAAATTAGTATTTAGAAAAGTAATTAGTTGCTGGATATAGTTAAACGCACCCGCGACACTGTCGGTATTAAATGAAGGTCCGCCGGTAACAGGGACATTATTCTGTCCGGGGGTTGCAGTAAATATCCTGATGTCCTGGCTTAAATAGAAAACATTGTTTTGCGTCGGATCAATATTGGTAAAATAAGGATCAGCGCCTGCGACAAGTTCAAAAACGGTGGACACTTGCGAGCCGCTGAAAACAGTCCCACCAATACGCAGTGATGTCGTCAGGATCTTTTCTGTATCACCTGTTGCGGGGAATGCAGCAAGTGAAGCATTGGTAAATACGATATCGAATGCGAGCCGTATCCGTTGAGGTATATTGGAGTTACCGGGGACCTCAAAATCTACCGGCGTAGCATTTGGAACGATGGAGATTCCGGAATACCAGCGAATGAACCTGTAAATGCGGAAACACTTACACCAAGGGAATTAAATGTATTGATGTTAAAGCCTTCCACCACGAGCCAGAATGCATTGGGAATTCTCCCGCGCTGCCTGAAATAATATCCTGCACCTCGTCTTTTCCGAAAGTACTTTTGTCAACCCAAAATGAAACAAGACCGACTGGAAAAGGATTATCCATGTTGGTAGTTCCGGCCGATATCGTCGACGTTCCGGGAAACACGCTATCCATCAGGTATTTGAAAATGGAAAAGGATCGCCACTATCTCCAGTCAGGTTTTTGTAAACGCCCGACAGTTCAGAAGAACCAGCGGCAACAATTTGATTCACCGTGAAGCCCAACTGTACATTCAGGTAATAAAGAAATAAAACGGCACAGGCACTTTTGGGATCGGGATTGTTATCTGAAAAATCAACATTATTTACAAAATCAGCTCTTGAGCTGCTTAGCCAGGTATTGGACAGGTCCGAAGGACGCAGTGCCGATCCAATGGTGATAAGAAGTTGAGTGGCCAGGAAATGCGACAATCCTTCCCCGCCGATCCTTCACTGCTCGCTAGTGGCGACCAGCCCAATCCCTGCTCCAGCATGAACATTTCTGTTACTTCTGAAACCAATAGAAATCGCACCAGGTCGATCGATGAACCATTACCCGGAGTGACCGTGATGGGAGGTCCTGATCCCCAGCTTGCGCTCCAGGCTGGGCCAGGATTTATATCTACTTCGTACGGAATGGCATAAGGAAGAGCGATACCCCCAAACCAATTTGTCATGATCGTAAAATCTCCTTCGCATACAGGTATAAGAGCATTCCCACGATCCCTTCCATCCGCCTGCGACAAGGAGTCATCGTACTTGATCTGGTAGTGTGCGGTGAGACCTCCACTAGTAAGACCCGTAGTAATAAATGCCATCTTTCAATTTTTTAATTGTTATGAGTTGTTTAGCGTGTTCCGATTTCACGTGGGTGCAGTTATAAACCCTTCGATCGTTTCGACATAGTGCGGGAAAAATTCAGCAATCAGATCTGGTGACTATTAAACCATTCTTTCGTCCTCGTATTTCTTGTCGGCGATGGTATTCAAGAGGTAAAGATGAAGAGCTTCGGGAAGCGATTGTTAGAATAGTGAATGATAAACCAACAACTGAATGTTTATTGCAATTCGCAATGAGATGTTAGTTTGCTGTAAGATAGGACTCGTACTCTCAGAAAACAACCGTTTTTTCGCCCTTTCTACCACCGTTTTTTAACGGTACTTTCTTATTTATTAAACTGGAAGGTTGTTTAGATGGGGTGCATGTAACACATATCTGGCTTTGACGCAAAGCACCAGGTAATTCACTTAACTTAGAGAGAAGCCTGTTGTCCGTTGTGTTTATGGAATATTTTACGGCAAAACACATGTCACATGACTGTTAGAACGAGCAATGGGGAATTCACAGTCAGAGTACGGCTACTTTTCGATACAGAAAATATTCGCCTTTGGTTATTAGCAAGTTGAATAAATGAGGTATAAATAAGGTACAAAACTCTCCAATTTCACCCTCCTGACAGACTACTTTATCCGATACCGTAATCCCGCATAAAACATTCTGCCGGTAGTCGATCCCCATATCAATGAGGCATCAAAGTATTGGCTGAATGGCTCTGAAGCTGCGCTATGATCGCATCCTTCTGAAAATCGTTTGTAAGATTCTCACCTCCCATAGTAAACCTCAACCGGGTTCTTTTTACCAAATGATTTACTGACCTGGGCAGTCATTGTTATAAACGTGGGAGAATAGCTTGGACGTTGGTATTCCGGCGGATTGACCGCCGTCGAAGGCAGTCTCTTTTGCCGCTATAACTTACTCGTATAGTCAAACTTCCATCCATTAGTTTCATACGCAAGATTGGCAAAAGCCCTATTCCGGGCTAGCAATGGTTTTTGTAATAACTGACTGTTATAAGATGTCTTTACATCAAATAGCCGGTAGGCCAGCCTCACGTCAAATCTTTGAATTGGAATAAACGCAAACTCTGCCTGGAGACTGTTTGAATACGATTTCCCTTGCAAGTTGTAAAACTTAATAGTCCTGGGGTCTTCCAGATCTACTACCACCTGGTTGACAAAATCATTTCTGAAAGAAATCTATCCCCAGCGATGACACCCGGTTGAACAACTTAAACTTCTGATCTATCGTAATTCCTTTATTCCATGCTATTTCAGGCCTTAACCCGTATGCACCGTTGCCAGTCGATCCCACAATACTAACTTGTCTTCGAACTTGCAAAGACCCCATTGTTCTCTGCAAATATGTTTGGCCGTTCTCTGTCCCCTGCCTGACACTCGCTCTGATTATTGTTCCTTTAACCGGTTCATACCGGACATTCAAACGAGGTGTTGTAAACCATCCGTACAGGCTGTTATGATCCTCACGAATCCCAGCAACCATATCAAATTTCTCGGAAGGGTGTATGTGTATTCAAAAACGTCCCCGGAACAACTTCTGTTCTCCGATAGTTGTTTGTTTTAAACTCCTCATTGTATTTATCGTAAACAAAACTTAACCCTGTACGGAATTTGTGAATGGTCGTATTCATTATTGATTGATAAATCAGATTTGAATAAAAGTTTTGTTGTTTGCCATTGTAAGTAGTCATACCAAAGTAAGAGTCCTGTTTATGATCAAACCTGATAATTGCAAACCAATGCTTTTATATTTTTCTCCGGGAAGACATAGCCAATCTTGGCAAAACCCTCAATTCGCCGGGTAGTTGATCTCTAAACCGTAATTGTTTGTTGTGAATTTATCCTTGGATGCATCATAGCCTATCTGTCCCCCGGTTTTGTTATCATTGAGATATTTAATTCCAAATTGAGACATTAGTCCTTTGCTATTGTCATAACTCCACCTGTTTACACCACTAAATAAATTTCCTGTTGGCAAATCCCTGAAACCATCTTTATTGAAGTCCAATTTCTTATTATTATAGTTATCATTGTGCAATAAAAATGTTGTCGCCCACTTTTTGCCCAAATTCTGAGTAAGATTCAGGTTTATATCTGCCTTTCCAAAATCGTTTGCGTAGATGTTCGCGAATAGTTTTTCAGCGCTGGCCGGTTTTTAAGTTCCACATTTATTTGGCCTGCTATACTTTCATACCCCGTTTGCAACCGATCCTGTCCCTTTGTTTAATTGAATGCTTTCAATAAACGTTCCTGGTATTGAATTGAGCCCCAAAGAAGTTGCCAATCCTCTTGGCCCAGGCAGATTCTCCACGGTAAGCTGAGTATAGATCCCGGCAAGCCCTAATAACTGAATTTGTTTGGAGCCTGTTACCGCATCATTGAAAGAAACATCAACAGACGGATTAGTTTCAAAACTTTCGCTGAGGTTGCAACAAGCCGCTTTTAAAAGCTCTTTTCTGCGTCATTGTTTGGGTTCTGAATGCATCATATGAATTGACAAACGTTGAGGGTTTAAAGATGTCACTTTCACTTCGTTCAATTGCTTTCCCGTGGCTAATACAATTTTGAGTTCACTCATTGGAATAACGGATATAGTGTCTGAGGTAAATCCTGCATAACTGATAACGAGTCTTTCCCCATTACGTCTGAGACTAAAAACGCCGTTCTCGTCTGTCGTAGTTCCCGCATTAGTCCCCGACCAAACAACATTTGCGCCCGACAAAGGCTTAAATGAGCCCTTACTGTCTCCTTCCAACACAACACCTTTAACAAGGTAGTCCGTTGCTGATTGGTTCATCATTGCACTATCGGTCTGTTGAATGAAGTTTGCCGTGTCCGTTATCGGTGTCGTTTCTTCCATACTTTCCATTTCCCGGTAATAGCAACATTTAGGGAGTGCCTTGTAAACAGCATCGTTAGCCTTTTTTATATAAGTGTCATGACCGGCGGCGGCTATCTTGTTATGAATTTTTTCAATTGAAATTTTTGAAGGGTCGTAAGTAAGTGAAAGCATTTTTGTTTCGATGTTCCAATCCGCCACTCTTAACTCCTTTCACCTTTAGTGACTCTTCTATTCTGTGCTTACATTGCTCACAAACACCAAACACTTTAAAGGCCGTGGTACTATCTTTTGATGGCGGTTTACCTTGCTGTGCATAACCTGTTATAGCGGAGAAAAGCAGGCATGACACAATTATATAGTGAAGTATTTTCATTTTTATATGATTTAATCGGCAAACATCAGGGATAGCACAATCGCGATCCTGATGCCCGATCTGTATTTGATGTTTACTGCACCTTGCCTTTAGTTTTTGAAACCGTCATATCCATATTGCACTTAGGACATTTGCTCTGGCTTGTCGCTTACAACGTCCGGATGCATTGAGCATGTGTAGATGGTCTTGTCCCTGCTTAGTGCCCCTCCTGTCAATAATTAATTTTGCCTTTGCACTTAGGACAATTACCAGCACTATCACTTACCACGTCAGGATGAATGGGACATGTATAAGCGTGAGTCACCGCCGCTTTCATTTGTTCCTTTGTAGATAACGTTAAGTCCATGTTGCAGGTAGGACACTTTCCCGGCTTAGCGCTAACAACGTTAGGATGCATCGGGGCATGTATATTGAACCTGTATAGTAGTTCCTTTCTGAGCCGCCGGAGAGTTCGCTTTACTTTTCTGCGCAAACGCTGTCATAGGTTAGAGTCGTTGCAATTAAATACAAATATAATCGCTTTCATTATTTAGGTTTTTATCATTACAAAATAGTTGACAAGAAGCGAAAGACTTCTTGTGTCTCAAATAGTGAATTGAAAATACATAGCAGTATTTTCTGTCCACATCATAGACTGATAAAAATCAAATTCTGAAAACGCAGTTGAAAATATATACGGGGAAATCTCGTGTCAATGGAGGGCATGATCTCCATTTATTACATCGATCTGATTTATGGAAAATGAAAACAACTGAAGGGAAGTAAAAGCTGTTTGCAGGTCTGTAAAAGGAACGTAAGGAGTTACAATATCATCGGCAGCAACATGACTGTCATTTACTTTAAAGTATTGAAATGTAGTTTTGCAGCAACCATCTTGCTTATCCCCCATTCCACATTTTTCTTCCCTGGCATCTGCAAGAACTAATGATGTTGATTTTAGCTTACCGCAACAATAAAACTCCTTCAACGCCACCCCAAATGCGGACATGGAATAAATAAGAATAAGGAGTATGATTGCGACTTTCTTCATTTGTTGTACAAATGTACAACTATTCTAAAACCGATGCAACATAGCTAAAGCCATAATCTTTACTAATAATCTCATAATTAACAAAGTGTCTGACAACTGATTATAGCCTCAAATTTTTCAAATTAATCTTCCCACAATGAATTTCTTTATCGCTTGATTTACTGTTACTTTTGATCCATCAACTTTAATTCTATAAAAAGATTCTGCCCTTTTAGGCTAAGCCTGTCCGCATGGTACCATGTGCTCCTTCAATTAAGCAAAGCATTACGACATAAAAACCACTCGATTCTTTTGGATTAATAGTTCTTTTCAACGAAGTCGGTTTATGAATACTATTATCTAAAAAGATTCTAAATCTGTCAGGCCATAATTAAACAAGGGGAATTTATCAAGTGTCATCGTGTCGGGGGAATCAATATTTTAAAGTATTTACCCGGTAAAGAAGGAACCTCGTATGCATCTACGGGAAGTCAATCTTCAAGTCAAGAGGATTAGCTGTTCTCATTGATTATTTGAGTCCAAAATACAGCATAAACATATGCCTCACCATTAGGATCAGTGTATTTCATTCCACCTCTTGGAAAGCTCGTTTTGTATGATTAGGCGCTTACCGATAGAATCAGTATACTCATACTTAGTGTGAATATTAGGATCATTAGATCCGGGGAAGTGACCATGTCTTTGGTTTCGGACTTGATATTATCTTTAGGTGAGTTGGTTTGGTTTGTCCACAGGAAGTGAGAAAAACAGACATTAAGAAGAGAGCAAATAATTTTACGAGTTTTTTCATTTTTATTTATCTTTTTCGCCTTGGTTCGTGTCTTCACGAACCAATACACACCAGCTTTCGAAGAAGTTTCGGTGCGTGAAGACACGCACCGAGGCGTAGGAAAACGCCACTGCATTAATCCCTAAATTTATCATTGATGTTTTTTAAAAACAGTTCATAGTAATCCGACTCAATTTTTAAACCATTAAATTTTGCTGAAGCTAATTCTGCCTTAGCCTTTGACAATTCCCTTTCCAATTCCTTAGAAAGCTTCTTATTCACTTCACCATTGGTACGCATTTGCAATAAAGTTTTATTACAATAATCCCGCATAGCCACCAAATAAGTAAACTCATGCAAAACGTTATGATAGGGCGACGTAGAGTTATAAATCGTTCCCGTCTCGATTGCTTTAGCAAGGCCAGCTTTGGTTGGGTCGTCTAGCTTCGCGCTTGATAACAACTTTAGCTTTTACCGAATCCACAGGTTCCTACATAAACGGAATCTGTACTGCTTTGCCCGGAGCAAAAAAATCCTGTTGTAACCAACATCAATATCATTATACTTTTTTCATTATTTTTTTGTTTTTTCAACTTGCGCACAACTAATTATATCCGCCACCTGCGGTAATTTTAAACAACGGATGAATGTTAACCTGAGTTTATCAACATCCTCCTGCACTGGGTATGGCATAGATCACGTTGCCTGAAACAAATAAATTGAAGACCTTACCGTCTATAGAAGGAAGTAATAATTTCCATGTTTTTCCCTTGTCTGATGATCTGAAAATGCCGTCAGAATGAGTACAAACGAAGTTTTCACCAACCTGGATAATTGAAGTCATGAAGATTTGCATACGAGGGCGATCATTCCAGGTCCGCCATATTGAATCACTAACAACTTTGCCCTGAATGGCCGGCATCAATGGGCTGCCAGGTTTTACCGCCGTCGTAGGATGTCCTTAAACTCCTGGTACCCGACTCTGAACTGAGCAGTGATAGCAGCGAATCCACCTTTGATCGGTTTTACATCGAAAGCCACACTGCTATCACTGATCACCAACGTCCCAGTTTTCGCCATTATCGGTCGATCTTATTATCCTTCTCATACTGATCGCCACCAGTACGCCATTCGACTCTGCCAAATTCCCATCCATGCCTCCGGTATGGACATGTTTCCAGGTTTTTCCATTGTTAGCAGTTTTAAAAAGGCCTCTGTCGGTGCCGATGAAAATTGTACCTCCGGCAGTCTCAAAAACGCTGCGTATCCGTGGCTCCTGAAAATTTTCGAATATCGGCGACCATACACTCGTTCCGTTTGTTGTTTTCAAATTTACACCCCAGTAATTGTTGGCAAATATCCCGGACTTATCGGGGGCAATGCTGCTATGTTCGTCAGGGAAAATCTCTTTGGTCCAAAAAGGAGCTGTGGCATTTGGTGTACTGTGATAGAGTCCGTTTCAACCCTTAAAAACAGCCCTTTATCATTTGCAAAGAAGCTATTTCCCCAGATACTATCTTTCCGTCAAATTTTCTGGCAGCCCTTTGCTGATGTCCTGCCAGGTTTGTCCGCCATCTGTAGATTTAAAAACGATGTTTGCAACTCCCGGCTTATTTTTATTTAGTTTTTGCTGACTATCCGTGATTGGAAATACAAAGGGGTATAGAAAAAGGAGCAAAAACGCAAGGCTAAAGATTTTCATGACTATACTTTATTTGGTGAAACAATAAAGTAAAGGTATTGGGCGTCAACTATCCTGGAGCTTTTTAATAGTAAAGAGTTGTAAAGGATGAGTAAAACGTTTGTAAAACCACCGAAAACTGGGCTTTAATAGATTATTTTTGCACACATGAAGCCATTTATTCTGTTTGGATCTTCAATCATGATAATTGTTATTTTGATTTCTGCTGTTGCATTTATCAATAAAAAGAATGAAATCCCTGAGAAGCATTTAGAAGTTGTATTACGTGATATAGGACATCAGCTTTTGCTTACAGCTAAAGATTCTTCATCCCGGGTGCTGCCGGTTAAGAAATTAAATGAAACTACATATCAGATCTCCTTTCAAAATGACTTTGGTTTTATTTCAAGATACACTCATCAATTTAGTTCAACGAACATTTCAAAAAACGCCCTGGCAACAGATTATATAGTGAATTTGAGAGAATTGTAAACAAAATGAAACTGTCTTTGCATTTGAAATAAATAGCCAAACAGGCGATTTAACACCTTGCAGAGGTCGTACGCTGGAGGTTGGTTGTTATGTTATTGAAATTGAACTTTTGAAGAAAGATAAGTTTAATTTCTTTTGGTTGTTGCTGTTGATTATTCCTTTGAGTTTTCTTGGTTTTTATATGAAAGACAAGTTTCGGAAAAAAGAAGAGACAGCATCAATCTTCGATAATAATGATTATATACAATTAGGAAACTTTAGAGTTCTATACAGATAATAATGTTCTTAAAAGTGAGAATAAAACTATTACGCTTTCGGAAAAAGAAACAAAAGCACTAAAAATATTTGCAGAAAATATAAATCAAATCGTAGCAAGGGAAAAACTGATGAAAGAAATTTGGGAAGATGAAGGTATAGTTGTGATCAGTAGAAATGTTGATGTATTGGTGTCTAAATTACGTAAGAAATTAAGCGACGATAACTCCATTAAAATTTATTAACGTACATGGTAGGGGTTACAAATTTATTATTGAGTAGATACCAATTATAAAATCAAGTAAAGTGTAAAACAAATTAGATGCCATAAATGACACATTTTCGGATGTGCGGCTACTTCCCAATACAAAACTTACTTTAAAAATATAATCCAACATATCCTCATTACTCACCTCTCCCGTTATCTCACCCAAATAATGCAAACAGCGCCGTATGTCTAATGCCAGCAGGTCGCCGGGCAGTTTGTTGTCAAGCCCATTGCGGATGTCGGTCAATGATCTTTCCACTTCTTTCAACGCATGATAATGCCTCGCATTGGTAATAATCGTATTTTCCGTTTTTACCTCCGCCTGCAATACACTATCCACCATCGCTTTCCGCCGAGCACTTCGAGATGCGTCCGTTTTATTGCAGAAACAAATACAGAATCTGATCTCCGTCACTGAATTTATTCCGGACGTCCATCTCATCAGCCATGTCAATCTTATTTGCAACCAGCAAATAATCTCCTGCCTTGTACTTCCTCTTCGTAGTGCCGCCTCAATGCTCCACATCTGACTTGCTGTCTTTCACATCAAACAAATACAGAACAAGGTCGGCCTTCCTCATTTTTTCAAGCTTCTGTCTATGCCGGCATTTTCGATTATGTCGAGCTGAGTGTTGCCGGATTCCGGCTGTATCAATCAAACGGAACAATATCCCATCAATATTGATCACTTCCTCAATCGTATCTCTTGTCGTCCCCGGAATATCACTCGACTATCGCCCGGTCCTCATTCAGCAAAGCATTAAGCAAAGTTGATTTTCCTGCATTCGGTTTGCCAATGATCGCTACATTCACTCCATTCCTGATCACATTACCCAATTGGAATGAGTTTATCAACTGATGAGTGGTTTGATGCATCTCATTGATCAGTTCATAAAATTGTTTCCGGTCAGCAAACTCGCACATCTTCCTGCGAAAAATCAGCTCCAATTCTATCAAGGCGGAGAAGCGAATCATCCTTTCACGCAATTCTTTAAGCCTCGCCGAAAACCCGCCCCGCATTGTATGCAGCGCCGTCCGTTGCGACGCTTCGGTATTGCTCGCAATCAGGTCGGCCACCGCCTCTGCCTGCGCGAGGTCCAGCTTTCCATTCAGAGAATGCGCGCTGAGTAAACTCACCCGGCTTTGCCAACCTGGCTCCCCTGTTCAATACAAGCGCGATCACCTCTTGAAGCACAAATGGAGATCCATGGCAACTGATCTCGACCACATCTTCGCCGGTATATGACTTTGGCCCTTTAAACAGGAAATCACGACTTCATCCAATGCCCGGTCTCTCATCTTTTAAAAAGCCAACATGGATAGTATGCGAAGGTTGTTGCAAGAGATCCTTGCGAGGGAAACAGCTCATTAATAATTGTAAAAGCTTTGTCGCCACTCAGCCTGATAATACCAATAGCGCCAATCCCAGGCGGCGTAGCCAGTGCAACAATTGTATCGTCCCAACCCGTAAGTTTATTCATTTGGGCTCAAAAGTAAATTCATTCTCGAAATTATCATTAGTGCAGGGTCGTAAAGGAGCACAAAGGACACCACGAACCACGAAGAACACGACGTTGTGCACGTTGTGGTTCGTGGTGCCCTTTGTGATCCGTTAGCGCTGGCGGCGAAAGCAAATGGCACAAAATGTAAACGTTGCAACTAGAAAAACAAAACTTAGTCTCTTAGGCGCCAATAGTTACCGGCATTGTCCGGAACCAAAACCCCTAAAAACAAAAATCCCCTTCCAGAAGACTCTGAAAGGGGATTAATATAATAACAAACCTATTAGGGTTTTCAGTGAGCTTATTCAGATGTTACCTGGAAGGTAATCGGTTGCTTTCTATAGGCATTCACTTCGCGTCCATTCTGGATGGCCGCTTTCCTCCATGACGGACCTTTCTTGATTACCCTGATCGCTTCCGCTTCCATGCCCATAACCGTGATTGGTCAGCGCTTTTACGTCGCTGATAGAGCCATCCTTGCTCACCACAAACTGTACATAGACAGTATAAGTGCCTTCCGGAGCGCCATTATCAACAGGGGCGTTTGCATTCAGGTTTCTTTCCAGGTATTTCTTCCAGTGCAGATTCTCCACCGGGGAAAGCAGCTTCAATTTCTACCTTTTCGAATATCTTATTTTCGTCTTCCTTCTTTTCTTCGATGATCTGTTTACCCTGGTCAATTTCTACCGGAGTTGCGATCTGCTCGTCCTTCACACCTTCCTGGTTCTTTACATCGATCTTTGTCATCCTTTAATTCCTTTACTTCCGGAGGCGGCTCCTGTACTTCCTCATCCTTTACGATCTTCGGAGGAGTAAATTTCGCCATCTCGATCTTTGGAGGATCTGGCGGCTTGGGCGGCGGAGGCGGAGGCGGTAGGTTTGTCCTCATCCTGTTTGATATCCTGCATGGTCACCTCTTTGATATCAATTTTCTTAGGTCCCGTATCTACATTGCTGGCAATGATCGATCCCAACAAGGCGAGTACCGCAATAGAAGCTGTAATGATCAGCGCCATTGAGAATTCGCTTGTTGTAGCGTTTTACGTAACTGGTAAGCCCCATATTCCTTGTTCCGGTCTTCAAAGACCAGGATCCAGAATATCGGACTGATAGTATTTTGTTGGCTTCCATTAGTTTAACTGTTTAAAATTAGATGCTTTTCTTTGATTATTCCACAAAAATCCCGCATTATTTATTGCCTTGCCCTTCTGTCTTACCGATCAGGTCTACTTCCGTCTGTGGTATTTTGACCATGGCAAAGCGTTTTACGGCGTTGATGGTCATTTCATCCAGCATATCCACCGTATTCTTATACGTAGCGTCGTCAGTCGGCCTTGATGACCACCACAAAATCCTTGTCCATAGCCGCAGTCTCCCAATTCGGGTCTGCCTGTTGCCTTGGCCTTTGCTTTGATATCTTCATCCTTTGCATCAGGAGTGTAGTTTTTTATGACATCAGCCTTTTTCTTGATGATCACGTCACGGATCTTTTCAAAGTTGGATTGAAGTGAAATTAGAGCCGTCAGGTGTCAATTCACCCTCATAATAATAGACATGATCGTCTTTGCCCAACAGTATCGTCAGGGCGCCCGACTGTTTTGATCTTCGTCTCATCTTTTTCATCAGACTCCTTCGGCATATTCAGGTCCATCGTAGTGGGGCTCTTCATTGTTGCGGTAAAAATGAAAAAGTGATCAGCAAAAAACCCAGGTCCACCATCGGCGTCATATCCACACGGGTAGAAAGCTTTTCGCCTTCTTGACTCCCGGTCCTTTTTGTGGCCACTATCGCCACCTTCTTCATCAATACTTGCCATGATTAATTTGTTTTAATAGTTACAAGTAATTATTTAAACACTATTTAATACCCGTTCTTCCTTGTAAAGTTCTGTTCCTTCGGTGCACCCTCCTGCGAAGTAACGAGGTTGTACTTGAATTGCTCATTTTTCCTCAAGGCATTGATGACCGCTTCAAATGTTGGGTATTTTGATCTGTTGTCACCCTTAATAAGATAAAGAAGCTTTTGTCCGGCAAATGCTTTTGGTCTCAGCAGATCCACCATATCAATTCATTGTTCAGCGTGTCAAGAACAGGGATCCAGCCTGGTTGTATCACCTTCTCTTGATCTGCAGCGGGCATATCCAGGAGACGCTTTTAATTGAGCGAAAGGCACGCCAATGATTGGCGACTTTTCGAAATTATGCTATTTCTGCCTGCGTTAATCCAAGGTTCCTGGTCTGAGTTTAATCCCGGTGATCACTTCATCCGACGCTTGCCTGGTCCTTTTTGCTACAATGTTGATGTATACTTTGCTATCCTTGTCAATCGTGATGAGCATTGCATCACTCTCTTTCAATATTCTGCGGATGAAACTGAACCGGGCGTTTCTACCGGCACCGGCTCAGGTGGTTTGAATTGTGTAGCCATGATGAAAAAGGACAGGATCAAGGAAGGCTATGTCCACAAACGGAGTCATGTCCGTATCTGTGCTTTTCTTGGCCATTTTTATATGAGGCATATCTTACTTCAGTTTATTGTATTAGATGAATAGAATCGGACAAAATCCATAAGCCATTCACTAAATTATTTGTATTGAGAAGCAAAGCTCTGGGTCAGTGTAAAACCTGATTCATCGATGCCATATGTTGATAGCATCAATCTTGGTGGTAAATACATTATACATGATCAAGGCAATAGCCGAAGTACCGATACCCAACGCTGTATTATACAAGGCTTCAGAGATACCTACTGCCAGGGCTGGCTTGAGTCAGCTACCACCGCCAGATTCACCCAAGAGCCGCGAATGATCTGATCATACCGATTACCGTTCCCAACAGGGCGACCAGCGTACCAACCGATGTAATGGTAGAAAGAAACACAAGGTTTTTCTGCAGCATGGGCACTTCAAGTGCCGTAGCTTCTTCTACTTCTTTTGAATGGCGATACTTTTTGTTCCGTAGTCAATGCCATCCTTCAGTGATCATTTCCTTTGTAGCGGCGGAGACCTGCTTTCATCACATTGGCAACAGAACCGCGTTGCTTGTCGCATTCTGATAAAGCTGCATCTACATTACGGTTAGCCAGGTGATATTGCACTTTACGGATAAAATCAGCGATAGAACCGCTGCCCAGTGCTTTACGAATAGTCAAAAATCTTTCGATAGAGAAATACAACTACCATCAGGAACATTCCGATCAGCAGTGGCACGATGATACCACCTTCATAAATTCGGTGTAAGGCATCTTTTAGGTCCTTTGTGCTCTGGCCAGAACCAGCCTTCGCCTTGAGGATTTTAAAGCCATCTGGGATCACCCAAGATAAAACGCCATATCAAATAACCTGCAATAACGCAAATGATCGGAGCAATCCACGAAATGGCATTACTGCTTTTTTGGCTTGAACAGATAGTAGCCTTAACTGTTGCAGTTGGTTTAGTCTCTGCCATGATTGTAATTTTTAGTGTTTTAAATTTTAAATGTTAATTGACAAGTCCGTCTAAAGTGATACAATTCTAAGAAAAAAGCATATAAAAAAATCTTCCTGACTTTCAACTTTTTTGTAACAAGGGCTTCAAGTTAAGGATTTTTTCATGATGCGGCAAAGCTGGTAAAAAATTGATAATAATTTCAGGGTGAGGTTTGACATGAACACTTATTCGTACCGAAGTGCGTCGATAGGATTAAGACGCCCGGCTTTTAGTGCAGGATACAAGCCGGCCAGCAAGCCTACGATGCTGCAAATAATAATGCCGTACATCACCCAGTTCCATGGCACCACGAAATCCAGTATTCAATACAATGGAAAACAGATTTCCTACAAGAACACCGAAAACGATTCCGAACAAAGCCCCCAGCATGCTGATGATCACCGCTTCTAGCAAAAATTGGCGGCGCACCATTCTGCTTTTTCCCCCAATAGCTTTGATCAGTCCTACTTCTTTTGTGCGTTCGGATACAGACACAAGCATAATATTCATCAAGACCGATTGCCGCTCCGATCAATGTGATCAGCCCGATGACTGTTGCTGAAATAGTCAGAAAGCCAAGACTGTTCATTGCCTTTCTCTGCAATGCTGTCGCTACGGTCGATGCTGCAAATTGTTGTTTTCCTCCGTCGCAGCCAGCTTCCGGATCGGCCTGAAGGAGCCTTCCGCTTCTCACCCATACGCCTGGGGCACCTCGCGGAGGTCCTGCGTCATGACCGCAACGACATATGAACTGCCCGGCATGGAAAATTCCGCTCGCACGTTGTTGTAGCTTGCGTGATCACGATATTGTCCCGGCTGAAACCAAAAGTGGACCCGCGGTCTGGATAAGACACCCGATGCGCCCGAAAAGGAATATTGTTGATCCTGCACGATGGAGTTCGACTGCTCTTTCAATTCCCTTCCTGAACAGTTTCTTGGCGACATCGTACCCCAGCAGGCAAACATTCACACCCGACTCCACATCCCATCCGCGTTCATGTTACGTCCTGCCGCCAGCGAAAACCATTCAGTGAGAAGATAGTTTTCGTCACCGCCTGCCAGCATGACGTTCGGGACTCGTCTTTCTTTTCGTTCAAACGAAACAATATTGTTCCTGTTACCCGGAGATGTAGATGCTCTTGAACAAGCATGGGTATTCATTACCTGTTCTGGCGCAGTACTCCGCTTCGTCTTTTGTAATGACCGTTCCGAGGCTTTGGCCTTTTTTCCTTCCGCTTATCCTTTTTGGAAACCTTTATATCGCTGTTGTCATTATTGTCCGCCTAAACGTGAAGATTCATTTCCTTGTAACCGATAGCAAAGGCATTGGCGCCCAGGGTAGAGAAGCTTTCGGCAAATTTCTGGTTCATCGCCTGGATGGCCGTAATGATGCCTGAGTGCCATTATTCCAAAAGCAATTATTGCAATGGTAAGTCCTGTCCGCAGTTTGTTGCTTCGTACCGTGCGATAAGCCGGGAAAGGTATCGAAGAAACTCATGGCTGTTTAGAAAGTAAAGTTAATGAAAAGATGGCCTCACCAAATGATTCAAGGGCGTGCATCCCGACCGATCAGGAATCCCTGGGTGTTGAGAATTGAACTATCATGGGTATTGAACATTTTCCTTCAAAATTCTCAACAATCAATTCTCAATATTCAATTTTCAAGTGCGTGCTAGCTTGACCTCACCCTCTTATCCCTCTCCAAAGGAGAGAGACGATACAACAAGGTTCTGATAACACAATTATTTAATAAAGGAATTTGTCACGGTAGGGTTCTAAAGTCCCCACCCAGGGATTTGGGGGCTGGGTCTAAGTCCCCCTTGGGGGATTTAAGGGGGCAAATCGGTTCTTAAAAATAGTACCAATTCAGCAACAGGTTTGGAAACACCCCGGCACGATGATCAACGCAGCCAGAACTACCAATGTCCATTTAAATACCAGCGTAACCGAGATCGCTTTTGCAGGACCTTCCTTGAAGTACATCGCTTGTATAACACGAAAATAATAATACACGCTCACCGCTGCCATCAATACGGCAAAGATGACGAGCCAAAAATATCTGCCAGTTGCTACCACAGCTGAGCATCTTAAATTTTGCCACTAAACCCGGCGGTCGGCGGAATGCCCGCGAGAAAGCGGGAATAGCGAGGCTGTAGTTGCCGCTTATCAAAGGCTCCTGTCGTGCCAGGCCATTAAAGCCGTCAAAAAGTGTAATCATTCATCTTAATGAGCACGGCAAAAATGCCAATCGTAGCCAGGCTATATGCCGCCGCATACAGAAGTATCCCTTCTTTGGCAGCCATATTCATAGCAAATATCGACAATAACATAAAACCTGCCTGGGCAATACTTGAATAAGCAAGCATTCGCTTCACGCTCTGTTGAACTGCAGTAATATTCCCAATAAACAAAGTAGCGGCAGTAATCAGGGGCGATCCACAATCAGCCACTGGGATTGCAGTGATCCAAACCCACTCATCAAAAAGACTGAATGAAAGCGATGAATACCGGGCGACATGACAATCGTGGCCATGAAAGATGTGAACACTGTTGGCGCTCCATCGTACACGTCAGGCGTCCAAAAATGAAAGGGAGCCGCCGAAACCTTAAAATGACATGGAAAACAACAACAGAGACTGTCCCCGGCAATCATGAGGGCGCCTGATCTTTCCGCGAAATTGATTCCCTGATGTATTGAATGTTCCGACAGATCCGTAGAACAAAAGCAACACCCATCAACATTATTAACCCGGTAGAAAATGCGCCCAACAGGAAATATTTCAATGAGGCCTCATTGCTTTTCAAGGTTCTTTGTCGCTCCCCGGCGTAAGGAATGTAGCAATGGGATCGCGAAATTATTTCGACTCCCAGGGAACAACATGAGCGATGAAGTAAATGATGACGCAAGTGTAATACCACAAAGGCATAAAAATCAAAGCGAAATATTCCGCATGGTAACTGCCTGCGCGTTCGATATCTCTTGCGGATAATACGAGCGCAATAAAGGTAGCAAAAAGAAGATAATGCTATTGAAAAGAAGAGAGAACTCCGTCGAAATGCAACATCCCTTCCCACATTGATTTTAAAAAAGCAGAAAGCCGTACGATTTCCATCACATTCACGACCAATAGTAGCAGAAGTCCCGCCGTCGCAAGATGACGCACATCGCTTTTTGCTTCAGCAATAGCGCCGCTGAACATCATGATCACTCCAAAACCGCCGTGGATAAGATTAATGCGTTCATGATTTCCTCTTGTTACTTCCTTAAAAATGGAATTATATTCCGTTTTTGTAAAATACCAGGTTGGTTATGTCGGCCGAAACATGTTCAGTGATCTTCGTAAATGGCTGCGAATAGATGCCCATCCAAAAGATCATGATGCGAACGATTGCGCCCAGAACAAATTTCTCTGTTCGACCGAATATCCTTTGCACCACTGACCCGGGCCGATACATTTCCGTAAAACACTTTGCGAACAAGATTGAGTGTATACACCGCCGCAAAATAATACAGATGCCTGCAAAAACTGTTAGTACGAGATAATGCGTCGTAGCGAAGAAGTAAAAATGCCCGTAAACGTCGAATTTGCCGACGAAGGCATTGGTGAGTGGCAAGGCGATGTTCGCGGAAGTGCTATCACCGCAACAATAATATCGCAAGCGCAGGGGCCTTTTGTGCGAGACCGCCGAGCTCAGAAAGCTTTCTTGTACCCAATTGACGCTCGATCAATTCCACCGCTATCCACAATCCAATAATATTAATACCGTGATTGAACAACTGGATCATGACACCCTGCATACCGATACTATTCACACAGAAGATGGCAATGCACATGAGCCCAATATGGGCGATCGAAGAATATGCCACCAG
>ERZ1370068.4467-contig-354_pt1 | contig 73799 bp, 96 predicted proteins | sample MGYA00561227_ERZ1370068 | MGnify/ENA primary metagenome ERZ1370068 (study PRJEB38410, sample SAMEA6850437) | metagenome | study: Metagenomic assessment of the ecological functions of the soil: analysis of the soil microbiota associated with the... | reverse complement strand
GACCGCCTCGACGTTCGCCCGCTTGAGCGCCTCGACCGCGTTCTTGGTGATCTTCTTGCCCGACTGGACGGTGAAGTTCTCGCCCGGCACGACGATGTCCGTGGCGGCGCGCAGGCCGACGAGGCTGTCGGCTGACGCCCCAGTAGAGCGTGCCGTCCTTGATGTAGCAGCTGGTCGACGCTGTAGAAGGTCCGGATGATCTCGTCGGCGCCGCGCAGGCCGAGCGCGCGCAGGAAGACCGACGGCCAGGAACTTCCGCTTGCGGTCGATGCGGACGTAGAGCAGGTTCTTCGGTGTCGTACTCGAACTCCACCCACGAGCCGCGGTACGGGATGATCTGCGCGACGTAGAGCGTCTTGTCTTCCGAGTGGAAGAAGGCGCCCGGCGAGCGGTGCAGCTGCGCAGACGATGACGCGCTCGGTGCCGTTGATGATGAACGTGCCGTTCTCCGTCATCAGCGGGATGTCGCCGAAGTAGACCTCCTGCTCCTTGATGTCGCGGATGGTCTTGACGCCGGTCTCGGGGTCCTTGTTCCAGACCACGAGCCGGATCGTCACCTTCAGCGGCACGGCGTAGGTCATGCCGCGCTCCTGGCACTCGTCGACGTCGTAGCTTCAGCTTCAGGCCGACGGTGTTGCCGCAGATGTCGCAGACGTCGCCGCGCGCCTGGTTCGCCTTGCCGCAGCGCGGGCACGAGCACCTCGCGGTCGCCGTAGGGATCGGCGATCAGCGTCGCGCCGCAGCTGCTGCACGGCTTGCGCAGGTGATGCAGGCCCTGCAGCTTGCCGCACTTGCACTCCCAGTTGCCGATCGAATACTCGATGAACTCGAGCGACGAGTTCTCGCGGAAGTCGCTGATCGGAAAGACCGACTTGAACACCGACTGCAGACCCGCGTCCTCGCGCTCGCTCGGCAGACGGTTCATCTGCAGGAAGCGCTCGTAGGACTTCTTCTGGATCTCGATCAGGTTCGGAATCGGAACGGTCGTCTTGATTTTCGAAAAGTCGATGCGCTCGCGGTAGACGTTCTTGGGAAGGCTGTACATTCTGTTAGACCTCGAGGAAAAACGGAGCGCTCGCAGACTGGCGGCTGGAGACTCGGGACTGCTGAGCGCTGGGCAACGGCTGATCCGCAGCCCCGAGCCCAAGCCCTCGACCCGTAATCGCGACGCGCGATCGCGCCAGCGCTACTTGATCTCGACCTTCGCGCCGACGTCCTCGAACTTCTTCTTGATCGCCGCGGCCTCGTCCTTCGGGATCGCCTTCCTTGATCGGCTTGGGCGCGCTCTCGACGAGGTCCTTGGCTTCCTTCAGACCCAGGCTGGTGACTTCGCGGACCACCTTGATGACGTTGATCTTGTTGCCGCCGATTTCGGTCAGCGTCACGGTGAACTCGGTCTTCTCTTCGGCCGGCGCCGCGGCGCCGCGCGCCGCCGCCGCCCGTCGGCATCGCCATCGGCATCGCCGCCGCGGCCGACACGCCGAGCTCCGCTTCGAGCGTCTTCACGAGCTGCGACAGCTCGAGCACGCTGATTCCCTTGATGTATTCGACCACCTGCTGCTGCGTCACTTCGGCCATTGTCTGTTCTCCTGTCAGCTTGCAGGCTTCTAGGCTGCAGGCTCAGCTGTCCGATGCCCGACTGTAAGCTCGCAGCCAGGCCTGAAGCCAGCTTCTTACGATTCCTGTCGTTTCTTCTCCGCCTGCACCAGCACGCTCATCAGATCGCGCGGCGCGGCGTTCAGCACGCTGACGATCTGCACCATCGGCGCCTGCAGCACGAAGAGCAGCTTGGCGTAGCAGCTCCGGCTTGCCGGGCAGCGACGCGCAGATCGGTGACTTCCGCCGGCTTGATCGCCCGGCCCTGCACGACCGCCGCCTTGATCTGTCAGCGTCGGCGCCGTCTTGGCGAACGTCGTCAGCGTCTTGGCGAGCGCCACCGGATCGGTCGACGGTGTACGCCACGGCCGTCGTGCCGTCGAAGTACTGCTCGAGCGACTCGAACGGCGGTGCCCTTGAGCGCGCGCTTGGCGAGCGTGTTCTTGACGACCTTGTAGCTCGCCTTGGCGCGTGCGCAGCTGGCGCCGCAGCTCGGTGACCTGCGGCACGTTCAGTCCCTTGTAGTCGACGAGGATCGCGCTGTCCGGATCCCTTGAACGCCGTCTCCGAGCTGCTGCGAGCTCGGCTTCCTTGTCCGCTCTGTGTGACCGCCATTAGTGTTTCACCACCACGTCGATGTGCGTCGTATCGATGCCGGACGCCCGGACCCATCGTCGACGACAGCGGTGACGCTCTTGAGGTACTTGCCCTTGGCCGCCGCCGGCTTCGCCTTGACGATGCTGTCGACCAGCGCGTGGGCGTTGGCGACGAGCGAATCGGTCGCGAACGACGTCTTGCCGACCGGCGCGTGGATGATGCCGGTCTTGTCGACGCGGAACTCCACCTTGCCGGCCTTGATTTCCTTGACCGCCTTGGCGATGTCGGCGGTGACCGTGCCGGTCTTCGGGTTCGGCATCAGGCCGCGCGGACCGAGCACCTTGCCGAGCTTGCCGACGGCGCGCATCATGTCGGGCGTCGCGACGACGGCGTCGAAGTCCATGAAGCCGCCCTGGATCTTCTCGACCATCTCCTCGCCGCCGACGACGTCGGCGCCCGCCTCCTGCGCTTCCTTCTGCTTCTCGCCGCCGGCGATCGCCGAGCACGCGCTTGGTCTTGCCGAGGCCGTGCGGCAGCACGACGGTGCCGCGCACCATCTGGTCGGCGTGCTTCGGATCGACGCCGAGCCGCAGCGACGAGCTCGACGGTCTCGTCGAACTTCGCGAACTTCGACCTTCTGCACGAGCGGAATCGCGTCTTCGATCGAGTAGGTCCGATCGACGGCGACCTGCGCTCGCGCGGCCGTGAATTTCTTTCCGTGCTTTCGCATGCAGCTGCCTCCGTGGTGCAAACGAGCCCGCGGCGCTCCCACTCACTCGTGAAGATCTGAGAATCTGCAGAATTTACAATCGCAGAATCGCTCGATTGCAAATCTGCGATTTCTGCGATTTGCCATTTGGCATTTCGTCTATCCGATCACATCCAGCCCCATCGAGCGCGCCGTGCCCGCGACCGTCTTGATCGCCGACTTCGAGCGAGTCGGCAGTTCAGATCGGGCATCTTCAGCTTGGCGATCTCCTCGACCTGCTTCGCCGTCACCGTGCCGACCTTGTTCTTGTTCGGCTCCGCCGATCCCTTGGCGATGTTCGCGGCGCGCTTGAGCAGCACCGGCGCCGGCGGCGTCTTCGGTGATGAAGGTGTAGGACCGATCCGCGTAGACGGTGACGACGACCGGGATGATCAGCCCTTCGTCCTTCGCCGTCTTCGCGTTGAAGTTCTTGCAGAAGTCCATGATGTTGACGCCCTGCGGACCGAGCGCGGTCCCGACCGGCGGCGCCGGCGTCGCTTTGCCCGGCGGCAATCTGGAGCTTCACGCATTGCCTGAACTTTTTCGCCATTGCCGTTTCTTCCACAACGCTGGTTCGCGTGGCTAAATCTTCTCCACCTGCAAGAAGTCCAGTTCGACCGGCGTCGATCGTCCGAAGATCGTGACCATCACCTTCAGCGTGTTCTTGTCGAGGTTCACTTCGTCGACCACGCCGTTGAAGCTGGTGAACGGCCCTTCGTTGATCCGCACCTGCTCGCCCTTCTCGAACATGTACTTCGGCTTCGGCTTCTCCGCCGCCGTCTTGCACCTGCGTCAGAATCTGCTCGACTTCGTCCTTGCTGAGCGGCGTCGGCTTGGCGCCAGCGCCGACGAAGCCGGTGACCTTCGGCGTGTTCTTCACCACGTGCCACGCGTGGTCGGACATGTTCATCTCGACCAGGATGTAGCCGGGAAAGAACCGCTTCGCCGTCACGACCTTCTTGCCGCCGCGCATCTCGACGACGTCCTCGGTCGGAATCAGCACCTCGCCGATGTCGCTCTGCAGCCCGTAGGCCTTGACGCGCTCGGTGCAGCGACTCGGCGACCTTCTTCTCGAAGCCCGAGTAGGTGTGGACGATGTACCAGTTCTTCGTGCGACGTCGTCCGTCATCACGCGGCACCGAACTTGCGGAAGATCCACTGGACCGCGTCGAACAGCACCTGATCGAGCGGCGAAGAGGTAGATGCCGAAGAAGACCGACGTCAGGATCACGACCACCGTCGTCGCGTACACCTCTTTCTGCGACGGCCAGGTGACGCGCTTCAGCTCGTTGCGCACCTCGCTCAGGAACAAGCCGCGCGCGCTCGAACTGCGCCCGCCGGTCGCCTCTTTCATCTGTCGAGGGTCGTCGCTATTCAGCTGCATTGCTCGCTATCCACATTCTCGCCTTGCTCATCCGACACTCCCCGGTCGCGACCTGCTGATGGCTGCCGCCTCGCGCACGCGACGGCGTTCGCAGCTCGCCTGCCTCCGCGAGCGAGGCTGGCAGGCCAGGAGGGAATCGAACCCCCAACCCCCGGTTTTGGAGACCGGTGCTCTGCCAATTGAGCTACTGGCCTATCGACTCTCGCGCATTCGGCATCGGTCAGTTGGGCGTCACTCGGTCGACTTCCGGCTCGATCCGTCCGGCGCGCTGCCGTCCAACTGCTCCATGATCCAGCTCAACTGACGATTCGCGCTACTTGCTTCCGATGCGGCGTGTGCTTGCGACAGAAGCGGCAGAACTTCGAGAACTCGAGCCGCTCGGTCGTCTTCTTCTTGTTCTTCGTCGTGGCTGTAGTTGCGCCGCTTGCACTCGGTGCAGGCCAGCGACGACGATGTCTCTCATTAGTCTGATCGTATGACCACCTTCCGTGCGACAATCCGATGATCTCCGTCGACGTCCGGCCGACCGTGCGGCCGCCTTCGCGAATGGCGAAGCGCGCGCCCTTTTCGAGCGCGACCGGCGCCATCAGCTCGCCGGTGATCGTCGTGTTGTCGCCCGGCATCACCATCTCGACGCCTTCCGGCAGATTCAGCGTGCCGGTGACGTCGGTGGTGCGGATGTAGAACTGCGGACGGTAGCCGTTGAAGAACGGCGTGTGACGGCCGCCCTCTTCCTTCGAGAGGATGTAGACCTCGCCCTTGAACTTCGTGTGCGGCTTGATGCTGCCCGGCTTGGCCAGCACCTGGCCGCGCTCGACGTCGTCCTTTTCCACGCCGCGCAGCAGGACGCCGATGTTGTCGCCGGCCTCGCCCTGCATCGAGCAGCTTGCGGAACATCTCGACGCCGGTCACGACCTTCTTCTCGGTCGGCCGGAAGCCGACGATCTCGACTTCCTCGCCGACCTTCACCACGCCGCGATCGACGCGGCCGGTGACCACGGTGCCGCGGCCCGAGATCGAGAACACGTCTTCGATCGGCATCAGGAACGGCTTGTCGATTTCGCGCTGCGGCAGCGGCACGTAGCTGTCGAGCGCTTCCATCAGCTTGACGACGCCGGCGACGCCTTCGGGATCGCCCTGCAGCGCCTTGAGCGCCGACAGCGCGGACGACCGGGATATCGTCGCCCGGGAAGCCGTAGTGCTTGAGCAGCTCGCGCACCTCGAGCTCGACGAGGTCGAGCAGCTCGGGATCGTCGATCGCGTCGACCTTGTTCGAGCGCGACGACCAGGTACGGCACGTTGACCTGGCTGGCGAGCAGCACGTGCTCGCGCGTCTGCGGCATCGGGCCGTCGACGGCGCTGACGACGAGGATCGCGCCGTCCATCTGCGCCGCGCCGGTGATCATGTTCTTGATGTAGTCGGCGTGGCCCGGGCAGTCGACGTGCGCGTAGTGCCGCGTTCGCGCGTCGAGTACTCGACGTGGCTCGTCGCGATCGTCAGAATCTTCGTCTCGTCGCGGCGGCCCTGCGACTCGGACGCCTTGGCGACCTCGTCGTACGGGATGAACTTCGCCCAGCCCTTGTCGGCCGCGACCTTCGTGAGCGCGGCCGTCAGCGTGGTCTTGCCGTGGTCGATGTGCCCGATGGTGCCGACGTTCACATGCGGCTTGCTGCGGTCGAATTTTTCTTTGGCCATGTCGTCTTCGCCCTCGTTTATCTACTCAACTGACGCTGACTGCTTCGCGTGGCTTGACATCCGTAGCTTGACGCTCTTCGTTACTGTCGGCCCACCGTCGCTCGCCCGATCGCGCGCGAATCTGAAGTGGGCATCCTTCGCGCCGCATCCGTGAGCGAAGGGTGGAGCCGATGACCAGGATTGAACTGGTGACCTCGTCCTTACCAAGGACGCGCTCTGCCAACTGAGCTACATCGGCCTCGCGCTCCTCTGGTCGCTCGGTCGTCAGCTTCGGCCAGGTCGTGCCTACGTCCGTCGCAGTCGGCGACTCGGTTCTCGACAATCCGTAGCGGTAACGTGCCCGCCTCGCTGCTCGCAGGCTGGCGTGACAGACTTCGCCAGCGCTGCTCGAGACGACAGCCTGATGGCGTAGCAGCGAGAGGCTGGAGCGGGAGACGGGGATCGAACCCGCGACCAACAGCTTGGAAGGCTGTGACTCTACCACTGAGTTACTCCCGCCTACGCGCTCGCTTCCACCACCTCGCTGCTTCGCGCTGGCGACTGGCAACCTGCTGTCGCGCTTCGCTCAACTCTCAACGCTCGCTGTCTGCCCTTCGACTCGCCAGCCTCCGACCGCTCGCTCAGGCATTCGCCCGGCGTTCGCGGGCCGTGAGCGAGCCCGCGAGGCGAGTCGAATGGTGGCGAGGGAAGGACTCGAACCTTCGAAGCCGCTAGGGCGACAGATTTACAGTCTGCTGCGTTTGACCGCTTCGCTACCTCGCCAACTGGTCTGTGTTATGGAAACGCGTGTTTCGGCGCTTTCGTTCGGCGCGCAATCGACGCCGGTGCAGTCGGCCGATGGAGCTGGCGAAGGGATTTGAACCCCCGACCCGCTGATTACAAATCAGCTGCTCTACCGGACTGAGCTACGCCAGCCAGACAAAAGGTGAACTTTAGCACGTCCCGTGCCATCCGCGCAACCCCACTGCGCAGTGGTTCGGGTTGGGTCCGGCTGACCTACCGAGCTCACGGTATCGCATCGGCAACTCTTACTGCACTACGCGTTATCGTGCCGGCGAATGCCTTTGGCGGACGGCCTCCGAAGAGGGCGATGCCGGTGGCCACCGACACGTTCAAACTTTGAACGTGACCGGCCATCGGAATCGACACCAGCCAATCGCAACGCTCCCGAACCAGGCGCCGCAACCCAACGCCCTCGGCCCCCACCACAAAGGCTGTCGGCAGCGTGAGATCGACGATCGCGTACTCGTTTATCCGCGTCGCCCGCGAGCCCAACGATCCAGACCCCCGCGTCCTTCAGCGTCTCGAGCGCGCGGGCGATATTGACGACTTCGGCCACCTTCACGTGCGCCACCGCCCCCGCTGACGCCTTGGCCGCTGCCCCGTCCAGCCGCGCCGCGTGCCGCGATTGCCGGACGATCCCGTCCGCGCCGGCCGCGTCGACGCTCGCGGACGATCGCGCCGACGTTGTGCGGATCCTCGATACCGTCGAGCACGACGATCAGCGGCGCGCGTGCCGCTCGCGCCGATCACGAGGTCCTCGACGCTGAGACGCGCGTTCGGGTGGCGCGAGGTCCGCCACGACACCCTCGATGGCGCGCGCCGTTCGCCGCACGATCGAGCTCCGCCGCGCCACACACGCTGGATAGCCGACGCCCTGCGCCTCCGCGAGCCGCACGATCTCAGTCAGCCGCTCGTCGGCCCGCGGCGACACCCGGATCGCGGTCACGCCTTCGCGCGCAAGCGCCTCCAGCACCGGATTAATCCGTAGATGCGCATTTCACAAGCGCTCCAGCGCGCGCGCGAAGGCCGCGCGCGCTCGCGGTTCCCGACAACGCCGGCGTCACCCGAGCCCGCCGCCAGCTCCGCCCCTGATCGATCGCCGGCACGGCGAGATCCAGCTCCGGCCCTCCGCCGCGGCCCGTGGAGCGCGACGCGGATGGGATGGAACAGCGCGCGCGCCCTTCATCCCCGTGCGCGCCTTCACCTGGTTGGCGATCGCGCGAAAGCGTTCGCGATCCAGTCGCGGCGCCGACGCGAGCTCCGCCGCGAGCGGCCTCCACCACCGCACGGGCGCCGGGCTTGCCGCATCTCATCCAGGATGCTCGGCACGCTCAGCGTCGGCCGCCGCGTCGTAGTCGAACAGAAACGCAGAGCCGCTTCGGAACCTGCTTCGAGCCGATCGACGGACGACTGACGCCATCCCGATGGCGGACGACGAGAAACGCGCGGGCTGAATCGTCTGGCCCGACGCGGCACGCCGGCGTCGCTGAAAAACGGTATCGATCAATCGGCAATCCGCGCCGGGTTCGCCAATCTTCAGGTAATGCCGGTTCACCCACGCCAGCTTCTCCTCGTCGAACACACCGGCGCTGTGGCCGACGGCCTTCGAGCGAAAAGCGCCGCGCCAGCTCGTCGATCGGCAGCAACGCTCGTCGTCGTGCCCCGGCGACCATCCGATCAGCGCCAGATAGTTGACGAGCGCCTCCGGCAGAGTAGCCCTTCGCCCGGAACTCGGACACCGACGTCGCGCCCGTGGCGCTTCGACAGCGGGCTGTGATCGGGACCCATGACCATCGACAGGTGCGCGAACACCGGCGGCGTGAAATCCCATCGCCTCGTACGAGCAGAATCTGGCGAGGCGTGTTGGAAATGTGATCCTCGCCGCGGATCACATGCGTCATCTCCATCAGCGCATCGTCCACGACCACGGCGAAGTTGTAGGCCGGCCGGCCGTCGGCGCGGACGATGACCGGATCGCCGATGACGCTGCGTGTGAAACCGCACGTCGCCGCGCACGACGTCGGCGAAGACGACGCTCGCGATCATCAGGCACGCGGAAGCGGATGGCCGGCCGCTCGCCCGCCGTGATGCGCGACGCCGCGCCGTCGCGCGACACGGCCGGCAGCGTGCCCGCGCAGCTCGCGCGCGCGGCCCTCGGCGAGCGCGCCTGCTTGCGCTCCGCCTCGAGCTGCGCGACCGAGCAGAAGCAGTAGTAGGCCGCGTCGTCGGCGAGCAGCTCCTTCGCGTACGACTGATACAGGTGCAAGCGCTCCGGACTGCCGGCATACGGACCGTGGGCGCCGCCGGTGTCGGGGCCCTCGTCCCAGTCGAGGCCGAGCCACTGCAGGTCGCGCTGAATGCCGACTCTCCGATTCGAGCGTCGACCGCTCGGCGTCGGTGTCTTCGATCCGCAGGATGAACGTGCCGCCGATGCCGCGCGCGAGCAGCCAGTTGAAGATCGCGGTCCGGACGTTGCCGCACGGAGGTGTCCGGTGGGGCTGGGCGCAAATCTGACTCTCATAGCGAAGGGTGCTGGGTGTTGGGATGCCAGGTGCTAGGTGCTGGGTGCTGGGTGCGACCTGGCGGAGTGCGGCATGCCGGCATCGCGGCACTCGCGCACCCAGCACCACAGCACCCAGCACCACAGCACCAGCACCACAGCACCAAGCACTCAGCACCACTTAACGCGCTCGCACCAACGCCATGCGTGCGCGGCGATGGCCTCGCCGCGGCCCACTGCGTCGACGCCTTCGTTGGTCTTGCCCTTGACGCTCACGCGGTCCGCGTCGATGCCGAGCGCGCCGGCGACCGCGTCGCGCATCGCGTCGACGTACGTCGCGGATCTTCGGCGCTCTCGAGAATGATGGTGACGTCCACGTTGCCGATCTCGTAGCCGTCGTCGCGCACGACCTCGCCGCGGCGCGCGCCAGCAGGTCGAGGCTCGACGCGCCCTTCCAGCGCGGATCGGTGTCCGGAAAGAGGCGGCCGATGTCGCCAGCGCCGGCGGCGCCGCAGCATCGCGTCGGTGATGGCGTGGCACGCGACGTCGGCGTCGGAGTGACCGACCGCGCCGCGGTCGGACGGGATCGTGACGCCGCCCAGTCACGAGCGGACGTCCGGCGCGCGAGCCGGTGCAGGTCGTAGCCGGTGCCGGCGCGACCCGTCCGCGCCGGCGTCGATCACGCGTCGCGACTCTGTCCGCCGTAGCTCGCGCCGAGACTTGCCTGCGAGCGCGAGCGAGCGATCGCCTCGGCGAGCAGCAGATCGTCCGGCGTCGTGATCTTGATATTCGACGCGTCGCCGTCGACAAGCCGCACGGCGTGACCGGCGCGCTCGGCCAGCGCCGCTTCGTCGGTGCCGTCACGTGCGTCCGCGTCGCGTAGTCGAACGCAGCGGCGAGCACGTCGCGCCGGAAGGCCTGCGGCGTTTGCGCCGAGAAAGATCGTCTCGCGCGCGATCGTTTCATCGGACGATGCCGCCTGCGGCCGTCCTGACCCTCTGGGCGGCCCTGGCGAGCTCGTCAGGGCCGTGACCTCACAGCGCCTGCTTCACCGTGTCGCGCGCCTGAACCGCCGCCACCGCCGCGCCCGACTCCGCCGCGGCCGCGATCGTGCGAGCGATGAGATCCGCGCTCACGAACGGGCGCGCCGCGTCGTGAATCACGATCAGATCGTCGCTCGCCGCGTCGGCCGCGCGAAACGCGTTCGCGACCGAATCCTGACGCCGATCGCCGCCGGCGACGATGCGCACCGGTTTGCCCGCATCGGCGTGGTCGCGAAGGTAGTGCCGGCGGATCGTCGACCAGCGGCTGCGGCAGCGCGACGATGACCTCGTCGATCGGCGGGATGGGCGACGAACGCGCTGACGCTGCGCTCGAGAATCGGCGCGCCCACCGACGAGCCAGCAGCTGCTTCGAGCTCCCGCCGCCAAGTCGCTGAGCCGCGGCCGCCGGCCGCGATGATCGCTGAAACGAACATGGCTGGCTCGGCGAATTCTGCCGTCTGCCGCGCCGCGACGGTCGCGGCGACGACCGCGTGCACGCGATCGGCGAGCGCCCTGCGCGTCCTGACGGTCGGTCGTCTCAATCGCCGGCGGCTGAATCGGATCGTGGCACGACCAGCCCGACGTCGGCCGGCTCGGTCCGCAGACGTCCCTTGGGCATCGACCTGCCGCGTGCCGATGACCGCCAGCGGCACGATCGGCAAGCCGGCCTCGATCGCCAGCAGGAAGCTGCCAGCCTTGAAGTGCGCGACGCGGCCGTCCGGCTGCGCGTGCCTTCGGCGTAGATCATCAGCGACAGGCCTTCGACACCAGCGCCCGCCAGCGGCTGCAAGATGCCCGCGCGATCGGGATTCTCGCGATCGACGAAGAGGTGCCCGCCGCGCCTCAGAGTGCCAGCCGAGCACGGGGAACCTGCGCCAGCGACTCCTTGGCGATGATCCGCAGCTGATACGGCAGCGACGCGAAGATCACCGGCGTGTCGTAGATGCTCTGGTGATTCGAGACGAAGACGTAGGTCGTGCCGGGCGTGATCCGGTCGAGTCCTTCGACCGCGACGCGGACGCCGGTGGTCTTCAGGATCAGCCACGACCAGGCCCGCGCGCACCGGTGCGCGAAGTAGCCGCGGCGGTCGAACAGGCTCGACGCGATCGACGCTGCGCCGAGCACGACCGTGTAAACACGTGATCGCCGGGATGAGATAGAAGACCGTGCGCCACCAGTGAAACGGCGGCAGCGACGAGCGGCGAACCGCGATCGGCTGACTCGGCGATCAACACCTTAAATCTACCAACACCGGCAGGCTTTTGTGCAGAATGTGTCTGCCATGCTGCGTAGCGATCGTCATCGCCCTGCTCGCGACGGCCGGGAACGGCGTCCGCCGCGACGCTCGACGAGTCGGCGCCGCCGGGCAACAACTACGACAAGGCGGAGTTCCGCTTCTGGTATCCCGACTCGGCGGGCTCGCTGCGCGCGCTCGTCATTCTCGTGCCCGGCTCGAACGGCGACGGCCGGCCGCAAGTCGACGAGGAGTTCTGGCGGGCGTTCGCCGACGCGACTGAACCTCGGCCTCGTCGGCTGCCGCTTCACCGACAAGCAGCACGAGCAGATGTTCATCGAGCACTACGTCAACGTCTCGAAGGGCACCGGGCAGGCGCTGCTCGACGCGCTGGCGCTCGTTCGCGCGCCGCTCGGGTCATGCCGAAGCTGGCGGACGCGCCGCTGCTGCTCTGGGGCATGTCCGCGGGCGGCGAGTTCAACTACGAGTTCGCCGCCTGGAAGCCGGAGCGCGTCGTCGCGTTCGTGGTGAACAAGGGCAACGTGTACTACACGGGACTGGCGTCCGACGCCGCGCGGCGCGTGCCCGGCCTGCTGTTCACCGGGCGAAACAGGATCCTGGGTGCCGGATCCAGGCAGTCAACGGACTGTTCGGCATCAACCGGCGCGCCGGCGCGTTGTGGGCGCTGACGCAGGAGCCCGGCGTCGGCCATGCGGTGGCCCGCTCGCGCGACCTCGCCGCGATGCTCTTCGAGGACATGATCGCCGCGCGCCTGCCTGGCCCGGGCGGAGTCGAGGGCCCGGCACTCAAACCGCTCTGACGAGAAGAGAGGGTTCTTCGGCGATCTGAAGACGGCCGCCATTCAGCCGGTCGAAGACAGCAAACCGCCGAACACGCCGACCGTCTGGCTGCCGAACGAGCGCCTCGCGCGTGCGTGGCAGGCGGTCGTCACAGGAAACCATTCGATCCGTAGGACTTCATATTTCCGGAAGGAGCTGCCATGGAACGAAAGAAAGCGTCGGATTACCCGCAGGAGCTGCTCGACCTCTTTCACGAGTACCAGCACGGCGAGATCGATCGCGCCGCGACTTTCTCGACCGCGCCAAGAAGCTTCGCGGTCGGCGGCGTGACGGCGCTGGCGCTCTACGAGAGCCTGAAGCCGAACTACGCATGGGCGCAGCAGGTCAAGAAGGACGACCAGCGGATCACGACCGAGTACGGTGACCGTGCCGTCGCCGGAGGGCAACGGCAGCATCAAGGGCCACTTCGCCAAGCCGGCGAAGGCGAGCGGCAAGCTGCCGGGCGGTCCTCGTGATCCACGAGAATCGCGGGCTCAATCCGTACGTCGAGGACGTGGCGCGCCGATTCGCAGTGGCAGAACTTCGTCGCGTTCGCGCCCGACGGCCTGACGTCGGTCGGCGGCTTCCCCGGCAACGACGAACAGGGCGCCGTGAAGTTCCGCGAGGTGAACGGACCGAAGATGTTCGAAGACTTCGTCGCGGCGGCGAAGTGGCTCGAAGGCGCGGCCGGAGTTGCAGCGGCAAGATCGGCGCGATCGGCTTCTGCTTCGGCGGCGGCGTCGTCAACAACCTCGCCGTCCGGCTCGGCGCCGATCTCTCGGCGCCGGCGCGCCGTTCTACGGCGCGCCGCTGACCCCGGAGAACGCCGCCGAAGATGCAGACGCCGCTGATGCTGCACTACGCCGATCCGACGAAGGACACCGGGATCGGCCAGCGCATCCCGGCGTTCGAGGAGGCGCTCAAGGCGAACAAGAAGACGTATCAGCTCTTCATCTACGAGGGCGCGCAGCACGGCTTCCACAACGACACGACGCCGCGCTACGACGAAGCCGCCGCGAAGCTGGCGTGGCAGCGCACGCTGGAGTTCTTCGGCAAGACGTTGAAGACGACGTAGAGAGGCAGGTAGGCAGGTGGGGCGGGAAGGCAGGTAGGCTCGAGATGACCTACCCGGCCCGTCCGCCCTACCAGCCCTGCCCGCCTGCTTGCATCGTCGCCTGCGCGGAGACGCGCACCGGCTGCGGAGCCGCCGCCTGCATCGGCGCCGCGTCGCGTCGAGGTAGCGTCCGAAGATCATCTTCCCCGCCGTCGTCTGCAGCACGCTGGTGACGACGATGTCGATCGTCTTGCTGATCATCTTGCGCGCGTTGTCGACGACCACCATCGTGCCGTCGTCGAGATAGGCGACGCCCTGGTTGTATTCCTTGCCTTCCTTCAGCACGAAGACTCTTCATGATCTCGCCCGGCAGCACGACCGGCTTGAGCGAGTTGGCGAGCTCGTTGACGTTCAGCACGGCGACGCCGCGCAGCTGCGCCACCTTGTTCAGAGTTGAAGTCGTTGGTGACGATCTTGCCGGGCAGCGTCCGCGCCAGCTCGATCAGCTTCAAGTCGACTTCCTTCACGTCCGGAAAGTCGACGTCGGAGATCATGACGTCGAGCCCCGCCATCTTCTGAATCTTGTGCAGGATGTCGAGCCCGCGGCGGCCGCGATTGCGCTTCATCGAATCCGACGAATCGGCGACGAGCTGCAGCTCCTTGAGCACGAACTGCGGGATGACGAGCGTGCCGTCGACGAAGCCGGTTTCGCAGATGTCCGCGACGCGGCCGTCGATGATGACGCTCGTGTCGAGGATCTTGAAGCGGCGTTCGGGTGCAGCGCCGCGGAACAGCGCGACCAGGCGCGACGGCTCGAGCCATTCACCGTGCTTCGCGCCGAGGACGAGGCCCAGGTACGGCAGCACGATCAGCAGGAAGCTATGGAGGAACTCGACGCGCCGATCGCCGGTGTTGGCCCAGAAGAGCCCGGCGCCGATGCCGCGCGCCATCGCGAGCGCCGATGGCGCCGCCGATCAGCGCGCCGAAAATCCGCGTGACCGCGGTTTCACGCAGCCCGCGTTCGAACGCCAGCGACGAGCGCGGCCAGGACGAGCGCGAAGCCGACGTTCGCCGGCACGCCGACGGGGAGGGGCTGCAGGTCCGCCGCCGCGTAGGCGACAGCGACTATGAAGAGGACACGGGCGAGTGCGAACCAAGCCATCTGGGTCACCGTTTGTGACGAGGCGTCTATGAATGTAAATGAAAGTAACTGTATGGGCACAATCTACGCAGAAAACCAGGGGAGTAGGGTGGATAGGGATTTAGGGATTAGTCGAACGCCGCGTCGAGTGCTTCGCCGATCTGTTCGCACCACCGATCAACTCGCAGCCGGCGTCCCGGACTGGCGAGCCGTCCAGGCTCGATGTTCGCCTCGGGGAGGATGCAGCGGCGGAAACCGAGCTGCGACGCCTCCCGGATGCGCAGCGCCGCCTGCGAGATCGCGCGCACCTCGCCCGCGAGGCCGACCTCGCCGAACATCGCCGTCGTCGCGGGCACGACACGGTTTCGGACGCTGGAGGCGATCGCGGTGACGACGCCCAGGTCCGACGCGGGTTCGTCGATGGTCATGCCGCCGCGCGATGTTCACGAACACATCGTCGCCAATCAGATTCAGCCCGGCGCGTTTTTCGAGCACGGCGAGTAACAGCGCGAGGCGCTGCTGATCGATGCCGTTGGCCGTGCGGCGCGCCGTGCCGTAGGTGCTGGAGCTGACGAGCGCCTGCACTTCAACGAGCAGCGGCCGCGATCCTTCGACACAGCACAGCACGGCGGAACCGGGCGCGTTGACGGGACGTTCGGCCAGGAACATCTTCGACGGGTTGGCCACCGCTTGCAGACCGCCGGCGGTCATCTCGAAGACGCCGAGCTCGCTGACCGCACCGAAGCGGTTCTTCACGGCGCGGACGACGCGATGCGAGTGATGCCGCTCGCCTTCGAAGTACAGCACGGTGTCGACGACGTGCTCGAGCGCCTTGGGTCCGGCGAGGCTGCCGTCCTTCGTGACGTGACCGACGAGAAACGTCGGCACGTTGCGTCCTTTCGCGGCGAACAGCAATTGCGTCGCCGCTTCGCGCACCTGTCCGATGCTGCCGGGCGCCGACTGGAACTTGAGCGAAAACACCGTCTGGACCGAGTCGACGATGACCAGCGCCGGCTTGATGCGCGCGATCTCGTCGAGAATGCGCTCGAGGCACGTTTCCGCGAGCAGATACAGCGGCGCGTCGCCGACGGCGAGCCGCTCGCCGCGCGATTTGATCTGGTGCTCGGATTCCTCGCCCGAGCTGTAGAGGACCGGACCGATCGTTCGGGCCAGGTTCGCCGCCGCCTGCAGCAGGAGCGTCGACTTGCCGATGCCAGGCTCGCCCCCGAGCAGCACGAGCGACCCGGGCACGATGCCGCCGCCGAGCACGCGATCGAATTCTCCGATGCCGGTCGTCAGCCGCGGGTGCTGTTCGAGTTCGACGTCGGCGTAGAGCCGCGCGCCGGACGCCCCGGCGAGCGCGTAGCGATGGTCGCTGGTCGGCGCGCCGCCGGCCGCCTCCGCGCGTTCTTCGACGAACGAGTTCCACGCGCCGCACTCGAAGCATCGTCCCTGCTGCTTCGGCGACTGCGCGCCGCACTGCTCACAGACGAACACCGTCTTCGGCGCTTTGCTCATTCGTCGCTCATTCAGCAGTCTCTCAATCCTGCTGCCAATCCGACACAGGATTTCGTAGGGAATCGTACCAATCTGTGCAGCCATCTCGCGGACGTCGATCCGATCCGCGCCTTGCGGGCCGATGATCACCACCTCGTCGCCCGGCGACACGTCGAGGCCGGTCACGTCGGCCATCAGCATGTCCATGCACACCGATCCGACGATCGGCGCGCGCCGGCCGCGAATCAGCACGGCCCCGCGCCCGGCCAGCCGCAGATCCAGACCGTCGGCATAACCGGCCGGCACAATGGCGATCTGCGTCGGCGCCTCCGCCGTGAACTTCACCCCGTAGCCGACACCTTCACCTGGCCGGACGCCCTTCACGGCCACGATTCGGCTGCCGAGCGTGATCACGGGCGTGAGCGAGAGCGTCGACGCAAGCGGCGGCGGCACCAGTCCGTAGAGGAGCAGGCCGGGCCGCACCCGGTCGTACCAGACGCGCGAGTCGCGCAGCAGCGCCGCGCTGTTGGCGCGCGTGGCGATACGGTCGATCGGTGCTGCGGCCCCACCGCGAGTCGGCGAACACGTATTCGAGCGCGCGCTCGAACCGCACGCGCTGATCGTTGAACAGCGGCGACTCCGGATCGTCGGCGGTCGCGAAGTGTGTGTAGACGGCCTCGAGATGCAGGTTGGGGCTGGCGAACACCTCCGGCAGCGTGCGCTGGAGGTTGTCGTACCGAAACCCCAGCCGGTTCATGCCGGTATCGATCTTCAAGCGATATGGCTGCCGTTGCTGATGGCGCGCCGCAGCGGCCTGCACGGCACGCGCCGCGCCCGGCGTGGAGATCGTGGGCGTGAGCCGACAATCGAACACGCCGTCGAGATCGCTGACGCTCAGCGCGCCGAACACGAGAATGTCGGCGCGGACGCCGGCCGCGCGCAGCGCCGCGCCTTCCTCGATGTCGGCACACGCCAGCAGATCCGCGCCCGCGTCCTCGAGCGCCAGCGCCACTTGCGCAGCGCCATGGCCGTAGGCGTTCGCCTTGACGACGGCGATCGGGCGGGGACGGGAGCTCCCCGCTCTCCATGCGCCAGTACTCGACGATGTGGCGGTAATTCGATTTGAGCGCGGCCAGATCGACGCGCGCAACTGTGGGTCGGACCATGCGGACGACTCGATCATACAGTCGTCGCCGCTTACCGAACCCGCCTCGTGGTGAGCTTGTCGAACCACGAGCTCGTCCTCTCGACAGCCTCAGGACGAGCGTGTCTTGTCTATCGCCCGACCAGAACCTTGATGCGGGCCACCAGGCCGCCGAGATTCGTTTCCTGGAACGCTGCGGACGCGCCGCCGACGCCGATGCGTATGAGGCGCGCGCGTGTATTGCACCTCGAATGCCGTGGCGACCCACTCGTTGCGGAACTCCACGCCGCCGAGCACGTGATAGCTCGCGTACTGCGAGTGGACGTTCTCCGAGGGCTCCGTGAAGCTCGCCTGTTCCGCGTACAGGATTCTGCCCACGCCGCCACCGACATACGGCGTCGCCCGCTCGCGCGCAATGCGCCATCCGGCTGACACGGCAATCGGCATCACGGTGATGGTGTCAGGGATGCCGAGCGCGAAGACTTCGCCGTCCGTCACGAGGATCCGCTGACCCGTTTTCTCGAAACGCTCGACCGAGGCGCTCAGAAACGCGTTGGTCACCCTGACCTCCGCGCCGCCGCCGTAGAAGCCGCCGCCCGGTGCGCCAAGAATCGCGTTGAAGCTTTGCTGGGCGGCAAAGCGCACGTAGCCGAACTGCCCGCACGCCGACGATGCCCAGCTGTGCGCGGCGGGGAGACGACACCGGTCGGCCGCGCCACCGGCGCGGGCGCGCTGGTGTTGGTGTCGACATTCGACTTCAACACCCATCCGCTGCCGCCGATCTCCGTTCGGCACCCGACCTCGTACCACTCGCCGTGACGGCGGATAACCGTCAGGGATCGTCCCGGCCCGCACGACGGCGGCGGTCTCCGTGAAGTCAGCGGTCCAAATGGTGGTTTGGTCGCGGGTGACGCGCACGTTGGTTTGCGCCGACGCCGACGCGGCCATGCCCGCGAGCGCCCAGAAAATCCACGGAGCGATGCGAAGCAGCGCGCGATTCAGATGCATGTGAGTGGCCCTCGCTCATCTCACCAATCCCACGCCGAGCAGCGCCGACCGCGGCTGGACGAGCCCATGGCCGTAGTCGTCGTTTCTGACGCCGATGCCCGACGGCGCGCCGAGCGGCCGCGCCGGTGTTCTTGAGCGCGGTTTCCACCGCGGCCGGATTCGACACGCCTTGACTGATCAGCAATGCCGCCACGCCCGCGACGTGCGGCGTCGCCATCGATGTGCCTTCGTAGGCGGATTCGGCGTATCGGTCGAAACGCGGTGCGACGACGGCGGTGGGGATCGAGTCGCTCCGGGCGATCGTCGACTGCCAGATCATCCCTTTCGCGCCGCCCTCGCGGTCGTCGCCGCCCGGCGCCGAGATCTCCGAGGTGCGGTCCGGTGTTCGAATAGAACGAGCGCGCCAGCGAGGGACCGACCGCGCCGACGGACATGACGCCGTTCATCTCCGCCGCATACGCCGCCGGATAGTCCACCGGGTTGCCGAACTCGTACTCGTTGCCCATGGCGATGGCGACGAAGGCGCCTTTGCCGGTCGCGTAGCGGATTGCATCGCGCAATGTGTCCGACGGCTCGGGCCCGCCGAGGCTGAGATTGATCACCTTCGCGCCTCGGTCGGCCGCGTAGCGGATCCCGTCCGCGATCTCGGAAGTCGGACAGCCGCCAATCTCCGCCGGCAGGAACCCGCGGAAACCTGACGCCGACATGACGAACTGCAGTTCCCAGAAACCGAGGCAGACCTTGACCGGCATCAGCTTGACGCGATACGCGATCCCCGCTTCGGCCATCTGCGTTGTTCGTCTCCTCGCCGATCGTCGACGCGACGTGCGTGCCGTGACCTTCCATGTCGAGCACCGGACCATCCCAGAACACGAAGTCGCGCGGGCTGACGATCCGCGCCGATTTGAAGTCGGGGTTCATCCCGAACGGGACGGAGATGCTTTGAATCGCCCGTCCATTCCAGGTCTGGAACGAATACGAGCGGGCCACGGCCGTAATGCCGGTGTCCACGACCGCGGCGATCACCGTGTCCTTGCCGCCGGGGTTGATGTCCCAGGCGCGCGGCATGTCGATCGCGGTGAGGTTCCACTGCCGTTCGGTGAATCCCGGATCGTTGGGCGTCGCGCTCGGGTGATAGAGATAGTTCGGCTCCGCGAACTCCACCTCGGGCTGGCCGCGCAGCTGCGCCGCCAGAATCGTGGCGTCGAGTTCGGTGCGATCGGTGAGCACGCCGACGCTCGCCGACCCAGCGCAGATCGCTCGGCGCCGGCCGGCTGCGCAGCGACAGCAGCGCTCGCTGCTGCCCGGTCGTCGTCACGCCGGAGCGGAACCGCACGAGCACTTCGCCGGGGACGTAGGCGAGCTTGCGATCGAACGCGGTCACCATCGCAAGCGCGCGGGACGGCGTCAGCAGCATCGGATGCGGAGCCGTCCATTCCTCGGTTTGCGCCCCGAGAGACCGCGTCAGCACGACGACGAGCACGAGCCCCACGACATCGGCGCCCATCGCGGCAAATCGTCTGCCCGACCCTCGTCCCGTCATGTGACACTCCAGCTACAGATTGCGCGCGCCCGCTCTCGAATTCGTAATTGGCCGCGCGCCCGTCATCGATCGCCGGTGCCGCTTAACCGCATTCGTCCAAGTGCTTACGGGACGTTCGCGGCTGCCCGGCGAACGACGGACAGACGACAAGCGATCATCAGGCGTGCCGGATGGCTGGAGAGAACGAGGGAGGGCTAGAAGTTCCGGCGGAGATCCATGCCGGATGCATGCCGGCGACCTGATCGCCGTAGCCGTTGAACGGCAGCGTCTTCCGCATGAAGAACTCGCCGAGGCGGCGCTCGGTGCTCTGGTCGCGGAACGTCGAATTGGTCGAACCGGGATTCACGTTCGAGTAGAAGCCGTAGTAGCTCGGGCGCCGATCGCTCCCAGCTCGACCTGGGCTGCTTGTCCACGAACCGGATCTTCACGATCGACTTGATGCTCTTGAACCCGTACTTCCACGGCACGACGAGCCGGAGCGGCGCGCCGTTCTGGTTGAGCAGATCCTCACCGTGCAGCCCGACCGCGAGAATCGCGAGCGGATGCATCGCCTCGTCCATCCGCAGCCCTTCGACGTACGGCCACGCCAGCGGCGAGAGCAACCGCCGGCGCTGGCCGGGCATCTCTTCGGGCCGCAGCACGGTGGTGAACTCGACGAACTTCGCGCCGCCGGTCGGCTCGAATCGCTTCAACAGATCGCCCAGCGGAAAGCCGTCCCACGGCACGACGATCGACCAACCCTCCACGCACCGGTGACGATAGATCCGCTCCTCGATGGCGTGTGGCTTGAGGATGTCTTCGAGCGTGTAGCTGCCCGGCTTGTTGCACAAGCCCTCGACGGCCACCGACCAGGGACGCGGCTTGAAGGTTTTCGAATTCTTGGCGGGATCCGACCTTGTCGGTGCCGAATTCGTAGAAATTGTTGAACGTGGTGATCGTATCGCGCGTGCTGACCGGATCGGTGGTCGTCACCATCCGCTTCGAGATGATCAGCGTCGAGAGGAGGAACTCGCGGCGATTCAGGTAGAGGCTTCGCGGCGTGATGGCCGAGGACGCGATGGCGGGGGCCTTCATTCTCGGCACGAGAGCCTCCTGATCGAGAGACGCCGGACACAGTGTACGGCCGCACGGGTGCGTGCCGTCAACTGCGCCCGGCGCTCCGATCAGGGAGACTCTACGCGCCTACGCCTGTTTCCGGACCGCCGACGGCTGCGTCTGCTCCCCATCCCGGGCCGATGGTCGTGACCGACGCCGGGTCGCCATCGTCAGGTTGTTGTGCACGTCGTTGACGCTTCGGAAGTCCCCACGCCACTTCGCCGATGTCACGCTTGAGTCGTTTGTGCTGGACCGTCACCGCTCAGCGTGACGCGGCCGCCGTCGACCCGAACCTCCACGTCGCTGGTCCCCTGGAACAACTCGAGCGCGTCGTAGAGGAAGTCCTCGATTTCCGGATCGTTGGTCGGCCCGAGCGGCTGGCCGCGCCGGACCGCGACGGCCGCGAGCAGCGCCGGCACGCTGTAGCCGCCGTCCGGGATGCCCGCGGGCGCCGGGAGCAGCTGCGTAGGCGAGATGCCGGCGGCGGCCAGACGCAGATTACCGCCCGGCCAGGTGAAGCCGGCCGAGGATGCGACCGGCCATGGCTGGGACACGGTTGCGTAATAGTGGCTCGATCATCGATGCTCTCCTTTCGCGTCTACATCACCTGCCCGGAGGGCATGGCGTACGGCGTGTTGAACGGGGAGAGCTGCTGGAACGGCACACCGACGCCCTGCGCCGGGTGACCGATCCCGGCGCCCAGCCCGCCCTGCGCCCCGCCAAACTGCTGCTGGGCGACGAACTGCAGCAACTGCTGCACCTGCTGCTGGATCTGCTGCGGCACTGAGGTTGGATCAGCTGCTGAATCTGCTGGAGCTGCTGCTGCTGAACGTAGGCGATCTGCTGGAGCTGCTGAAGCTGCTGCGGCAGGATCTGGAGCCACTGAAGAGGCAATTGCGGCGTGGCGTAGGGAGATCCTGAAAGCGCGAACGGATTCGCCTGGATGTGCATGTCGTCTCCTTCGTAGTCATCTGGTTTGACAATCAGGTAAACGAATTCTCGACGCGTCGGATCCGCTGCTCTTCGCGAGGCTCGCGGGCGCATTGCGCCGAGGCCGTCCGTGCAGGCACGGAACGTACGTTTGTCTTCAGCCGCGCGCGAAACGCAGGCGCGATCGGACGGTGCATCCGCTCAACACAGGTGCGGACGGACGTGTGCCGGATGAACGGCGAGGTCGTCCGCAACACGCGTACCACAGCGATCGCGCAGGCGGCGGACAGGTTTTCTCAGGCTGAGCGGGCGCATCAACGAGGCCGTGACGTGCACGGTGTGAAAATCTGGCGTATCGCATCCTATCGCGGCCGTTCGCAGCGAGCGACGCTTATGCGTTTCCTCCGGCGAGGTTCTCGAACCGCGTGAACTCGCGGATGAACGCGAGCTTGACCGCGCCGGTGGGGCCGTTGCGCTGTTTGCCGATGATCAGCTCGGCCACGCCCTGGGCATCGGGCGGCCGGCTGACTCTTGTCGCGCATACTGATCCTCGCGGTAGATGAAGAGCACGACATCGGCGTCCTGCTCGAGGGCGCCCGATTCGCGCAGGTCCGACAGCTGCGGGCGGTGGTCCGAGCGCGACTTCCGGCGCGCGGCTCAGCTGCGACAGCACGACGATCGGCACCCTGAGCTCTTTGGCCAGCCCCTTCATCGACCGCGAGATCGACGCCAGTTCGAGCGTGCGGTTCTCGAACTTCCCGCGCCCCTGCATCAACTGGATGTAGTCGATGATCACCATGTGCAGCCCGTGCTCGGACGCGAGGCGGCGGCACTTCGCGCGCATTTCGAGCACGCCGATCGACGGCGAATCGTCGATGAAGATCTTGGCCTCGCTGAGGGTGCCGATCGCCTGCGACAGCCGGCCCCAATCGCGTTCGCCGAGGAAGCCGCCGCGCAGCCGGTGCGCGTCGATGCGCGCTTCAGCGGTCAGCATGCGCAGGAACAGCTGTTCCTTCGACATCTCGAGGCTGAACATCCCGACCGTCATGTCGGTTTTCGTGCCGACGTGCTGCGCCATGTTCAGCACCAGGCTCGTCTTGCCCATCGACGGACGGGCCGCGACGATGATCAGGTCCGAGGGCTGAAGGCCGGAGGTCAGCTCGTCGAGATCGGCGAAGCCGGTCGGCACGCCGGTGATCAGCTCCTTGCGCGAGTGGAGCTTCGATCGTGTCGAGGCTCGACTGCGCCAGGTCGCGGACCGAGACGAAGCCGTCGCGGACGTTGTCGTCGGCAATGCGCGAAGATCGCGTGCTCCGCCTGATCGAGGATGACGTCGGCCTCGTCTTCCGCGGCGTAGGCGGTGGTCAGGATGCGGTTCGCGGAGTAGATCAGGTTGCGGAGCGTCGCCTTCTCTTTGATGATCTTCGCGTAATGCTCGACGTTGGTCGAGCGCGGCACGCCGTCCACGAGCGCGGTGATGTAGGCGGGGCCGCCGACCTCGTCGAGATCGCCGGATCGCCCGAGCTCCTCCTTGAGCGTGACCAGATCGATCGCGTCGCCGCGCTCGGCCAGCCGCACCATCTTGTCGAAGATGCGCCGGTGCGCGTCGCGAAAGAAATCCTGCGCGTCGATGACTTCCGGCGGCGAGGTTGAACGCGTCGTTGTGCAGCAGAATCGCGCCGAGCACCGAGCGTTCGGCCTCGAGGTTGTGCGGAAGGGCCCGCTCGGCGACGACGGTCTCGGCATGTCTGGAAAGTGAGAATGAGACTGAGAAGGTAGAACTTTAACCTAAACCTTGGAGGTTCAGCGGCGCACGCACAGAAAACTCGAGGCGCTGGTTGGCCAAACGCCCGAGTCTCCGTACTTCCGACTTCTGACTTCCGACTTCTAACTTCTAACTTTCGCTTTCCCTCAGCGCCTTCGGCCACCACCTTGACCTTCACGCGCGCGGTGACGTCGCGATGGAGCTTGACCGGCACTCGCACTCGCCCAGTTCTTGATCGGCTCCTGCAGCTGCATCTTGCGCCGATCGACGTCGAAGCCTTTCGCGTGCAGCGCGTCGGCGATGTCGCCGGATCGTGACCGATCCGTACAACGCCTCGGTCTCGCCGACCTTGCGCGCGGATTTCGATCGCCTCGATGGCCCCGAGCCGGTCGGCGATCGGCTGACGCCACCTTCTGCTCTTCGGCTTCGACCGCGTCGAACTTCGCCCGCTCGCGCTCGACGTGCTTCTTGTTGCCGTCGGTGGCGAGCAGCGCGAGCTTGCGCGGGAGGAGGTAGTTGCGGGCGTAGCCGTCGGCGACCTTGACGATCTCGCCGCGCTTGCCGAGGTTTTCCACATGCTGTCGCAGAATCACTTCCATTACGTCGTCCTCAGAATCTGGTAATTGATAATCTGGTAATTGGGTAATTGATCGGGCGATTGACCGCCAGTTCGCAATCGAGTATCAGATTCCCCGATTACTGCGATTACTCGATTCAGTCCGTCACGTACGGGATCAGCGCGATCTGACGCGCGCGCTTGATCGCCGATCTGCAGCTTGCGCTGATGCATGGCGCAGGTGCCCGAGATGCGCCGCGGCAGAATCTTGCCGCGCTCCGGCACGAACGGCCCGAGCAGCTTCACGTCCTTGTAGTTGATGTCGTCGATCTTGTCCGCGCAGAACTTGCAGACCTTGCGGCGCCGGAACAGCGTGCGGCGCTGCCCCTTTTCCTTGTCGCCCGCCTTCTTGTCGCCGCGTCCGCGCCGCGCCCGATCGTCCTTGTCCAAATGGCATGGCTTAGACCTCCCCTCCGTCAAATCGGTCATCGTCGCCCTCGTCCATGTCGGCCGCCGGACGGCCTTCGCCCGGCTGGCGCTGCGGCGGCAGGCCGCGCTTGACGCGCCGGCGCTCCGAGGTGGTGCGCCGCCTGCGTCTGGGTCCGATCGACGACTTTCTTCTCCTCGTCGACGCGGACGACCATGTGGCGGATCACCATGGTCCATCACCTTGAGCCGGCGATCCAGTTCCTTCATCAGCTCGCCGGTGCCGTTGATGACGTCGAGGACGTAGACGCCTCTCTTTGTTGGGACCGATCTCGTAGGCGAGGCGTTTCCGGCCCCAGTTCTCGGTCTTGTCGAACGCGCCGTTCATCCGCGACACGACCGCCTCGATCTGGCCGTGCAGTTCGGCGACCTGCTGTTCGGTGGTGTCGGGAGGAAGAATGTAGACGAGCTCGTACTGTCGATCAGCCAATTGCCATCTCCTTCTGGACACGGGCGCCTTGCGCGCCACGCGGCTGCTCTCGTGGAGCAGCAAGGACACTTCAGAGTTCAGGATTCAGAGTTCAGCAGTTCAGATTAGATTGTCCGATTTCAGATTGTTTGCCGCCTCCTCTGGCGCGTTGAACCTGTTCATCGCCGCCAGCAAACCTTCGCCAACGAACGCTTCCACCGGCATCGGCCGCTCGCTTGACGGCGCGCTCGACGACCGGCCGCTCGTCGGCGTCAAACTTCGCCAGCACGTGATCAGCTCAGGTGCCAGTCTTCGTCACCCCGTCCGACGCCGATTCGCAACCGCGGAAAGCGCCGATCCGATCATCTCGATGATCGACTTTCAGCCCATTGTGGCCGCCCGCCGATCCCGACCGCCGCAGCCGCAGCTTCCCGAGCGGCAGCTGAACCTCGTCGACGACCACGAGCACATCGGCCGGCCGCACCTTATAGAACGCCATCAGGCCCGCCACCGCCGTCCCGCTCAGATTCATGAACGTTTGCGGCTGCGCAAGCAGCACATCGTCGGTCCTTCGACCGTCGCCAGTCGCGCATGACGTCCGGGACGATGACTTCAGCTCGACGCGCCACCGTTTCGCGAGTTCGTCGACCACTTCGAAGCCGACGTTGTGGCGCGTTCGCTTGTATTCGTTGCCCGGATTGCCGAGTCCAACAATCGCTTTCAAGTCCAGAAATCAATCTGAAATCTGAAATCTGAAATCTGAAATGTCACGGCGCTACTTCTTCTTGTCTTCCTTCTCTTCCTCGGCTTCTTCCTTCTTGCCCTTCTTGATGACTTCCGGTTCGGCCGGCGTCGCGGTGGCAGCCGCCGCGGCCGCGTCGGCCGGCGCCGGCGCTTCCTCGGCCTTCGGCATGATCACGTGGACGAGCATCGCGTCGCCACTCGGTGACCGACTTCCATTTCGGGTTGGTCGCGACGTCGCGCACGCGAATGCCCTGGTGCAGCATCAGCTCGGCTGACGTCGACGTCCACGTGCTCCGGAATGTCGCCCGGCAGGCACTTCGATCACGATCTCGCGGCGGATGAACTCGAGGATGCCGCCCTGCTGCTTGACGCCCTTCGGCTCGCCGCGCACCGACGATCGGAATCGTCACCTGATCAGCGGCGGTCCATCGCGACGCGATAGAAGTCGGCGTGCAGCACCTGGTGCGTGACCGGGTCGATCTGGAAATCGCTGGACCAGCACGCGGGTGTCGCCCGCGCCCGGCAGCTTCGAGCGCGATCAGCGTGTTCTGCCCCGACTCGGAGTGCAGGATCTTGAGCAGCGCCTTCGGCGCGCACCGCGAATCGGCGTCGCCTCCTTGCCGTCGCCGCCGTAGAGGACGGCCGGCACCTGGCCGCCGCGCCGCGTGCGGCGCGCTTCGTTCTTGCCAAATGTGTCGCGTGGCGTGGCTTCGAGTACGCTTCCATCTGACTTCCTAATCCCTGTATCAATCCTTAGTCCTGACTGCCTAGCTACACGAACAGCGAGGACACCGACGTCTCCTCGTGAATGCTCTTGATCGCCTGGCCCGAGCAGCCGCGCCACCGACAGCACGACGATCTTGCTGCACGTCGCGGCGCGCCGGCGACAGCGGGATCGTGTTGGTCACGATCAGCTTGTCGATCGGCGACTTCTCGATGCGCTCGATCGCCGGGCCCGACAGCACGCCGTGCACCGCGCACGCGAGCACCCGCGCCGGCGCCGTTCGCCTTGAGCGCCGTCGCGCCCTTGGTGATCGTGCCGGCGGTGTCGATGATGTCGTCCTGCAGGATGCAGGTGCGCCCTTCGACGTCGCCGATCACGTTCATCACTTCCGCCGTGCCATCGTCGGCTGCGCCGCTTGTCGATGATCGCCAGCTCGGCGTCGAGCCGCTTGGCGTAGGCGCGCGCGCGTTCGGCGCCGCCGGCGTCGGGCGACACGATCGTCAGCTTCGGCGTAGTCGAGCCGCGACGAGGTAGTCGATGATCACCGGCGCCGCGAACAGATGATCCACCGGAATGTCGAAGAACCCCTGAATCTGCGCCTTGTGCAGGTCCATCGTCAGCACGCGGTTGGTGCCCGCGGCGCTGAGGACGTTCGCGACCAGCTTCGCCGAAATCGGCACGCGCGGCTTGTCCTTCGCGGTCCTGCCGGGCGTAGCCGTAGTACGGAATCACCGCGGTGATGCGCGACGCCGACGAGCGGCGGAACGCATCGATCATGATCATCAGCTCCACCAGGTGCTGATCGACCGGATCGTGCGCAGGTCGGCTGGACGATGAAGACGTCGGTGCCGCGGATGTTCTCGTCGATCTGGAACGAGACCTCCGAATCGGGAAACCGGCGCAGCCGCGCCTGCCCGAGCGTCGACGCCCGAGGAACTCGGCGATCTCGCGCGCGAGCTCCGGGTGAGCGCTGCCCGAGAAGACTTTCAGTTCGCCGAAACCGGTCGCCATGATCGGTTCACCAATCGACCTACGAACGCCCTCGCGAGTTGGCTGGGGCGGAAGGATTCGAACCTTCGAATACGGGATCCAAAGTCCCGCGCCTTACCGCTTGGCCACGCCCCACCGTGTCCCATTCCAGCGCCCATCCGCTGCTGTGAGATGCTGACCTTCAGGAGTGGCCGCACACTACGCGGTGCAAACGGTAAGTGTATACGATGGGCTTATGTGGCGGCAAGATCCGGCCTCGCGCGCCGGCGACGCGGCGCGGAGAGCGTCCGCGTGACGAGCGGTCCGCGGGCAGAGCCCGGCCGAGCATGCGCGAGCGGCCCGGGCCGCGTCGGATTTGCGCGCGAACAGGCCGAATACCGCTGAGCCGCTGCCGGACATGGCGGCGTGGGACGCGCCGGCGCGGCGCAAGGCCGACACGATCCGCGCGATCTCGGGGTGCCGTTCGGCGACGGGCTTTGCAGATCGTTGATCGTATGGACCAGCTCGTAGCGCGCCGGCACTGGCGACGCCGGTCACGTCGTAGTGGCGCCAGGCTCGCGCGTCGCGTCCCACCACCCGAACGCGCTCCGCCGTGCTGACGCCGAAATCCGGCAGCGCCAGCACGACCCAGGCGGACGGATGATCCGGCTGCGGAACAAGCACGTCGCCACGCTCGAGACCGAGAACGGTTCCGCCTTCCGAGGAAGTACGGCACGTCGGCGCCGAGCGTCGGCGCGATCGCGCGCAGGCGCGTCCGTCGACGCGCCATAGGCGTCCCAACGCCCGCAGCGCGCGCCACGCGCATCGCTGCTGCCGCCGCCGAGTCCCGCCGCGAGCGGAATCCGCTTGACCAGATCGATCGCAGCGTCGCGCGGCGAACCGCGGCGGCCGCTCGCCTTCCACACGGCGCCGGCGCGCGCGCACGATCAGATTTCGGCCGTCGACCGGCAGCCGCGGGTCGTCGCAGGTGAGCTGGAATGCGCCGCGGCGGCGACGGATGGTCAGCGTGTCGTGCAGCGCGATCGACTGAAAGAGCGTCCGCAGCTCGTGAAAGCCGTCGGCGTCTCGTGCCGAGGACGCGCAGCGAGCAGGTTAATCTTCGCGAACGCCCGGACGCGCACGTCTCAACTCGTCGATGGTGATCGGCTCGGCGTCGGCGGGAATCTGCACGCGAAACACGTCGGGACCGAGCGTCGTGTTGGTGTCGACCTGCGACAGCCCGAGACGCGACGTCGAAACTCTTCCGGCGCCAGGCTCGCGAACCGAACCGGTCGCGCGGCAGCCCGTTCTCGAAATCGCGGTACTCGGCCCGCCAGCCGCGGTTCGATGACGAGCCGTGAACAATCGCCACCAGCCGCCACACCGGCGGCTTGCCCTCGCGTCGCAGGTAGACCTGATCGCGATCCGTCGGTCAACACGCGCCAGTCGTCCGCGACTTGCCGGGCGGACGCGGCATCGGGCGCAGCCGGGCATCCCACCAGCGCCCTCCGCAGTTCGGCGGCGTCTACCGGCAGGCCGGCCAGCGCTTCGAGGACTTCCGCGGGCTTGCCGTGTTCGAGCACCTTGTCGTCGTGCGGCAGCAGCAGCGTCGCGTCCGTGCCGCTGGCGACCAGGATGAAGATCGGCGCGCCGAACGGCGCGGCGGCTTCGAGCCGCGCCGACGCCGGCGGCGCCAGGCCCGCGATGAGCCTCGCCCGAAAACGCTGGCCGCCGACCGACCCGCTGCCGGCGATTTCAGCCGTAATGGTGGAAACGGCGAGGCACGCGCGCGTCGCGTCGGCGAGCGCGAGCGCGGCGTCAGGACGCGGCGCGCCCGGGCCTGCGGGAGCTTCATCAACCGGCGCGCGCAGCCGGTGCAAACGAACGACGTGCACGAACGCTGACACGCAGAACTCGCGAGCGCGATGGCTTGGTCTGCGTGCTCTGCGTGTTCCGCGTTGACTGTGGTCGTGTCTCCGTGGCGGTCTACTTCTTGTTGGTTTTTGTCTGGCCGACCGGATCTTCTTGTCGATCTCGCCGCGATCGATCGCAGTCGCCGTCTCCGGCGAGGGCGCGGTTCCAGGCGGCGATGGCGTCGTGTAGCTTCCCGAGCTTGAAGAGCACCGTCGCCGTAGTGATCCTGGATTACCGAATTGCCCTTCAGCTGATCCGCGGCCTTCCGCAGGTTGTCCTCGGCGAGATCGAGCTTCTCTGACTTGTAATACGCCCAGCCGAGGCTGTCGAGGAACGAGCCGTTCTCGGGCTCCATCTGCAGCGCTTTTTCAGGTAGCCCACCGACTCGTCGAGCCGCTCGCCGCGCTCCGCCGAGCATGTACCCGAGATAGTTGAGCGCGGCCGCGTTTTCCGGCTCGCGCGACGAGCACCTGCCGAAACGCCGCTTCGGCGTCCGCGAACTTCTTCTGCTTGTCGAACACCGATCCGAGCTCGAAGGCAATCGAGTTGTCCTGGCGGAAACTTTGCCTGCGCATCCTGCAGCAGCTTGACGGCCTGCGCGTCCGCGGTCGGCATCCGAATAGGTCTGCGCCAGCGCGATGTAGCGCGGACGGGTCGTCGGCGTGCGCTGAACCGCCGATTCGAGGATGCGCGATCCCCTGATCGGCTTTGCCCGTTGCGGCTCAGCGCCTGCGCGTGCAACCGCATCAGCCGCAAGTCGTCCGGATTCTCGGCACGAGCGCCGCCTTGGCCGCCTCGACGGCGGCGGCGTATCTCTTGGCTGCGATGTTGGCTGTCGATCAGATACGACGCCAGCGCCGGCGTCGTTCGGCGACGCGCGGCGCGCTTCGTCGAACGTCGCGATCGCCTTGTCATGCTGGCCGAGCTCCTGGTACGCGAAGCCGAGATGCGGCAGCAGAATGCGAGACGTCGAATCCGGTCTCCGCGGCGACTTGCCGCGGTTGCGGGCGATGACCGGTGACAATTCATCGACTACGGCCTGCCACTGGTGCCGCTCACCGAGCGCCTCGGCCAGCGAGTAGTAGCCGCGCGGCGATCGCGCGTTCAGCGCGATCACCCGCCGCGCGGTCGCCTCGGCCGCCTGTCCGTCGCCCGAACGGCGCTGCGCCTGCGACAGCAGATACAGCGCGAACTCGTCGGTGCGCGCGGCCCGCCACGACCTCGGTGAGCACGTCGCGCGCCTTGACGATGTTGTCGCGGCCGCCGGCGTTCAGCAGCGTCTGCGCGTAGCGCGTTTTGACTTCCAGATTGCGCGGTGCGCGCTGCACGATCTTCGCGTACGCGGCGGCCGCGTCGCTCCAGCGCCGCTCGCGCTCGTAGAAGTCGGCCAGCGTCGCCAGCAGACGCGGATCGTCGGCGGCCCGGCCCTCGAGCCACGTGATGCCTTCGGCGGTGCGGCCCGCACCGGCGTAGGCCTCGGCCAGCAGCATCGGACCGTCCTGCCACCCTGGTTCCTGGTTGACCAGGTCGGTCAGCATCTTCACCGCCTTTGTCGTATTCGCCGGTTCGCAGAGCACAGCCGCGACAGCGTCGCGCGAACGTTCGGATCGGGATCGCCAATCGGCCGCTCGATGGCCTTCTCGAGATGCTGGATCGCCTTGGCCGCGTATTCCTCGGACTTGTCGGGAGCGGTCGTCCGGGTTCGCGCTGTTCGGGTCCCGATCCGACATCGCCGCGTAGACGATACCCATCACGCGGTTGCCTTCGCTGTTGTCGGCGCGAAATCTTCAGCGACTGCTCCGCCGCCGTCATCGCCTCTTGAATCTTGTTCTGCTGCAGGTACAGCCCGGCGAGCTCGGCGGGAATGTCCGCGGCCGTCGGATCCAGTTCCATCGCCTTCTTACGCCGCGATTGCGCCGGCCTCGTCGTCGTTCTCCGCGAGACGATGACCGAGCAGGAACTGCGCGTACGCCTCGGCCGCTTTCGGCGAAGCTGCCGGAGGGGCTTGCGCGGCCGCCGCTGTGACGCGGCGAGCACAAGGATGAGGACAGACGACTTCATAACTGGAATTGTTCCACAAAAGCGGAAAGGTGTCATATATTCCGAGGATGGCCGTCGATCCCGAGCTGCTCGAGATTCTCGCCTGCCCGAACTGCAAAACACCGGTTACGCTCGTCAAAAACGGCGCGGCGCTGAAGTGCGCGACGTGCAAGCGTGTCTACCCGATCAAAGACGACATTCCCGTAATGCTCATTGACGAAGCCACTATCGAGAACGAGTGAATCGGGTAATTGAGAATCTGGTAATCGAGTAATCGGGGGCAATTCAGCAATCAATTACCCGACTATCCAATTACCCGATTCCCGATCCGCATTCTTCTGGTGCGATTGCGCCTCATCGGCGACGTCGTGCTGACGACTCCTGCCATCCGCGCGCTTCGCGAGACTTATCCAGACGCTCGGCTCAGCTATCTGGTCGAACCGCTTGTCCGCGCCCATCGTCCAGCGCAATCCGCACCTCGACGATGTGATCGTGGCGGCGGCGCCGGACGCGCGCGGCGCGCTCCGCGACGATCTCGAGCTGGCGTTCGATCTGCGGCGGCGGCGCTTCGATCTGGCCATCGATTTTCACGGCGGCCCGCGCAGCTCGTGGTTCACGTGGGCATCACGCGCGCCGCACCGGATCGGCTACGACGTCGCCGCGCGCTGCATGGATGTACACCACGCGGGTGCCGCGCACGCGCGAACTGCGGCCGCGACACAGCGTCCAGAACCAATGGGATTTGCTGGAGCCGCTCGGCATCCCGCGCCCGACGCCCGACACCCATCCGACCGAGTTGACCGCTGAGCCCGCGGGCCACGCGTGCGTGGTCGACGCGTGGCTGGGTCACGCTGGCATCGGACTCCGATCATCTCCTGGTGATTGTCCACGTCGGCGCGCGGATCGCGTTCCGCCGCTGGCCTCCCGAGCGTTTTGCGGAAACGATCGAGGCCATTGTTCGAGCGGACGAGCGCACGCGCTTCGTCGTGATCGCGGGACCCGGCGAGGACACCGCCGACCGCGTGGTCGCCGACGCGCGGAAGCGGCTGCCCAACCGCTGCGGCGGCCATGTGCTCGACTCTCGAAGCTGGACGCTCGACGAGATTCGCGCGCTCGCCGCGCGGGCGGCGCTATCATCGGCTGCGATACCGGACCGGCGCACGTCGCCGGGCACGACCGCCGTCCCGATCGTGGCGCTGTACGGTCCGACGCTGCCGGAGACGTGGGCAGCCGTGGCGACCGGCGGGACCGCCCACGATCCCGCTCGCGGTGGACGGCTTGCCCTGCCGCCCCTGCGATCAACGCGTGTGCGAGCCGGGCGACTTCCGCTGTCTGAACTCGATTCGTCCCGAACAGGTCCTCGAGGCCGCGATAAAAATGTCTGCATCCATGACCAATGCCGTCGCGCTCGATGCACCGCAGCCCGCTGCGCTCTGATCGATTCGAGCACGCGGGGTTCGCTGGCGCTCGTGGGCATTGGCCGCGGCCTTGCAGTTCTCGATCGCGGCCGCGCAGATCCTGCTGACGATTGCGGTCGCTCTGCTGGGTGATCGCTGCTGTTCGTCCGCCACGAGCGCGTCGAGGCGCCGACGTTCTTCTGGCCGCTGCTCGTCTACGCCGGCGCTGACGCTCGTCTCGGCGGCGTTTTCCATCGATCCGCGCACGAGCCTGATCGACTGCAAGCAGCTCGTCCTGCTTCCTGATGGTGCCGCTGACGTATCGCTTCGCCACCGGCAGGCGCGCGGCATCACGCTGGTCACGGTGATCATCTCCTGCGCCGCGATCAGCGCCGCGTTCGGCATCATCCAGTACGGCATCCTGCACTACGACCAGCCTCGGCCAGCGGCCGCGCGGCACGCTCGGGCACTGACATGACGTACTCGGGCCTGCTGATGCTGGTCATCTGCGTCGCGATTGCCCGCATCCTGTTTCGACGCAGGCGACGCGACGTGGGCGGCGCTGGTCATGCCGGCGCTGGCGGTGGCGGTGGCGCTCACGTCCACGCGCAGCGCCGCGGTCGGCGCCTGCGTCGCGCGCCGCGCTGCTGTTCGCGCTGAAGGACTTCCGCCTGCTTCGCGATCGCGCCGATCGTGGCCGCGATCTTCTTCGCCGTCGCGCCGGCAGATGATCACGCAGCGCTTCGTCGTCGATGTTCGACGCCGAACGATCCGACCGGTGCGCGATCGCGTCGCGATGCTCCGCGAAGGCGGACGCATGATTGCGGCGCATCCCGCTCGTCGGCGTCGGGCCGAACATGGTCGAGAAGCGCTACGCGGCAGGATTCGCGCGGCCCGGACGCCGTCAGCAAAATCAACCCGCACCTGCACAACAACCTCGTGCAGATTGCCGCCGAGCGCGGACTGCCGGCGCTGGCCGTCTGGCTCGTGGTTCATGCGTCGCGCTCGCGCCGCGATCTCGTCAGGCGATTCCGATCGGGACCGCAACGTTGCTCTCGCCGCGGCCGCGCTGGCCGGCTCGCGGCGCTGCTGACCGCCGGACTCTTCGAGTACAACTTCGGCGACTCGGAAGTGCCTGATGCTGTTCCTGCATGCATCGCCACGCTCCCAGCCGCCGCGGATCGCACCGCAGGCCGATCGCTGAAGCCTCGCGCCCATGACGCTGCCGTCGCTCGACCAGCGCGCGCGCGCGATCTCGTCGCGCGATTCGCCGATCTGCCCGTGCTCGTCGTCGGCGACGTGATGCTCGACCGGTTCATCGTCGGCCGCGTGACGCCGCATCTCGCCCGAGGCGCCGGTGCCGGTCGTGCATTTCGAGTCCGAGCACGTATCGGCTCGGCGGCGCCGGCGAACGTCGCGCACAACATCGTCGCGCTCGGCGGGCGGCCGTCGCTCGTCGGCCTGGTCGGCGGCGACGCCGCGGCCGAGAGCGCTGCGCGAGCAGCTGACAGCCGGCCGGCATCCGCGTCGACGGCCTGGTCGAGGATCGCATCGCGACCGACGACCGAGAAAGTGCGCGTCGTGACCGAGCGCAATCAGCAGGTGGCGCGCATCGACTCGCGAGACCGACAACGACGCGCGCGGCGACGTTCGAGCAGCGCTGCTCGGCCGCGTCAAGTCGCTGGCGCGCGGCACGAAGGCGCTGCTGGTCTCCGACTACCTCAAGGGAACCGTGTCACGGGACGCTGATGAAAGCGCTGGTTGCGATCAGCCGTGGTCCGGCGCGCCGCGGCGACGCGCGGCCGGATCCCGCTGATCGTCGACCCCAAGGTTCCGCACCTCGATTGCTACGCCGGCGCGACGCTCGTCACGCCCAACCATCACGAGGCCGAAGCCGCCACGCATCGGTTGCATCCGCACGCGACGAGGAGACTCGGGCCGCCGCACGCGATCTTCCGCGCACCGCGCGCAGTGCGACGCGGCGCTGATTACCCGCGGCGAGCACGGCATGTGGCTGGTCTCGCAGGATGTCGAAGGGTCGATCCCGGCGGTGGCGCGCGAGGTCGCCGATGTCACCGGCGCCGGCGACACCGTCGTCGGCGACGCTCGCGCTCGCGCTGGCGGCCGGAGCGACGCTTGCTGAAGCCGCCATCGCTCGCCAACCACGCCGCCGGCATCGTCGTCGGCAAGTTCGGGGCCGGCCACTCTCACCCTCGCAGGAGCTTCTGAACAGCCTGAAGGCATCGTAGTAGTATTACTTGTAGGAGTAATACCATGCGCATTACGACGAAGGGCCAGGTCACGATTCCACTCGCTATTCGCCAGCAACTGGGACTTCTCCCACACAGCGAGGTCGAATTCGACATCGTCGGCGACAGCGTGCGCATCCGGAAGAAGAAGGGCACCAAGACGCGTGGCCAGCGCCTGCTCGAGCACCTTCCGCAACGGCCGCGAGCCAATCCCTGGCATGACCGACCGACGAGCTGATGGCGCTGACGCGGGGCGAGGATTGAACGGATCGGTCACGCTGGTCGATACCAACGTGCTCTTCGACTATCTGACCGAAGACAGTGAATGGTTCGACTGGTCGTCGGCGATGCCTGAAGAGGCCAGCAATACAGGGACCGTCGCTATCAACCAAGTGGTCTACGCGGAGGTCTCGATTCGCTACTCGACCGTCGAGCAGTTGGACGACGATCTGTCCGTCGACTACTTCGCACGCCTCTCGATTCCGTGGAGGCCGCCTTCCTCGCCGGCAAGGCCTTCGCCCGCTACAAGCGCCAGGGCGGCACACGGCGCTCGCCGCTGCCGGACTTCTTCATCGGCGCGCACGCGGCCGTGATCGGCATGACGCTGCTGACGCGCTGACGCGCGCCGATATCGCGCGCATTTCCCGAAGCTGAAGATCGTCGCGCCCTGAACACTGCACGACCTCTCGACTTGACAAGCCTCAGTTGGTAAGCTACTACTTACCGTAAGTAATGGCTAACATATCGCTCGCGATCACGGCGATAAGCGATCCGACACGTCGCCGCGTCTTCGAGGGCCTCGCAGACGGACCCACGGTCGGTCGCCAACATCGCACGCGATCTGCCGGTCAGCCTGGCCCGCCGTGTCGCAGCATCTGCGCGTCTTGAAGGACGCCGGCCTGGTGTTCGACACGAAACAGGAACCCGCCGGCTCTATCAGATCGATCCGGAAGGCATCGACAACATCAGGAAGTATTTCGACCAATTCTGGAAGCGTGCGCTCGCGGCGTTCAAGGAGGCTGCGGAGCGCGACAAGGAGGGCACGATGACAAGCACGACCGCACTCTGGCACCGACGCCGTCGTTCGACAGAGCGTGACCGTGAAAACCGGTGTTGACCGCGCATTTCGCGTGTTCACCGCCGAATTCGACAGCTGGTGGCCGCGCAGCCATCACGCATCGGCAAGTCGCCGATGACCAAAGCGATCATCGAGCCGTTCGTCGGCGGACGGTGCTGCAGCAGGAGCAGGAAGACGGCGCCGAGTGTCCGTGGGGGCAGGTCACCGCGTGGGAGCCACCCCACCGGTTCGTGTTCGCCTGGCAGATCACGCATGAATGGGGATTCGAACCGGATCTCGCGAAATCGAGCGAAGTGGAGATCCGCTTCTCGCCGCTCGACGATGGCTCGACGCGCGTCGATCTCGGAGCATCGGCACTTCGAGCGGCACGGTGCCGGCGGGGCGGCGATGAAGACGGCCGTCGAGGCGCCGAATGGGTGGAGCGGGTTGCCTGGCGCTCTACGCCGCGCGCCGAGCATGCGGACTGACGGATTACTTGCGAACGAACCGGAATTCGCCCGACGGCGTGGACTGCTTCAGCTCGGTCGCCCGTCCGTCCGCGACGATGAACTCGCATACCACATCGGGGAATTCCTTGATCCGGAAGCGGTGCGGCTGCCAGGCAATGAGATCCTGAAACGTGCCGTCCGCGTTCCTGATCGCGAGCGTGTTGTCGGGTCTGAGGCACGACGTCGAACTTGCCGCCGCTCGGCGTTTCGTAGTTGCCGAGATATTGGCGCAGCGTCGCGACGCTGGTGAGCGCCGCCGGCACGCGCCGGGTGAAGACGACCTGCGGCTTCGTCGAGCGACATCTCGGCGCGGTCGATTTCGCCCTGGTAATTCGTGCAGGAGTTCACCGACCACTTCCCGTCCTCCTCGTCGTCGGGCGTGTCGAAGCGATCGTAGTGGAAGTGGTTGAGCGGCATCCGGATCTTGTGGAAGTCGAAGGTCAGCGCCTGGGCTGCCTTTCGAGATGGTCACCACGCCGTAGGCGGATGCTCGAACTCCGCCGACGTAGTCGTCGATGGCGTGCGACGGCTTGGTGCCCGGCGACGCGGCCCGCGCCCGCTTTGCGTGCGGGCCTGCGTGCTCGCCGCCTTGCTCTTCAGGCGGACCGCGTTCTGGCGCTCGCACCACGGCGTGAGCGACATCCCGAGCAGCCGCTCGTAGACGTTACAGGCCACGATGTTGTAGAGCGGCGCCGCGTGGTTGCCGATCACCAGAACGATGACGCCGATCGCCGTCGTAGGGCATCGACGAGACCTGCGAGTGGAACCCGGCGAGGTCGCCGCCGTGATAGGCGATCAGGTGCCCGCGATAGGACGCCGTCCAGCGGCCCATTCCGTATGCGGCGTTGAGCAGCTCGCCCCAGCCGCGGACTTCGAGCGTCGTGTTGGGCAGCGACAGCGATGGCGCGAGCGTCGTGTCTTGATCACCGCCGGCGGCACGACGTGCTTGCCGTCCGACCTGTCCGTCGTTCATCAGCGCGATCAGCCAGCTTGGACACGTCCACGATGTTCGAATTGATGGCCTCGCCGGCGCGATGCCCGATCGGCATCGCTGTAGTACGGATCGCGATACAGCTCGGTCGTGTCGCGGCGCTCGGTGAAGGGGACGCCGGCTCGGCGTTCTTCAGCATGGTCGTCGATCGAGAACGATCGTGCTCGTCATGCCGAGCGGCGTGAGGATGCGATCGCGCACGAACGTCTCCCACGGCTTGCCCGACAGGATCTCGACGGCGTAGCCCGAGCCCGAATACATCATGTTGTTGTAGAGGAACACCGACCGCGGCGGCTGGCGACGGCTCGAGGTACTTGAGACGCTCGAACAGATCCTTCTGCGTGAAGTCGGACTTGATACCAGATCGAGTCGTGCCGGGTGATGCCCGGTGCGATGCGACAGCATGTCGCGAATGGTCACGGTGCGATCGAGCTCGTCGTCGTAGAACCTGATGCTCGGCACGAACTGGCGAATCGGCTTGTCCCAATCGAGCTTCCCGTCGTCCGACGAGGAGCCCGGCCGCGATGGCCGTGAACAGCTTCGTGTTCGACGCGATCGGCATGCGTCGTGCGCGTCGTGAACGGGCATCTTCTTGCCGTAGTCGCGATAGCCGTAGCCCTTTGCGAACACGAGCTTGTCCTTGACGACGATCGCCGACGCCGATGCCGGGGACGTTCCAGTCCTTGACCAGCTTGCGCCATGTAGGCGTCGAAGCCTTCGGAGGCGCTTGTCGATCGAAGGCTCCTGCGCGCGCGTAACGGCTGCAGGGCCACGAATGCCGCGACAACGAACAACTTTACGCCCGCGGAAACGTGAGGACATCACTTGCCTCCTGGAACTCGTTGTCTGAGCTCTTCGAACCAGTTGAGCACCACTTGAAGCGCGCGCCGACTGTACTCGGTCGCGCCGGCGGTGTCACGCCGACCGAACGCCCATCCGCCGTGGCAGTCATAGTTCCTGATCGAGCCGGTGCCGCTTTCCAGCGAAGATGCCGCGCCGGGCAGCGACGTCGGGTTGCTGAAGTGCAAGCGTCGGCGACGTGGCGATGCGAACCTCGGCGAACTGCGCCGCGGACCCGGACGTAACAGTTTCTTGCCGTCGCGCGACCAGTTGCATGGATGGTGACTGTTCGACGACGTCTTCGGTGATTTGGTATTTGGTCCCGTTGGGCGGGATCGGCTGTGCGAACAGCTGTAAGATCCCGTCTCGGTGGACTGATAGACGACCCATCGTCCGTCCGGAGAGATCGACGGCGTTCGTCGCTGGCGCCTCGACTTCACGCGCGCCGAACGGCGGCGTCGCCTGCTTGTCTGCGAGCGACAACGTCCCACAGCGAGACGTCCTGCGCCCTTGACGCACTGAAGAAACAGCTACTTGCCGTCCGGCGACCAGGCCTCTGGCGACATGCGACGTACCCGCATCCGGCTTCGTGCAGCCGCTCGGCGCGTTCCCGTTCCGTCCGCGCGCTGCCAGAAAGATCGCCGCGTCGCCTTCTCGATCGGACGAGAACGCGATGCCGCGTCGAGTCGGCCGGACCACACGGGATATCGATTCTTCGCCGCCGAACGTCAGCCGGCGCATCGGCCGTCGTCGCCCGACAGCGTCGTAGACCCACACCATCTGTTCCTTGCCGTCGTCGACGCCGAACGCGACCTGACGCCCGTCGGGCGAGACGCGCGGCGCTTCGCACTGGCCCGGGCGGCAGCTTGAGCGGCTCGAACGTGCCCTTCGACCGGGTCGATGAATCCGAGGTCGGACTGGTCCGCTGCACGCTCGTGACCGCGCCCGGCAGGTAGACGAGCGATCCAGTTTCGGACACGGCGTAATGCGCGGTGCTGCCGTCGGTCCTGCACGCCCTGGACGAGGAACCGGCTGCGCCGGTTACGCGCAGACGGCCAGGCATCGAACGGGCACGGCAAACAGCACGCCGCGCACCGCGTAGACGATGTGGCCGATCGCGACGTAAGCGGCCCTCCATGCCGCCAATCGACGAGGGTCTTGCGCTGCCCGTTCTTGAGCGAGAGTGCGCCGACGACTTCAGCGTTGTCCCACGTCGGCACGCGACGGTTCCGGTATTGCCGGCCGCGTACGGGTGTAGAGAGGTCGTCTCGCCGTCCGGGTAGCCGCTGCGGGCCGTGGATCAGCTCGCCCTCCTTCATCGGGACGAGCACGACTGGTGTCCCGCCATTCTCGGCGAGACACTGCAGGATGCCCTGTTGCCAGTCGCTGCTCGAAAAGAATGCCCCGCTCGTCCCAGCTGATGCCGAACGGCGGGGTTTCGAGCGGACAAATCGCGATCGCGGCGCCGCCGGCAACCGCAATCCGCTTGAGGGCGCGATCACGACCGCTCGCGTAGGCGATCGATTGGCCGTCCGGCGAGAAACGACCGGATTGGTGAGGCCGGCTCTTGCCGGGTCCTCCACGCCGGAATCGGGCGCGGCTTCCACATCCGAGAGAGGACGAATGAGGATTCGCAGCGCGTTGTCTTCGCTACGCGATGCTGCGTTCCATCGCCAGAGATCGTCATGAACTGGTGGCTGCCGCCCAGGGTAGCGGCATCCGGGAAGCACAATCGGAAACCGCGCGACCGGTCGTGACTCAACGGGCCGTTAGCCGCCATGCTACTGCCGCCGCGGCGAGTCCGCCAGTGACGATCGCCGTCAGCAACGATCGCGGTGGCGAGCTGCATCCGATCAGCGCGGCCGCGCGACGTTGGATGCGGCGGCGGGGCGGCGGCTGCCGCTGCGGCTGCGGACGGCGCCTCATCCAGCTCGAGCCGGACGACGCCGATGTGGGGCAGCCGCTTCATGCGGATCCTTCTGCAGACAGCGGCGCAGAATCGAGCGAACGTGCGACGGCGTCATCCGGCAGGCAGCGCGTCCAGTCGACCTCGCCTTCAGGATCGTCGCGATCGCGTCGCGAGCACCGTTTCGCCGCCCTCGAACGCCTGCCTTGCCGCTCAGCATTTCGTACAGCACGCACCCGAACGACCAGATGTCTGTTCGCCGATCGACAGGCTTGCCGCGCGCCTGCTCGGGGCTCATGCGCGCGCGGTGCCGAGAATCATTCCGGCGTATGTGGCGTGGACGCTCAGCGTGGGCGACACGGTCAGGCCCTGCGGGCCGCTGCCGCCCGACGACGGCGCTCTCGGCAAACTTGGCGAGGCCGAAGTCGAGGACTTTGACTTTGCCCTCTGGCGTGATCTTGATGTTGGCTGGCTTCAGATCGCGGTGGATGACGCCGCGATCGTGCGCCGCTTCGAGCGCGTCGACGAGCTGCCGGTGCAATCGCGAGGACGTCGTCGATCGGTCAGCTCCGAGCCCGCGTTCATCGCTCCGATGGAGCCGAGTTCACCCGAGCGTTTCTCCCTCGACGAGCTCCATGACGATCGCCGTCGTATGGTCGGAATCCTCGATCCCGTAGACCGCGGCGATGTTGGGATGATTCAGCGCCGCGAGCAGTTCCGCCTCGCGCTGAAAGCGCGCGACGCGATCGGAATCGCCGCCGACGGCCTCGGGCAGGACCTTGATCGCGACGTCGCGCTTCAGCTTGTATCGCGCGCGCGATACACCTCGCCCATGCCGCCGGCGCCGATCGCGTCGAGGATCTCGAACGCACCAAACCGCGTGCCCGGGCGAGAGGCCCATCGTCCGGCTGACGATTCTAATGCCGAAAGTGCCTGCCGGCCGGTGAAGACCATCGCGAGGCCGTGCTCGTCGGCCGCGGCGATCACCTCGGCGTCGCGCACTGACCCGCCGGGCTGCACGACCGCCGTCGCGCCCGCTGGCCGCGACGGCATCGAGTCCGTCGCGGAACGGGAAGAACGCGTCGGACGCCGCGACCGATCCGCTGCAGCGACCGACGCTCGGCGCGATGCCGCCTTCACCACCGCGACGTTGACCGCGTCGACGCGGCTCATCTGCCCGGCGCCGATCGCCAGCGTGCGCCGTCGCATCGGTGAAGATGACGGTGTTCGACTTCACGTGCGCGCAGATCGCGCCAGGCGAAGCGCAGCGCTTCCCACTCCTCCGCGGTCGGCTGCGCGCTTCGTCACGACGCTGAACGCCTTCGGGCAGCGACCCGGCGTCCACGGCCTGCGCGCTTCGACGACGCGGTCGCGCTCCTGCATCGAGCATCGGCGCCGAGAATCGATCGCAGTTCGACGCCTCCGTCGCGCGGAGCGTCGGAAGTCGGCGGTCACGACGCGCATGTTGCGCCTTGCTGCGCGAGCACGGCGCGGCGCCTCGTCGTCGACCGCCGGCGCGATCACCGCTTCGATGAACGTCGACACGATCGCCTCGGCCGTCGCGACGTCGATCGCGCGATTGAGCGCCGACGATGCCGCCGAACGCGGCGAGGCTGTCCGGCGTCGCGCGCGCGCACGTAGGCATCGGCCGCCGAGCTCGCCGAGTCGCCGCGCCGCACGGGTTGGTGTGCTTGATCACCGCCGCCGCCGGCTCGTCGAACTCGAGGACGATGCGCGCCGCGGCGTCGAGGTCGAGCAGGTTCGTGTACGACAGCTCCTTGCCCTGCAGGACTGTCGGCTGGCGCCGAAGCCGTCGCGGCGACCAGCATCGCCGGCGTACCACGCGGCCTGCTGATGCGGATTCTCGCCGTAGCGTAAGATCGCGCAGCTTTTCGAGCGTCAGCGCGGACCGCAGCGTCGACGGGTCCGCCGCCGGACTGCGCGGCAGTGCTCAGCCGGGCGTCGCTCGCACAGCGATCGCCCTTCGACGCTGACGCCGAGCAGCGTCGCGCGATCGTGCGTGTCGTACGCAGCCGGTGTGCGCGAACGCCTTCCGCATCAGCTCGAGCCGGAACGCGAGCGTCGGCGTCCGCGATCGAGCGCGTCGAGCAGCGCGCGGATAGTCGGTCGGGATCGACGACGACGAGCACGTCGCGGAAGTTCTTGGCGGCGGCGCGGACCAGCGACGGCCCGCCGATGTCGATCTCTTCGACCAGCGTCGTCGAACGGCGTCGCCGGATTCGCGGCCGCCGTTGCGAACGGATACAGGTTGACGACGACCAGGTCGACGAGGCCGATGCCGTGCGCGCTCGAGCGCGGCCAGATCGTCCGGGCGATCGCGGCGCGCGAGGATGCCGCCGTGGAGCGCCGGGTGCAGCGTCTTCACCCGGCCGTCCATCATCTCGGGAAAGCCGGTGACGTCGGACACGCTGGTCACGGCGCAGGCCGGCGTCGCGTCAGCGCGCGCGCGGTGCCGCCGGTCGAGACGAGCTCGAAGCCGCGCGCGGCGAGGCCGCGGCCGAGATCGACGATGCCGGTCTTGTCGGAGACGCTCAGCAAGGCTCTTGGCATATGGGGCAAAGTCCAGTATTATCACTGCGACGCCGGGCGGGCCTGGCGCCGTAAGGGAAAGGCCGCACAACGCGGCCTTTTTTTGTGCGTCACATCTGGTCGCCGGCGCTGGTTCAGCGACGCGGCGACGTCGCGCGTCACAGCAAGCAGGAAGAAGAACGATGCGCATCACAGGCAAGGTCAAGTGGTTCAACAACGCCAAGGGTTACGGGTTCATCGAGCGTGACGGAGGCAGCGACGTCTTCGTGCACTACTCGGCCATTCAGGGCGACGGCTTCCGGTCGCTCGAAGAAGGCCAGGCGGTCGAGTTCGAGATCGTTGACGGCCCGAAGGGCCCGCAGGCCGGCAACGTCACCAAGATCTAGCACCCCGACAGGGCTGATGGCTGAGGGCTCATGGCTGAACATCAGCGTCCCAAACGTTTAGCCATCAGCCATTTAGCCATTAACTCGCCGTCACCCTTCAACGCCCGCGCCGTAAAGCTCACCTTTCCGTCCTTCACCGCCACGCGAAACGCGACTTCCGGCGCTGCCGGTCCTGGCGCAGCTTCTGCGACCTGCGCTCTTCACGAGCTCGGCAAACTTGTGGAACGGCACCGGCTCCTGCGCCGACCTCGCGCCGCGCCTCGGCGAGCGACTCGTACAGGTCGGTGAGCTTGTCGATCTCGCGGATCGGATCGCGGAACGAGGCGACGTGGAGGATGCGATCCTCCGGGCCCTTCGCGTTCGGCGCTCTTGCGCGGTCTGTCTGTGGCGAACGGGCCCGGCCGCCCTTCCTCGCGCGCGCGCAGCCCGCGATCCCACAGGTCGATGAACGTCGGAGAGCCGCGACTGCAGCGTCGTGAAGCGGAAGCGGTCGCCGGTGTTCTGGATGTGCGCGCGATCGTAATGCTTGACGCAGCGCCTCGACGCGGTCGCGCGTCTCCCACGGCGGCTTCGCGGAGACGGCCGGCGAAGAACATGTTGTATTCCGCCTCGAGCCGCTTCAGCTCGGCCTCGAGCCGATTGCAGGTCCTGCTCCACGCTGGACGGGCATGCCGACGCTTACCGCGGGATGAGGAACCAGACGAGCGGCAGCCACAAGTCGCGCGCGTACGGCACCGGCCGATCGTCGATGAGCACCTCGGTGTCGTCCGGCGCCGCCGACGATCTGGAAACAGATCGCGGAGCCTGGCGGCATCGCTTCGACCAGAACCGCGCGCGGTAGCGGCGGTCAGCGCCGGCGCCCGATCTCGCGGCACTCAGCCGACGCGCGCGCGCGAGCGCGAGCGCCTCGCGCGAACTGCGGGACGTCGAGCGTCGGGAAACACGAGCGTGATCGAAAACGGCCGCGGCTGCGCGCCGAACAGCGCTTCGTGCAGATCCGGATCGAGCGCCGCGAGCTCTTCGTCGGTCGGCTGCTCCGGCAGCTCCGCGTACGGCCAGAACGCGCTCGAGCGGTCGCTGTTTCGGGAGGATCCGCGGCCATGAAGGGAACTGGTGAGCATAGCTCCGAACTTCTGCGGCGATTTCGCGACATCCCGTCGATCGAGCGAGCTGCGTCAGCGGCCAGCGGTGCGCGCGCTCGAAGCGCGGTTTGGCGCCGAGGCCACGCTCGACGCGCTGCGCGCGGCGCGCGGCCGCGGTTCGCGCGCGAGCTTGGCGCGGCGCACTCGGCGCCTTCGAGCGGCGCCACGGACGACCGTCGGCGCGCGCATCGAGACAGGCGGCGCGCCGCCGAGCTCACCGGCTGGTTTCGGCCGTCGCTCGAGCCGCGTGATCAACGCCACCGGCGTCATCATCCACACGAATCTCGGACGCGCGCCGCTGGCGGCGTCGGCGATCGCGCGCGTCGCCGACGTCGCGCGCGGCTACGCGTCGCTCGAGTACGACGTGGCGCGCGGCGAACGGGGACGTCGCGACGTCCACGCCGACGCGCTGCTCTGCCGGCTCACCGGCGCCGAGGCCGCGGTCGTCGTCAACAACAACGCCGCGGCGACGATGATCATCCTGTCGGCGCTGGCGGCCGGACGCGAAGTGATCGTGTCGCGCGGCGAGCTGGTCGAGATCGGCGGCGGCTTCCGCGTGCCGGACGTGATGGCGCAGTCGGGCGCGATCCTGCGCGAGGTCGGCACGACGAACAAGACGCGGGCGTCCGACTACGCGGCGGCGATCAACGAGACAAACTGCACTCATCCTGCGCGTCCACCCGTCAAATTTTCGCATCGAAGGGTTCACCGAACGCCCGACGGTCGAGGATCTGGTCGCGGTTGGCAGGAAGTGCCACATCCCCGTCGCCGAAGATCTCGGCAGCGGCCATCTGCGGACCTGATCGAGACCTGGTCGGATCAGATCCCGATCAGATCCGGATCAGATCTCGATCTGATCGGTGGAGCCGGCGGTCGAGGACAGCCTTGCCGCGCGGCGTCGACGTCTGCTGCTTCAGCGGCGACAAACTCCTCGGCGGACCCCAGGCCGGCATCATCGTCGGGCGCGCGGCGCTCGTGGACCGCATTCGCACGCATCCGCTGATGCGCGCGCTGCGCGTGGACAAGATGACCTATGCCGCGCTCGAGGCGACGCTGGCCGGAATACGCCGCCGGCCGCGCCGCGGACGACCGTGCCAGTCCAGCGCATGCTGACGATGACGGCCGACGAGGTCCGCGCGCGCGCGCGAGGCGCTGGCGGATCAGCTGAATGCCGACGACGGCTGGCGCGCCGAGCTCGTCGCCGGCATCGTCGGCCGATCGGCGGCGGCAGCGCGCCGGGCATCGAGCTGCCGACCTGGCTCGTCGCCGATCGCGAAGGACGGACTGACCGCCGACGCGCTCGACGCGCAGCTGCGCCGCCTGACGCCGCCGATCGTCGCGCGCATCGAGCGCGATCGGCTGCTGCCTCGATCTGCGCACCGTCGCTGCCGCCGAACAGATCACCCAGGTGCGTCGCGCTGCCTGCGCTCGGTATAATCCGCGCATGCGATTTTGTCTGTCGCTGCGTGCGTGATCGCGCTGAGCACGGCTGCGATCGCGCAAACCCGCCCCGCGCTGGCGCCACCGACCGACACCGCCGCCGGCAAACAGATCTTCGATTCGCAATGCGCCTGGTGCCACGGCACCGACGGCGAGGGCGGGACCGGACCGAACCTGCGCGGCAAACTGCAGCCATGCGACCGATCTGAAGTCGATCGTCGACATCATCCAGAAGCGGCATCCCGGCACGGAGATGCCGGCGTCTGGGCATCGACCGAGCGCGAGCTCGCGCCAGACCGCCGCCTACGTGCAGTCGCTGTCGCGCGCGACGCCGCGTCCGGGTCGCCGGCAACGCGCACGCGGCGCCGCGCTCTATCAATCGCAACGGCTGCGCCTCGTGCCACGTGCGTGCGCGGGCAGGGCGGCATGCTCGGACCGGAGCTCACCGCCATCGGCCACGCGGCGGGGCGCGCCGCACTTGCGCGACGCTCTGTCAAACCCGAAGCCGACGCATCCGCCGCGCTACGTCGTGGTTCGCGCAGTGCCGGCGAACGGTCCGGAGATCCGCGGCAATCCGCGTCAACGAGGACGTGTTCTGATCCAGATCCGCGACTGCGGCGCGGCAACGTGCACTCGCTCGAGAAATCGACGCTCGACGAGACTGGATCGCCAGCTCGACGCGACGCTGATGCCGTCGCACGCGACGCGCCTGTCGGCCGCGGAACTCGACGATCTCGTGGCGTATCTGGTGACACTGCGAGGTGACCGATTGAAGCGCGGGCAGGTGTGGCGGGTCGGCAGGTGGGCGTGTGGTCGGTCTGTCGCCTCGCCATCGTCTGCCGCTGCTCGCCCAGGACGGCGAGTGGCCGATGTACTCGGCTCGTACGCTCGCACCGCTTTTCGCCGCTGACACAGATCACGACCGCAGAACGTCGCGAAGCTGCGGCCGCTGTGGGCCTATCAGCCGCCCGGCACCGGGTCGCTCGAAACGACGCCGTTGTTCGTCAACGGTGTGCTGTACGGCACGTCGGGACCGACGATGGTCGACGGCGCTCGACGTGAAGAGCGGCAAGCCGCTGTGGGAATGGACGCGGCCGATCGCGCGCGAGCGTGCTGAACCTCGGCTTCCCGCGCGTCAACCGCGGCGTCGCCATGCTCGACAACACGGTCTACGTCGGCACGCTCGACGGCTATCTCGTCGCGCTCGACGCGCGCGTCGGCACCGAGCGCTGGACGGTGCACGTCGGCGAGAACCCGACCGGCCATTCGATCACCGCCGCTCCGCTCGTCGTCGACGACAAGGTCATCGTCGGCATCAGCGGCGGCGAAGCGGGCATCCGCGGCTTCCTCGACGCCTACGACGCGAAGACCGGCAAGCAGCTGTGGCGCTTCTGGACCGTGCCGTCGCCCGGGCGAGCCGGGCAGCGACATCGTGGCCCGGCGACAGCTGGGTGCACGGCGGCGGCGCGACGTGGCTCACCGGATCGTACGATCCGGCAGCTGAAGCTGCTCTACTGGGGCACCGGCAATCCGGGCCCCGACTGGAACGGCGACTCGCGCATCGGCGACAACCTCTACACCTCGTCGCTCGTCGCGCATCGACGTCGAGACCGGCAAGGCGCGCTGGTCATTCCAGTTCACGCCGCACGACGTCGCACGACTGGGACGCCAACCAGATTCCGGTGCTCGTCGACGCCGAGTTCGGCGGCCGGCCGCGCTCGCTCGTGGTGATGGCGAACCGCAACGCGTTCTTCTACGTGCTCGATCGCAAGACCGGCGAGTTACCTGCTCGGCACGCAGTACGCGAAGCAGACGTGGGCGCAAGGGCTCGACGAGAAGGGACGGCCGATCCTGATTCCCGGCATGGATCCGTCGGAGAAGGGCACGCTCGTCTACCCGAGCCTGCAGGGCGCGACGAACTGGGCGAGCCCGTCGCTACAGCCCGGCGACCGGCTGGCTGTACGTGCCGGTCCGCGAGATGGGATCGATCTATTTCAAGACCGGCGTCGAGTATCGGCCGGGCACCTATTACACCGGCGGCAGCGAGAAGCGGCTCGACGAAGAATCGTGGGGCGCGGTCCGCGCGCTCGACGTGAAGACCGGCAAGCAGATGTGGGACTTCCCGCTGCCGACGCCGACGTGGGCCGGCGTGATGGCGACCGCCGGCGGATCTGGTGTTCAGCGGATCGAACGAGGGCAACTTCTACGCGCTCGACGCGACATCAGGCAAACCGCTGTGGCAGTTTCAGACCGGCGGCCAGATCCGATCGGGACCGATGTCGTTTCTCGCCGAACGGCAAGCAGCACGTCGCGATTTCGGGCGGGCACACGCTCTACGTGTTCGCGCTGACCGACTAGGCCGCGTCGACGCGCGCGACCGTCCGCCCGACGCTGCCGATCGTTGCCGCGACCGTCCCGACGATCAGCGCCGGCACGATCATCGATGAACGGCATGCACGTAGGCTTTCTCGATGCCGCCGCTGTCCGCGGCGGCTTTCAGCGTGGCCGGATCGTGCCAGATCGCCAGCGAGCAGCGTCACGCCGGCCACGCTCAGCACCGCGGCAATCTGCGTCATCACGATCGTCATGCGACGATGCCGGCGATGAACGATCCCGATCGCCACGCGCCTCCAGGAACGACGTCGCCGCCAGGAGCGCGATCGCCGTATACGTCGTCCACAACGACCGGACGTAGAACTCGTGGGTGGGAATGAAAAAGTCGACCGCCTGACGGATCACAAAGGCGCCGCTGAACAGCACCGCCCACACCCACGTCGCGCGCCACATGAATCCAGCCACCTGGCGCAGGTACCAGACATCGGCCGCAGACTGCCCGCGCGCGGGGACGACAGTGTCGCGGCATTTTCCGAGCAAGTCGCCCGAAACGGATTCGCGATCGCGTGCGCTTCAGCGTCAGTCGCAGCAGCCATTCGGCCCATCGCGGCGGTGTCACCTGCAGCTCTCGTTTCGTCGTCATGCCATCGCTCTCACTTTGATCAGCGGCCATTTGAGGCCGTCCCACAGCGTATCCACGGCGGCGCGCGCGTCGTTCAGCGCCCGGATGCCGGCGGGTTGCAGCCGATAGTAGCGCCGGGGACGGCCGGCGCGCACCGGCGTGCCGCTGCCCAGGCGCGCGACGCCAGAAGGCCTTTGCTCTCCAGACGCTCGAGGGTCGCGTGCACCGCGCCTGCCGCGACGTCGCGCTCCAGCCGCGCCTGCACCTCCTGCAAGATGGCGCGCCCGTATGCCTCGTCGCGCAGCCGCACGACCGCCAGCAGCACCGCCTGCTCGAACGCACCGAGGACGTCCGCCATGGAAACTACATTGTAGCCTTCGAGAGCTCGCTGTCAAGCGGCTCGAGGAACCCCGCTGCAGGGCGCGTCAGAAGATCGTGGAAATCGACGCCGCCGCCCAATCGAGCACGCGCGTCGGCAGGATGCCGAGATAGAAGATCGAGCAGCGCCGACACGACCAGCGCGAGGCCGGCCATCTCGGGCACCGCGCGGGAACCGCGCCGGCGTCTCCGGTCGGCGTCATACATCATGACGACGATGCGCAGGTAGAAGAACACCGAGACCACGCTCGTCAGCACGCCGATGATCGCCAGCCAGACGTATAGCCGGCCTTGATCGCGGCGCTGAACACGTACCACTTCGCGATGAAGCCGGCCATCGGCGGGAAGCCGCCGAGCGACAGCAGGAAGATCGTCATCAGCGCCGCCAGCGCCGGATGCTCGGTGCCAGAGGCCGGCGTAGTCGCGCACCTGATCGTTCGGCCGGCTCGCGATGCCTCGAGCAGCGCGATGACGCCGAACGCGCCGACGTTGGTCATCGCGTAGGTCGAGCAGGTAGAACAGCACCGCGCCCTTGCCGACGTCGTTGCCGGACAGCAGCGCCAGCAGCAGGTAGCCGCCATGCGCGATGCTCGAATACGCGAGCATCCGCTTGACGTTGGTCTGCGCCACGCCGACCACCGTGCCCGACGATCATCGTCGCCGCCGCGATGAGCCAGAGCGACCCAGCCCCAGCTCGCTGCGCAGCGGCTCGAACGCCGACGAGGAACACGCGGACGAACGCGGCGAACGCCGCCGCCTTGACGCCCGGTGGACATGAAGCCGGTGACCGCCGGCGGCGCGCCTTCGTAGGCATCGGGCGTCCACATGTGGAACGGCACCGCCGAGACCTTGAACGCGAACCCGACCAGCAGCAGGCCGAGCGCGAGCAACTGCATCGGCGTCGGCGACGGCGCCTGCGAGGCCATCAGCGCTGCCGATGCGGTCGAGCCGCGTGCTGCCGGTCACGCCGTAGGTGAACGCGATGCCGTAGAGGAAGAACGCGCTCGAGAACGCGCCGAGCAGGAAGTACTTGAACGCCGCCTCGGTGCCGACCGCGCGAGTCGCGCCGGATGCCGGTCAGCACGTAGACCGCGAGCGAGAGGACCTCGAGCGCGAGGAAGATGACCAGCAGGTCCGATCGCCGTCGCCATCAGCATCATGCCGGCCGAGCGCAAACAGCATCAGCGCGTAGTATCTCGCCGCGCGGCAGGTGCTCGCGGTCGATCGTCGGCGCCGACAGCGCCAGCGACAGCAGGCCGACGACGATCAGGATGCCACGTCACGAACAGCCCGAAATTGTCGGCGACCACGACGCCGAAGCTCGACGCGTTGTGGTTCCAGAGCGCCGCCGATCGCGATGGCCGCGCCGACGAGGCCGATCGACGCCGAGCGGCGCGATCGGCATCCGCTCGCCCGGATCGCGGAACGCCTCCGCGATCATCGCGGCGATGCGCGGCGGCGGCGACGCAGGCCATCGGCACGATCGCGTTGAGCGAGGCCATCATCGCCGCTCGCGCTCGGATCCGCGGCTCGGCGTTCTGCGCCGGGCGCGCTGCCCTGCCGCATCTGGCTCAGCATCCGCTCGCACCGACGGCTCCGATCGGCCTGCAGAAACAGGTTCGGCAGCACGCCCATCAGGATCGCCAGCCGCGACGATCGGCACGATGACGCAGCCACTCGCGCGGCCGCAGATCCGACGAGCCGCGCGTTCTTCGTCGTTCGTCACCGGTCCGTAGTTCACGCGCTGGAACATCCACAGCATGTAGGTCGCCGACAGGATGACGCCGGTCGCGGCAAACGCCGCCATCCGCGGATTCCACGCGGAACGCGCCGAGCAGAATCAGGAACTCGCCGACGAAGCCGTTCGAGCCCGGCAGGCCGATCGACGACAGCGTGATGATCAGGAAACAGCCGCCACCAGGTGCGGCGTGACGTTCTTCAAGCCGCCGTACTCCGAGATCAGCCGCGTGTGCCGCCGGTCGGACAGCATGCCGACGATGAGGAAGAGGCCGCCGGTGCTGATGCCGTGGTTCAGCATCTGGTAGACGGCGCCCTGCACGCCCTGCGTGTTCATCGCCGCAGATGCCGAGCACGACGAAGCCGAGGTGGCTCACGCTCGAGTACGCGACGAGCTTCTTCATGTCCGGCTGCACCATCGCGACGAGCGCGCCGTAGATGATGCCGACGACGGCGAGCGTCGCGCAGATACGGCGCGAAGAACACGGCGGCCGCCGGGAACAGCGGGAACGCGAACCGCACGAGGCCGTAGGTCCCCATCTTCAGCAGCACGCCGGCCAGGATCACCGAGCCGGCGGTCGGCGCCTCGACGTGCGCGTCGGGCAGCCACGTGTGGAACGGAAACAGCGGCACCTTGATCGCAAACGCCAGCGCGAAGGCGAGGAAGAACCAGACCTGCATGCGGCGGCGCGATCGGCAGCTCGTAGAGCTTGCAGCAGATCGAAGCGTGTAGCCGCCGGTCGCGGCGCTGTGCAGTACGCGAGGCCGAGAATCGCCAGCAGCATCAGGACGCTGCCGGCCATCGTGTAGAGCAGGAACTTGATCGGCGGCGTAGATGCGGCGGTCGTAGCCCCAGATGCCGATGAGGAAATACATCGGCATCAGCATCGCGTCCCAGAACACGTAGAAGAGGAACAGATCGAGCGAGACGAACACGCCGATCATCGCGCTCTCGAGCAGCAGGATGAACATCGCAGAACGCCTTGACGCGCTTGTGCACCGACTCCCACGAGCCGAGCAGCGCGATCGGCGTCAGGAAGCCGGTGAGGACGACGAGCAGCAGGCTGATGCCGTCGACGCCGACGAAGTAGCTGATGCCGAACGCCGGAATCCACGCGTGGCGCTCGACGAACTGGAACTCCGCGCGACGCGGCGTTGAAGCGGCTCCAGAGCAGCAGCGTCTCGGCGAACACGAGCATCGACACGACCAGCGCGATCGGCGCGGATCGCGTCCTCGCTGTGCTCATCGTCGCGCGACGAAGCAGCAGGAGGAGCGCGCCGACGATCGGCAGCGCGATGAGCGTCGCTGAGAATCGGAAAATGCATCACGCGCCAGAGGTAGTACCCGAGTATCAGCACGACGCCCAGAAAGACGGACGCCGCGTACGTGCGGACCGAGCCGGTCTGAAGCCGGCGAAGCACCTCGCCGCTGCTGCCGACCACGCCGCCGACGCCGTTGACCGCGCCGGTCGATCACGCCGACGTCCACGCCGCTTCCACAGGCCGTCCTCGGAGACGATGCAGAATCGGCTGGACGACGGCGGCGTCGTAGATCTCGTCGACGTAGTACTTGTTCGACAGCACGCGGTGGACGCCCGGAAACCTGCGCGGCCAGCTCGATCCGGCCGCCTGGCGGTTCTTGAGGAAGAAGTAGCGCCGCGATCCCGATCCCGGCAAGCGCCACGACCGACCGACACGATCATCAGCGTCGTCTCCGGTGCGCCCTCGTCTGCGGCCTCGCCGCGCGCACGCCGTACGCGGCCGAAGCTCGGCTCGAGGAAGTGCTCGAACCGGCCGCCGATGCCCGGCCCACCCGGCGACAACGGATCCGATCGCGAGGACGATGAGCGCCACGGCCATCGCCGGCGGCGCGTCGTGCAGATGGGTCCCGTGCGGCTTGTGGTCCGTGGTCGCACTGCCAGTGCGTGCGTGGTCGCGTGGCGAGCGCCGCAGCGACGAACGCTCGCCATGGAACGTCATGAACACGAGGCGGAACATGTAGATCGCGGTCAGCAGCGCCGTGAGCATGCCCACGACCCACAGCAGCGTGTGGCCGCCGGCAAACGTGCGGAACAGGATTTCGTCCTTGCTGAAGAAGCCGGCGAACGGCGGGACGCCGGCGATCGCGATCGGCGCCGATCGACGAACGTCCAGTAGCGTGATCGGCAGCGTCCTTCTTCAGGCCGCCCATCTTGCGCATGTCCTGCTCGCCGGCGAGCGCGTGAATCACGGCGCCCGATCCGAGGAACAGCAGCGCCTTGAAGAACGGCGTGCGTGTAGAGATGGAAGATGCCGGCGCCGAACGCGCCGACGCCCATCGCCAGGAACATGTAGCCGAGCTGCGACACCGTCGAGTACGCGAGCACGCGCTTGATGTCGTTCTGCACGAGGCCGATCGTGCCCGCCATCGAGCGCCGGTCGCGGTGCCGACGATCGCGACGATCGTCAGCGTCAGCCGGCGCGTGGCTGAACAGGACCGGCGTTCCGGCCGATCATGTACACGCCCGCCGTCACCATCGTCGCCGCATGGATGAGCGCGGAGACGGGCGTCGGGCCTTCCATCGCGTCCGGCAGCCAGACGTAGAGCGGAATCTGCGCGGATTTGCCGGTGGCGCCGACAAACAGCAGCAGCGTGATCACCGACATGGTGCCGAACGCGGTCTCCGGGCTCGAGCGCGGCGCGCCGCGCGCGACGTCCTGGAAATCGAGCGATCCGAAGCGGACGAAGATCAGCAGCACGCCGAGGATGAACCCGCAGTCGCCGATCCGGTTGACGATGAACGCCTTCTTGCCGGCGTCGGATGCCGACTTCTTCTGGTACCAGAAGCCGATCAGCAGATACGAGCAGAGGCCGACGCCCTCCCAGCCGACGAACATCACGAGGAAGTTCGCGCCGAGGACGAGCACGAGCATGAACGACGCGAACAGGTTCAGGTACGAGAAGTAGCGCGCGTACTCGGCGTCGGTCTCCTCGTGCATGTACGCCGTCGAGTAGATGTGAATCAGCGAGCCGATGCCGGTGATGACGAGAATCATCACCGACGACAGCGGATCGAGCGCGCAGCGTCGAGGCCGACCGAGAAGTCGCCGGAGGTGATCCAGCGTGAACACCGCGCTGAGCGATGCGCGCGGTTCTCCGGCTCGAGCGTCACGAGGCGCGCCACCGCCGCCGCCGAGATCGCGAACGACAGCAGCATCGCGCCGCACGCGATCGCGCCAGCCGCCGTCTTGCGTCGAGACGGCGGCCGAGGCTGGCGTTCAGCAGGAAGCCGGCGAACGGGAGGAGCGGGATCAGCAGCAGCATGTCAACGACAGACGAAACGAACGTTAAACGCAGAGATCGCGGAGACGCAGAGCAATGTTCGCTCTCCGCGATCTCTGCGATCTCTGCGTTTCAAGTCGTCGTGATTGCTACCATTTCAGGCTCGTGAACGTGTCCGGGTTGAGCGACTCGCGGTGGCGGAACAGCCCGATCACGATGGCGAGGCCGACGGCGGCCTCGGCGGCGGCGACGGTCATCACGAAGAACACGATGATCTGGCCGTCGGCGGAGCCCAGCGCGCGTCCGAACGCGACGAACGTCAGGTTGACGGCGTTCAGCATGATCTCGATCGACAGCAGGATCGTGATCAGGTTGCGGCGCACGAACACGCCCGCCGTCCCGATGCAGAACAGCACCGCTGAGAGCACGAGGTAGTGGGCCAGCGTCGGCATGCTCAGGCACTCGGCGGGCGGACGGCCCGCCTTCCGCCGCGCGAGCACGACGGCGCCGACCATGGCGACGAGGATCAGCACCGACGTCACCTCGAACGGGAACGCGTAATCCGTGAAACAGCGACCGCCCGATCGCGCGCGACCGAGCTGACGGCCGCGACCGGAAAGCCGCGCCGGTCTCGCCGCCGCCTCTCGTCAGGGCCCACAGCCGAGCTCGACGATCAGGGCCGACCGCGAGCGCCGCGCCAAACCGCATCGGGCCCGGGCGCCGGAGCGGATGCACGCGCTCGTCGTAGCTCGGTTTCCTCGTGCGGCGCGTTCAGCAGCATCACGACGAACAGGAACAGCACCATGATGGCGCCGGCGTAGACGATGATCTGCGTCACGGCGACGAACGGCGCGTCGAGCAGCACGTAGAGGCCCGACAGCGCGCCGAACGACGCGATGAGCAGCAGCACGCTGTAGATCGGGTTGCGCTGCGCGATGACGAGCAGCGACGCCACGCACGGCCACGGCGGCGAACACGTAGAACAGCGTCATCTCAGCCACCGAAATACAGCACGCCGGCGGCCGTCGCGAGCAGGTTCACACACTGCGACCGGCAGCAGCACCTTCCAGCCGAACTTCATCAGCTGGTCGTAGCGGTAGCGCGGCAGCGTCCAGCGCATCCACACGTAGAAGAACAGCAGCGCGCTGACCTTGAGCAGGAACCAGATCCAGCCGAGCGACTCGGGCAGGAACGGGCCGTGCCATCCGCCGAGGAACAGGTCGGTCGGCCACGGCCGACACCGGTGACCATGTTCACGTACTCCGCGAGGAAGAACATCGCGAAGCTCATGCTGCTGTACTCGGTGTGGTAGCCGGCCACCAGCTCCTGCTCCGCCTCCGGAAAGTCGAACGGCGCGCGGTTGGTCTCCGGCGATGCCGGCCGTCAGTGAAGATCAGGAAGCCGAGCGGCTGCAGGAACACGAACCAGCTGCGGGATCAACCCGAACCACGCGCCCGCCTGGGCGTTGACGATGCTCGGTCAGCGACAGCGAGTTGCCGACGAGCAGGACGCTCACGAGCGCCATGCCGTAGGACAGCTCGTAGCTGATCATCTGCGCCGACGACCGCAGGCCGCCGAGCAGCGAGTACTCTGCTGTTCGAGCTCCAGCCGGCGAGCACGATGCCGTAGACGCTCATCGACGCGATCGCGAAGATCACGAGCGCCGCGACGTTGACGTCGGCGACCTGCAGCCGCATCGGCTCGGGCAGCAGGCCGAAGAAGGTCGTCTCGGGCGCCGAACGGCACGACCGCGAACGCGGCAAACGCGCAGGTCGCCGAGATGATCGGGCGCCAGCGCGAAGAGGAGCGCATCGGCGGCCTTCGGCCGCAGCTCCTCCTTGAACATCAGCTTGATGACGTCGGCGAACGGCTGCAGCAGCCCCTGCCAGCCGACGCGGATCGGGCCGAGCCGCTGCTGCAGCAGCCGCCGCCAGCCGCCGCTCGACCCAGACCATGGCCGCCGCCGAGAGCAGCAGCGCTGGAAGACGACACAGCGATCAGGACGATCTGCGCGATGAGCAGCGGCGTGATGGCGTCGGCATCGCGCCTAGTGCGCTCCCGACCGCGTGATGGAGACCGTGCGCACGCCAGTTGGCCGGCAGCGTGCACGTGCCTTCCCTGATATGCGCCTCGTACTCGTGCCGGAAATGCTTCAGCGTCGTGAGGACCGGCGTGACCGCCGCGTCGCCGAACGCGCACAGCGTCTTGCCGGCGATGTTGCCGAGATGCTCGACAGCAGATCGAGGTCGCGCATCTGGCCCTCGCCGCGCTCGATGCGCTGCAGGATCTTGTGGAGCCAGTCGGTGCCCTCCGCGGCACGGCGTGCACTTGCCGCACGACTCGTGGCGGTAGAAGTGCAGCAGGTTCTCGGCCAGCCAGACCATGCAGGTCGTGTCGTCGAGCACGACGATCGCGGCCGATCCGAGCAGCGACCCGGCCTTCTGGATCGCGTCGAAGCTCGCCTGCGTGTCGAGCTGATCCGGCATCAGAATCGGGACCGACGATCCGCCCGGGATGACGGCCTTGAGCGTCCGCCCGTCGCGGACGCCGCCGGCGTAAGCCGTCGATCAGCTCGCGCAGCGTGATGTTCATCGAGGCCTCGTAGACGCCGGGCCGCTTCACGTGGCCGCTGACGCAGTACAGCTTCGGCCCGCCGTTCTTCTCCGGGCCGACCGACGCGTACCACTCCGCGCCCTTTGAGCACGATCAGCGGCACGTTGCAGAGCGTCTCGACGTTGTTGACGGCCGTCGGCTTGCCGTAGAGCCGACCACGGCCGGGAACGGCGGCTTGTTGCGCGGCTGCGCGCGCTTGCCTTCGAGCGACTCGAGCAGCGCCGTCTCCTCGCCCGCCTCGTACGCGCCGGCGCCGCGGTGCACGAAGACGTCGCAGTCGAAGCCCGACCCGAGGATGTTCTTCCCGAGGAGCCCGCGCGCGTAGCGCCTCGGCGATCGCGCGCTCGAGCACGCTCCTGCACGTGCAGGAACTCGCCGCGGATGTAGATGTAGGCGACCTTCGCGCCGATCGCGTAGCAGCCGATCGCGCATCCCTCGATCAGCAGGTGCGGGTTGCGCTCCATCAGCAGGTGGTCCTTGAACGTGCCCGGCTCGCTCTCGTCCGCGTTGCACGCGATGTAGCGCGGCGTCGACCTTCTTGTCGACGAACTGCCACTTCATGCCGGTCGGGAAGCCGGCGCCGCCGCGCCCGCGCAGCCCGGACGCCTTGACCAGCTCGATGATCTCGTCCGGCTTCTTCGCCAGCGCCAGCTTCAGCGCCGTCGTAGCCTTCGTGCTGGAGATAGAAGTCCAGCGTGAAGGAGTTCGGCTCGCGGACGTGTTTGGTGAGGATCGGATCCATTTCTGCTGACTTCACTGCGTGCAAGGCAACCACGATGCCGCGAACACGACGATGCCTCGCTTCGGCTTTCATGCCTCGGCCTCGTGCCTTCGTGGCCGCATCCTGCTTCAGTTCCCTTCTCGCTCGACCACGTGGTGACAGCCCGAAAGTGCGGCCTCGCCGCGCGCGGATGTCGTCGACGAGCTGCCGCGTCCTCCGGCTTCTGGCACTCGTGCCAGGCGTCGTTGACCATCACCACCGGCGCGCGGTCGCAGGCGCCGAGGCACTCGACCTCGATCAGCGTGAACGTGCCGCTGGCGTCGGTCTCGCCCGGCTTGATGCCGAGTCTTCGCCGCACAGCTCCTCGGTGACGCGCTCGGCGCCGTTCAGCGCGCAGGACAGCGTCCGGCAGACCTGCAGCGACGAACTTCCCGACCGGCCGCGTGTAGAACATCGTGTAGAACGACGTGACGTCCTCGACGTCGGCGCGCGTGATGCCGAGCAGCTCGGCGACGTGGCGGATCGCGTTGGCGGTGATGTAGCCCTGCTGGTACTGCGCCAGGTAGAGCGCCGGCAGCACCGCCGAGCGCGGTTGCTCGGGCGGATACCGCTTGACGATCTCGTCGAAGCGCGCGCGGTTCTCCGCGCGTATAGGCGAACGCCGGCCCTTCGTCCTCGAGCTGGCGCGACGACTTGTGGAAGGTGGCGCCGTACGCCATCTTGGGATGAAAGCTCACCGGACTCCGTTTCCCGTTGACCTCATCGGTCAACGTCTCCCATCACCACGTCGATCGATCCGATCACCGCGATCACGTCGGCGATCAGGCCGCCGACGATCATCGTCTCGAGCGCCTGGCACGCCAGCAGCGACGGCGCGCGCGACTTGACGCGCCACGGCCGGTTCGTGCCGTCCGACACCACGTGAAAGCCCTGCTCGCCGCGCGGCCCCTCGACCGGCACGTAGGCCTCGCCGGCCGGCACGGTGAACCCCTGCGAGTAGATCAGGAAGTGCTGAATCAGCGCTTCCATCTCGGTGTAGACGCGATCCTTCGGCGGCGGCGTGATGCGCGGATCGTCGACCGCGATGCGCGCCGGTCGGCGTGATCCGCTCGAGCGCCTGGCGGCAGAGTCTTCACGCTCTCGCGCATCTCGGCCACGCGCACCTGATAGCGCGCGTAGACGTCGCCGTCGGTCTGCCGTCGGCACGTGCGAAGTCGTACGTCTCGTAGCCGAGATACGGAGAACACCTTGCGCACGTCGTAGTCCACGCCGGCCGCGCGCGCGATCGGGCCGAGCGAGGCTGTACGCGACCGCGTCCTCCTTCGAGATGACGCCGACGCCCTGCGTCCGCTTCAGGTAGATCTCGTTCTTCGTCAGCAGATCTTCGTACTCGTCGAGCTTCGCCGGCGAAGCGGTCGAGAAACGCGCGGACCGCCTCGTGGAAGCCGCGCGGCAGATCCTCGCGCAGGCCGCCGACGCGCATGTAGCTCGGGAACAGCCGGAAGCCGGCGAGCATCTCGTTGATGTTCAGCAGCAGCTCGCGCTCGCGGAAGCAGTAGAGCATCACCGAGACGGCGCCGACTTCCATGCCGTGCGTGCCGAGCCAGACCGAGGTGGGAGTTGATGCGCTGCAGCTCGCGCGAGCAGCACGCGGATGTTCTTCACGCGCTCCGGAATCTCGAGCGCCGAGCAGCTTCTCGACCGACATGCAGAACGCCATGCTGTTGGACTGCGCGCTCAGGTAGTCCATCCGCTCGACGAGCGGAATCACCTGCTGCCACTTCTTCTGCTCGGCCGTCTTCTCGATGCCGGTGTGCAGGTAGCCGATCGTCGGCGACGCCGAGAGCGACGGTCTCGCCGTCGAGCTCCAGCACCAGGCGCAGCACGCCGTGCGTGCTGGGGTGCTGCGGCCCCATGTTGACGGTCATCGTCTCGGCTGCGCAGGGCGGGCATGTCGTAGTCCGGCGCCTAGCCTTCGTGTCCCCTGGCGGGACAGCCTGATCGCGCTGGACGTTGTCGCGGAATTCCTGTTCGGTCACCTGCAAGGCCTCGGCCGCGTAGGCGGGCCGCCGTGATCTGCACCGGGAAATCCTTCCGCAGCGGGAAGCCTTCCCAGTCCTCCGGCATCAGCAGCCGCCGCGGATCGGGATGGCCGTCGAAGGCGATCCCGAACATGTCCCAGACTTCCCGCTCGAGCCAGTTGGCGGCCGGCCAGACTCCGCTGACCGTCGCGACGTGGGCATCCGGCCCCGCCAGGCAGGCGGACTTTCATCCGCAGCCGCAGCCGGTGCTCGATCGACACGAGCAGGTACATCAGCTCGAACCGCGGCTCGCGCGGCGAGAATCGACGGCGGTCAGCTCCGCGAGGAAGTCGAAGCGCAGGTCGGGCCGATCGCGGAGCGCCGCGGCCGATCTCCAGCGACGCGCTCGGCCGGGCACGTAGACGGTCGTCTGCAGATCGATGCTCGCGGCGCGCTTCGAACACGCCGCCGGGCACGGCCTGTTCGAGCAGGCCGATGAGCGCGGTGCCTCCATCTACGAAAGGCGCTGCTCGGCGATCTTCCGCTGGAGCTGGACGATGCCGTAGATGAGCGACTCGGGGCGCGGCGGGCAGCCGGGCACGTAGACGTCGACCGGCACGACCTGGTCGACGCCCTGCACGATCGCGTAGTTGTCGAAGACGCCGCCGATCGATGCGCAGGCGCCCATCGAGATGACCCACTTGGGCTCCGGCATCTGGTCGTAGATGCGGCGCAGCGCCGGCGCCATCTTCCGCGAGAGGCGGCCGGCGACGATCATCAGGTCGGACTGCCGCGGGCTGCCGCGGAACACCTCGGCGCCGAAGCGCGCGATGTCGTAGCGGCGAGCAGCTCATCGCCATCATCTCGATCGCGCAGCAGGCCAGGCCGAACGTGACCGGCCAGATGGACGAGCGGCGCGCCCACTGGACCATCTTCTCGACGCTCGTCGTCAGGACGGGGATTTCGCTCTCGAGACCCATACGTCACGCCACCTTCCGTCTTCTCTGCTGCCTCGGCGGCGTCGCTCTTCTCGTTGCCCCAGTCGAGCGCGCCCTTGCGCCAGACGTAGACGTATCCGGCGAGCAGCAGCAGCATGAACAGCACGACCTGGATGAACCCGTTCCAGCCGAGATCGCGCAGCGCCATCGCCCAGGGATAGAGGAACGCCACCTCGATGTCGAACAGCAGGAAGATCATCGCGACGAGGTAGAACTTGACCGACTGGCGCTCGCGGGCGTCGCCGACCGGCGGCATGCCGCACTCGTACGGCGCGCTCTTCTCGGGCGTCGGGCGTGCTCGGGCCGAGCACGTTCGACAGGCACGACCGACACGAGCGCGAACCCGGCGCCCAGCACGATCATGATGAGGATGGAAAGCCAGCCCTGCATTCGTCAGAATTCCGGGGCGGATCGGCTTGTGAACGATTTCCCAAGCTCGAACGCCTCATGCTATCGCACTCCAGACCCACTGTCGACTGCCGACTGCCGACTGCCGACTGCCGACCGCCGGACCGCTGACTGCCGACTGCCAGCTACAATGGTCGCCATGCGCGTGGCGTGGTTTTCGCCCCTCCCCCCGATCCATCCGGCATCGCCGCGTACAGCGCCGACGTGCTGCCGCTGCGTCGGAACTCCGGCAGGCTATGTCGATCGACCGATTTCGTCGACAGGCCATCCCGCCGGCCGGAGCGAGCTCCCAACGTGTGTTCAACGCGCACGACTTCGTCTGGAAACACCAGCGCGCGCCCTACGACCTCGTCGTGTATCAGCTCGGCAACGCCCGCTGGCACGACTACATGTGGGCGTATCTCGCGGCCTATCCCGGCCTCGGTCGTCCTGCACGATACCCGGCTCCACCACGCGCGCGCCCGTCACCTGCTGAGCCAGGGACGCCCGGACGACTATCGCCGCGAGTTTCGCTACGACCATCCCGACGCGCCGCCCGGCGTCGAGGAATTCGCCGTCGAGGGGCTGAGCGGGTCGACCTACTACTTCTGGTCCGATGCTGCCCGGTCGTGCTCCGCACGGCCCGGCTGGTCTGCGGTGCACAACGCCCGCGTGGCCGGCGACCTGCGCGAAGCAGTATCCCGACGTCCGCGTGGACACGATTCGGATGGGCGTTCCCCCGTGCCTTCCGGCGAGGAGCGCCGCTCGGACGGCCGCGAGCGCGGCTGCGCCGCGAGCTGGGGATTGCGGACACCGGCGACGGTGTTCGTCGCGTTCGGACACGTCACACCCGAAAACGGATCGAACCGGTCCTCGGCGGGCTCGCCGGGCTCGTCGCCCCAGGAACCGATGCCCATCTCCTGCTCGTCGGCCAGGCGGCCGGATGCCGTCGCTTGCAGCGGCGCTGATCGACCAGACATGGCCTCGACGCACCGCGTCCGCGCCGACGGGCTACGTCGCCGACGATCAGGTCGCCGCGTGCTTTGCAGCCGCCGACGCCTGCCTGTGCCTGCGCTGGCCGACGGCGGGAGAAACGTCCGTCATCGTGGCTGCGTGCGCTCGGCCGCGCGGCACGCCGACCGTGATTACCGCCCTCGCGCACCTGACCGATGTTCCCACGACTCGACGCCGCGACCGTGGCGCCGCTCGCATTCGTCGCAGGCGCCCGTGGCGGTCTCGGTCGATCTGCTGGACGAAGAGAACGCCGTGCGTGCCGGCGATGGCGAGGCTTTCGGCGGACGCGCAGCTGCGGAGCGAACTGGCGAGCGCCGGGCACGCGCACTGGTCGCGCGAGCACCGGCTCGAGCTGATGGCCGACGACTACCGGCGAGTCGTGCGAGGATGCGGCGGCGCGACCTGGCGCCGCAGGCGGATGGCCTGCCTCTCGCACTTCACCGACGACTACTCAGCGCTCGTGCGGCGAATCGAAGAAGAGATGGGAGTGAGACGCGGTCGCTGACCGTGACGCGGATCAGCGTCAGGCTTCGAGCAGCGAGCTGGTTTCGGCCATGCGCCGATCGATTTCGGCCATCGCCTGGCCGATCTGAGCGCGCCGCCGCTCGTGCCCAGTGGCCGTCAGCTGGCGCTCGAGCTCGGTCGCGCGCGAGCCGCAGCGACTCGAGCTGCCGGAGAGCCTTCAGGATCGCGCACGTCGCGCACTTGCGCCTTAGCGCGCTCGCGCTCGAGCTCTTCCATCCGTTCCTGAATTCTCGAATCCGCGTCGATGAGTCCTTCGCCAGCATCGCCCATATTTTTCCCATTATAAGATGACTGAATGACCGCGCGTTCGCTCTTCTGACCCGCTCGCGCTGTTTCATCCAGCGGTTCGCGCGTGGTTCGAGCCGCGTCTTCGACGCGCCGACGCGGCCCGCAGACGCTCGGCTGGCCCGCGATCGCACGCCGCGATTCCACGCTGATCCTCTGCACCGACCGGCAGCGGAAAGACCCTCACCGCATTCCTGCTGGTGTCTCGATCGGCTGATGTTCGCGCCCCGTGCCCGCCAAAGCGCCGGCGCTGCCGGGTGCTCGTACGTTTCGCCGCTCAAAGCGCTCGCCGTCGACGTCGAACGCAACCTCCGCGCGCCGCTCGCCGGGATCGCCCGGGTGGCGGCCGTCGCGGCGATGCCCACGTGTCGCCTGCGATCGCGCGTCCGCACGGGCGACACGCCGCACAGCCGACCGGGCCCGCTTCCTGCGCGAACCTGCCGACATTCTTATTACGACGCCCGAATCGCTGTATTTACTTCTCGACCTCGAACGCCCGCGAGGCGCTCCGATCGGTCGAAACCGTCATCGTCGACGAGATCCACGCCCTGGTTCCGACCAAGCGCGGCGTCCACCTGATGCTCTCGCTCGAGCGGCTGGCGGCGTTCGCCGCCGCGCCCACCTCAGCGGATTGGGCTATCCGCCACACAGCGTCCCCTCGACGAGGTTGCCCGGTTTCTTGGCGGCGCCGAAGCACGGCCAGTCGGAGTCGGCAGTCGGCGGTCGGCGCCGAAAGCGGATCTCGGGCAAACGACCGCTGTCCGCTGAACGGCGAGCGAGCCGGCCGCCGCACCTCGACCACGAGTTCTCAGCGCACCGCGCGCATCCGCTACCGCCCGGTGACGATCGTCGACGCCGGCCAGAAGAAGGCGCTCGCGCTCAGCGTCCAGGTGCCGGTCGAGGACATGGCCCAGCCTGACCACGGCCGACGAGATCCCGAGCGGGCCGCTGTCGGTCGGCGACACGCGGCCGTCCATCTGGGCGGCGATCCACCCGCGGCTGCTCGAGCTGATTCGCGCGCACCGGTCGACGCTGATCTTCGTGAACAGCCGGCGGCTGGCCGAGCGGCTGGCGGGCGCGCTCAACGAGCTCGCGGGCGAGACGCTCGTCCGGTCGCACCACGGCTCGATCGCGCGCGGAGCAGCGGGTCGAGGTCGAGGATCTGCTCAAGGCCGGCTCGCTTCGCGCGCTCGTCGCCACGTCCTCGCTCGAGCTCGGCATCGACATGGGCGCCATCGATCTGGTCGTCAGATCGAGGCGCCGCCGTCGGTCGCGAGCGGCCTGCAGCGGATCGGCCGCGGCGGCCATCAGGTGAACGCCGTCAGCGAGGGCGTGATCTTCCCGAAGTTCCGCGGCGACCTCGTGGCCTGCGCGGCGGTGGCGCAGCGCGATGCACGACGGCGCCGTCGAGGCCACGCGCTACCCGCGCAACCCGCTCGACATCGTCGCGCAGCAGATCGTCGCGATGGCGGCGATGGACACGTGGGACGCCGACGAGCTGTTCGCCACACATCCGGCGCGCGCGCGCCGTTCGCGGAGCTGAGCCGCAGCGTCTACGACGGCGTGCTCGACATGCTGTCGGGGCGCTACCCCTCGGACGAGTTCGCCGAGCTGCAGGCCGCGGATCACCTGGGACCGCGCTCGGCCGGCACGATCACCGGACGCGAGGGCGCGAAGCGCGTGGCGGTCATCAACGGCGGCACGATTCCCGACCGCGGGCCTGTACGGCGTGTTCCTCGTCGGCGCCGGCCCCGGCGCCGCGCGCGTCGGCGAGCTGGACGAGGAAATGGTGTTCGAGAGCCGCGTCGGGCGAAACCTTCGTCCTCGGCGCATCCTCGTGGAGGATCGAGGAGATCACGCACGACCGCGTGCTGGTGTCGCCGGCGCCCGGCGAACCCGGCAAGATGCCGTTCTGGAAGGGCGACCGCGCGGGCCGCCCGCTCGAATTCGGCCTCGCGATCGGCAAGCTGACGCGCGACCTGCTGCGCCTGCCGCCGGCCGCAGCGGATCGAGCGCCTGACGCGCGACCACGACCTCGACGCGCTGGCCGCGGAAAACCTCGCTGCAGTATCTGCGCGATCAGATGGCGGCGACGCGCGCCGTTCCCGACGCGTCGACGATCCTCGATCGAGCGCGTCCGCGACGAGCTCGGGCGACTGGCGCGTCTGCGTCTCTCGCCGCGCGGCGGGCGGATCCACGCGCCGTGGGCCATGGCGGCCGCGGCGAAGATCCGCGAGGAGCGCGGCATCGACGTCGAGACCCTGTGGGGCGACGATGGGTTCGTGGTGCGGTTTCCGGATGTGGACGAGCCGCCGGACGTGCGGCTGCTGCTGCCCGATCCGGACGAGGTGCAGGCGCTCGTCGTCCGGCAGCTCGGCGCGACGGCGCTCTTCGCCGCCAAGTTCCGCGAGAACGCGGCGCGCTCGCTGCTGCTGCCCGAAGCGGCGGCCCGGGCATGCGCGCGCCGCTCTGGCAGCAGCGCAAGCGCTCGGCCGATCTGCTGGCCGTCGCCGTCGAGCTACGGGTCGTTTCCGGTGCTGCTCGAAACCTACCGCGAGTGCCTGCGCGATTTCTTCGACATGCCGGCGCTGGTCGGCACGCTCGCCGACGTCAGGAGCCGGCACGATCCGCGTCGCGACCGTCGATTCCGAGCAGCCGTCGCCGTTTGCCGCGTCGCTGCTCTTCAGCTACGTCGCCAGCTTCCTGTACGACGGCGACGCGCCGCTGGCCGAACGCCGCGCGCAGGCGCTCGCCGTCGATCAGGCGCAGCTGCGCGACCTGATCGGCGACATCGAGCTGCGCGAGCTGCTCGACGCCGATTCCATGCAGGCGCTCGAGCGGCGAGCTCCAGCGGCTCGACCCGCGGTACCACGCGAAGAGCCTCGACGGCGTCCACGACATGCTGCTGTCGCTCGGCGATCTGACGGCCGACGAGCTCGCAGCCCGCACGACGGCGACGCCGACGTGGCGGCCATCGGCCGACGATCTCGTCCGACGCGCGACGCGCGCTCGCGGTCCGCATCGGCGGGCAGACGCGCTACATCGCCGTCGAAGACGCGGCGCGATATCGCGACGCCCTCGGCGTGCCGCTGCCGGCCGGCGTCCCCGAGGCGCTGCTCGCGCCCGCGCCGGATCCGCTCGGCAACCTGGTGAAGCGCTACGCGCGCACGCACGCGCCGTTTGGCCGCCGACGAGTTCGCCGCCCGGTACGCGCTCGGCACGGCCGTCGCGGAGATCGACGCTGGTGCGGCTCGCCGGCGACGGCCAACTGGTCGAAGGCGAGTTCACGCCGGGCGGCACGGGCCGCGAGTGGACTGACGCCGGCGTGCTGCGGCAGCTGCGGCGGCGGTCGCTCGCCAGACTCCGCCACGAGATCGAGCCGGTCGAACAGGCCGGTCCTCGGACGGCTCGACGACGAGCTGGCAGGGCGTCGCCAGGCGCCGGCACGGCGCCGATGCGCTGCTCGACGCCATCGAGCAGCTCAGGGCGCGCCGCTGCCGGCGTCCATCCTCGAAACCGAGATCCTTCCCGGCCCGGATCGACGCGTACGATCCCGCCGATCTCGACGCCGTCGCGTCGGCCGGCGAAGTCGTCTGGACGGGTGTCGAGCCGCTGGGCGCGCGGAGACGGGCGCATCGCGCTATACCTGGCAGATCAGCTGCCACGCCTGCTGCCGCCGCAAGGTCCGGTAAAGACAGACCAGCCGGACGCATGACTGCCGCGCGAGACGGCGTATCGTCGAATTCCTGCGAACGCGCGGCGCGAGCTATTTTGGGGCGCTGCACGACGCCGGTCGGCGGCGGCTACCCCGACGAGACGGTCGCGGCGCTCTGGCGCCTCGGTGTGGAAGGGGCGTGATCACGAACGACACTTCCACGCCCTTGCGCGCGTTCGCCGGCGCGCGCGCGCCGAGGCGCCGGCAGCGGAAGGTCGGGCCCGACGCGCCTTCCGTTCGCGCCGCCTCGCGCCGCCATCGGCTGAAGGCCGCTGGACGATCGTCCGCGGCGGCGACGTTGACACCAGAGGCCGCGCGACCGCCTGGGCCGACGGCATGGGCGCAGCAACTGCTCGCCCGCCACGGCGTCCTCACGCGCGAGGCCGTCATGTCGGAGTCCTCACCGGGAGGCTTCGGCGTCGTCTATCCGGTGCTGAAGGCCATGGAAGAAAGCGGCCGCATCCGGCGCGGCTACTTCGTTGCGGGCCTCGGCGCGACGCAGTTCGCCCTGCCCGGCGCGCTCGATCTGCTTCGCTCGCTGCGCGATCCGTCAGCGGGCGATGGACGAGGATGTGCGAGGTAGTCGTGCTGTCGGCGACCGATCCGGCCAACCCGCTACGGGTCGACAGCTCAAATTCCCCGCGTCGCCGGCAAGCCGGGCTCCCGCGAGAATCGTCGGCGCGACGGTCGATCCTGACCGACGGCGCGATCGCGGCGTGGCTGGCACGGGGCGACCGGCAGCTCGTGACGTTCCTTCCCGAAGGCGAGCCGGATCGATCGAAAGCGCGCGCGCGCCATCGCGCACGTCGCTCATCGACCGCGCGCGCGCAGGCGGCGACTCGCCCCGTGGCATGCTGATCGAAGAGATCGATGGCTCCCGCCGGCTGCCGCTCATCCGCTGGCGCCCTTCCTGGCGGCAGGCCGGCTTCGTCGGCGGCGCGCTCGGTTTCCAGGCGACGTTCCATGCCCGAAGGTGACACGATCTTCCGCACGGCGCAGGCGCTCCACCGCCATCTCGCCGGACGCATCGTCACCCGCTTCGAGTCGGTGTTCCCGGCGCTGACGCGGATCGATCACGATCGGCCGCTGGCCGGACGCACCGTCGAGCGGGTGCACTCGCGCGGCAAACACATCCTGATGACGTTTTCGGGCGACCTCGTGCTGCATACCCACATGCGGATGCACGGCAGCTGGCACGGCTACCCGCCTGGCGCCAGGTGGCGGATGCCCGCCCGCGACATGCGCGTGCTGGTGGCGACGGCGCGACTTCGTCGCCGTCGGATTCAACGTGCCGGTTGCCGAACTGCTGACGTCGCGCGAACTGCTGCGGCATCAGGCGCTGCGCGAGCTGGGTCCGGATCTGCTCGATGAGCCGTTCGATCTCGAAACTGCGGCCTCAACGCGCGCGCGCGGAAGGCCGGCAGCGCCATCGCGGATGTTCTGCTCGAACCAGCGCGTGGTCGCTGGTATCGGCAACGTCTTCAAGTCGGAGATCCTTTTCGTTGCCGCAATGCACCCCTTCACGCCGGCATCGGAAATCTCGAGCGCCGACTCGAACAAGATCTTTGGCATCGGACGCGAGCTGTTGCGCGCGAACACGACGCACTGCGGGCGACGTCGCGCCGTCTCGAGGACGGCGGACGCGCGACAGCCTGCGATCCCGGCGCGGCACTCTGGGTATACGGACGGGGCGGCAAGCCTTGCAGGAAGTGCGGAACGCCGATCCAGGCGAAGAAGACAGGCCTCGACGCGCGGCTGACCTATTGGTGTCCTGGCTGCCAGCCTGTCGGGCCGGAGGATCCGACGCACATCATGAACCACGAAGATCACGAAGAACACTGAAAACAGGCCATCACATTCGAGCGATCGGCCTTCGTGAGCTTCGTGACCTTTATGGTTCGTCTTTCAGAACGTCTTACCTCTGACCGTGATGGTCGTCGTTCTGCAGGAGCATCCCGTCCAGTTCGGTGCAGTGCGGCGATTCCTCGAGCGCGCTCGGTGGATGGCTTCGACCAGGCGCGCCGGCATCGTCCACGGCGCGGTCAGGACCTTCGGGATCGTCCACCGTCGCCTGATACGCCAGGTTCGTCGCCGCTGCGCCAGAACCGCTCGGTGACGCGCATCGCGTCGCTGTGGAAGTAGCCGTCCTCGCCGAACCACGTTTCTTCGACGAAACCCACCGACGTCGACGACGAGCGTGTTGCCTTCCCAGCGGCCCACCGAATCGCCGTAGTGCGACGGGTTGGGATCCTTGCTTGTGCGCGCGTCCGTCCGTCGGGAATGATTCGATACGGATCGCCGGAGATGTCCTCGTAGAGGAAGACCATCTCGTTCGGCAGCTGGATGATGCGGCGCGGCGAGGCCGATGCGCGGCACGCCGGGCTTGCCGCAGTAGAACACTGCGTCGGTCCGGCTCTCGTGGTCGAACAGATCCTTCACCTTCGCCCGGAGCTCGGGCTGTAGCGACGGCTCGGGCGTCGACGGCAGCGCACCCGGCACGGCCGCCGCCGCCGGTCTGCGCCCGCTGGCGTCGATGCCCTTCACCGTCGCGGCGCCGTTGACCTGCCGCTTGATCGCGAGCGGCGGCAGATCGATCGAGAAGAGCCACGTGCCGCTCAGGTCCGGATGGCTGGCGCGCCCGTGGGGCCGCCGGAACCGCGGCCTGAGGCGCCGAGGCGCTGCCGTCAGGACGCGCGATCGCTGACAAGGACGGTGAGCTGTTTCTTCATCGTTCTACTCCCGCTATGGTGCGGTCGGCGCCGGGCGGCACGAGCTCGAGCGAGCTTGCCGTCCGCGTAGCGTGATCTTGACGAGGTACCCGTACTGCGAGCCATCTTTGGCGCGGTTGCCTTCGACAGTGACGGTCTGGCCGATCGCCTTCGCGAAATCCCGCGCGGCTCACGCCGACGCGCCGGAACCAGGCCGGCGGGTTGCTCTCGAACTCCAGGCGGCGGCGCGTCCTTCGCGCGTCACGAAGACCGACGATGTGCGGGTTCACCCAGTCGACCTTCGTCAGCGTGCCGGTCGAGCGTCATCCGGTGCGCGACGTCGAATTCAGCGGTGGTCGAATGATGGGCGGACGCCGGAAACGAGGCGAGAATCAGAAGCGGGCCCGCGAGCAGAGCGCGTTTCACGTTCACCTCCAGTCCGGCTGAAGCCGGACGCTACGCTACGTAGCGTCCGCCTAGGCGACGTAGCAAGCAAAGCCACCGCCGAGCGAGCCACCGGATCGAGTCCGGCGCCGCCGCCCTCGCGATAGTGCGCGACGATCTCACGCCGCATGCGCGGATCCCAGTAGCGCTTGATGTGGCTCGCGACGCTCTTGCGCCGCCACGGCCTTGTCGGCCTCGGCGTTGAAGAAGGCGCCGATGTCGTTGGCCATCGACACCAGACGCTCGGCTCTCACGCGTGGCGTCGCCTCGCGGCCCTTCAGCAGCTCGAGCTGCTGCTCGGTGAACTCGTGGAACCGCTTCTGCCACTCGGACGGGTGATTGACCTTGACGATCTCGACGGCCGTGACCTTGTACTCGGGGCAGTTGGTGGCCCAGTCCGAGTTCTCGGTCGTCACGACGTTGGCGCCCGATTCCGGGAAGTGGAACGTCGTGTAGACGACGCCCGGACGCACCCGATCGGTGACGTCGGCGCGGCAGCACGATCTCGCCGGAGCGGCTCGTCAGCCCGACCAGTGTCGCCGTCGCTTGATGCCGCGCGATCTCGGCGTCGTGCGGGTGGATCTCGAGCACGTCGGCCGACTGCCCACGTCGACGTTCTCCGTGCGGCGCGTCTGCGCGCCGACGTTGTACTGCGTCAGGATGCGGCCCGGTCGTCAGCAGCAGCGGGTAGCTGCCGGGTCGCGCGCTCGGTCGTCGGCACGAACTCGGTGACGAAGAACTTGCCCTTGCCGCGCACGAACTGGCCGACGTGCATCGTCGGCGTGCCTTCGGGCGCCTGCGTCGGTGCACGGCCACTGGATGCTGCCGAGCCGATCGAGCTTCTCGTAGATGAACGCGGCTGAAGGTCGGCGTCAGCCGCGCGATCTCGTCCATGATTTCCGACGGATGCCGGTAGTGCATCGGGTAGCCGAGCGCGTTCGACAGCAGCATCGGTGACTTCCCAGTCCTCGAAGCCGCGCGCGCGGCTCCATCACCTTGCGGACGCGCGAGACCGCGCCGCTCGGCGTTGGTGAACGTCCCGTCCTTCTCGAGGAACGACGAGCCGGGCAGGAAGACGTGCGCGTAGTTCGCCGTTTCGTTCAGGAACAGATCCTGGACGACGACGCACTCCATCGCCGTGAAGCGCGGCGGTGACGTGCTGCGTGTCGGGATCGGACTGCGCCGGATCCTCGCCCTGGATGTACATGCCCTTGAAGCTGCCGTCGAGGGCGGCTTCGAACATGTTCGGGATGCGCAGCCCGGGCTCGCCGAGCAGCGGACGCCCCAGTCCTTCTCGAACATCGCGCGCGCCGCGTCGTCCGACACGTGACGGTAGCGCGCTGAACTCGTGCGGGAACGAGCCCATGTCGCACGAGCCCTGCACGTTGTTCTGGCCGCGCAGCGGGTTGATGCCGACGCCTTCGCGGCCGACGTTGCCGGTGGCCATCGCCAGGTTCGCGATGCACATCACCATCGTCGATCCCTGGCTGTGTTCGGTGACGCCGAGGCCGTAGTAGATGGCGCCGTTGCCGGCCGTCGCGTAGAGCCGCGCGGCCTCGCGCACGAGCTCCGGCTTCACGCCCGGTGGACGACGCCGTCGTTCTCGGGCGAGTTGCGCTCCTCGGCGACGAACGCCTTCCACTTGTCGTACGAGTCGATCTCGCAGCGCTCGGCGACGTAGTGCGTCCTTCGTCAGGCCTTCGGTCACGATGACGTGCGCGAGCGAGTTGAACAGCGGCGACGTTGGTGCCCGGACGCAGCGGCAGGTGGTAGTCGGCCTTGATGTGCGGCGTCTGACCAGGGCGATCTCGCGCGGATCGATGACGATGAGCTTCGCGCCCTGGCGCAGGCGCCGCTTCATGCTGCGAGGCGAACACCGGATGGCCTTCGGTCGGGTTCGCGCCGACGACGATGATCACGTCGGCCTTCATGCACCGAGTCGAAGGCCTGCGTGCCGGCGGATTCGCCGATGGTGTTCTTCAGGCCGTAGCCGGTCGGCGAATGGCAGACGCGCGCGCAGGTGTCGACGTTGTTGTTGCCGAACGCCGCGCGCACCAGCTTCTGCACGAGGAACGTCTCTTCGTTCGTGCAGCGCGACGACGTGATGCCGCCGATCGAGTCGCGGCCGTAGCTCGCCTGGATGCGGCTGGAACTCGCTCGCCGCGTGGCCGATCGCCACTTCCCAGCTGACCTGCTGCCACGGATCGTCGATCGACTTGCGGATCATCGGCGTCGTGATGCGGTCGGGATGCGTCGCGTAGCCGAAGGCGAAACGGCCCTTGACGCAGGCGTGGCCGTGGTTGGCGTGGCCGTCGCGGTTCGGGCACCATGCGCACGACCTCGTCGTTCCTCGACTTCGGCGTTGAACGAGCAGCCGACGCCGCAGTACGCGCACGTGGTCGTCGTCACCGTCGATCGGCCGGCCGATCTGGATGAGCGACTTCTCCGCCAGCGCGCCGGTCGGGCACGCCTCGACGCAGGCGCCGCACGACACGCACTCCGACGCCAGGAACGGCTCGTTCTGGCTCGCGGCGACCTTCGAGCCGAACCCGCGCCCCTGGATCGTCAGCGCGAACGTGCCCTGCACCTCGTCGCACGCCCGCACGCACCGCGAGCAGACGATGCACATCGACTGGATCGAACGTGAAATACGGGTTGCTCGTCGTCCTTCGGCGCGTGCGTGGTGGTTTGCGCCGGTCAGGCCGTAGCGCGTGCCGGTGACGCCGAGCGCCTCCGGCCATGTTCGTGCAGCTCGCAGTGGCCGTTCGCGGGACACGACACGCAGTCGAGCGGGATGATCGGAGAGATAGAGCTCCATCACGCTGCGGCGGAGCTGCGGTCAGCTTCGGGCTCTCGGTCTCGCACCTTGATGCCGTCGGCGACGAGCGTCGTGCAGGACGCCGGATATCCGCGGCGGCCTTCGATTTCGACCAGGCACAGCCGGCACGAGCCGAACGCCTTCAGCGTGTCCGGTGGCGCAGAGCTTCGGGATGTCGGTGCCCGACCGACGCCGGCGGCGCGCATGATCGACGTGCCTTCCGGCACCGTCACCGCCGCGCCGTCGATTTCGAGCGTGACCAGCGTCGGCTCAGCGGCGTCACCGGCCGGCGCCGGGGTGCCGTGATCGTGGTAGCCCGTTGAATACATGTCAGGCTCCTGCAGGTTCAGGGCTCACGGTTCAAGCCGGCTCGCGTACTGCGTCAAAATCCTCCCGGAAATGCCGCATGGCGCTCTGGACCGGATAGGGCGTCAGTCCGCCCAGCCCGCAGAGCGACCCATTCAACATGGTATCGCAAAGTTCCTCGACGCAGAGCCAGGTTGGCGGCCCGGTTCTGGCCCGCGACAATCACGCGGTCGATGACCTCGACGCCGCGCGTCGAACCGATGCGGCAGGGCGTGCATTTGCCGCACGACTCGATGGCGCAGAACTCCATGGCGATAGCGGGCCATCTGCGGCCATGTCCACGGTGTCGTCGAACGACGACGACGCCGCCGTGACCGAGGAGGCGCCTGGATGCTCGGTGAAGGCCTCGTAGTCGAGCGGCGTGTCGAACTGCGACTCGGGCAGGTAGGCGCCGAGCGGACCGCCCACCTGCACCGCGCGGATGGGCCGGCCGGAGGCGCTGCCGCCGCCGTAGTCGTAGAGCAACTCGCGGAGCGTGAGGCCGAACGCCTTCTCGATCAGGCCGCCGCGCTTGATGTTGCCGCCCAGCTGAACGGTCAGCGTGCCTCGCGACCGGCCGACGCCGAAGTCGCGGTAGAACGCGCCGCCCTTGTGCAAGAATGATCGGCACGCTCGCGAGCGAGATGACGTTGTTGACGATCGTCGGCTGGCCGAACAGGCCCTTGATGGCGGGCAGCGGCGGCCGTGGACGCACTTCGCCGCGCTTGCCCTCGAGGCTCTCGAGCATCGAGGTCTCTTCGCCGCAGATGTAGGCGCCGGCGCCGAGCCGCACTTCGAGGTCGAAGCGCTTGCCGCTGCCGCGGACGTTCTCGCCGAGATAGCCCCGCGCGTAGGCCGCCTCGATCGCGGCGTTCAGGGCGCGATGCGCGTGAGGATATTCGAAGCGCAAGTAGATGTAGCCCTGCGTCGCCCCGGAGCAATACGTAACTGAACGAAGCATACCGA
>ERZ1370068.1711-contig-11635_pt1 | contig 73888 bp, 77 predicted proteins | sample MGYA00561227_ERZ1370068 | MGnify/ENA primary metagenome ERZ1370068 (study PRJEB38410, sample SAMEA6850437) | metagenome | study: Metagenomic assessment of the ecological functions of the soil: analysis of the soil microbiota associated with the... | reverse complement strand
TTGATATTGCCTTTCACGGATGCCTTCGCATCCCCAGCGTCGAGGCGCGTTCCCCTGGGAGTTCGCCGTGAAGAACACGATCGCCGCCACGTTGCGACGGCGTTCGGGCGTGCCGTTGATCGCACGCGCCACCTGCCGCCCCGCGGAGGTCGTCTTAAGTTCTGGACTAGCTCACACGCCTCATGAGCGCTTCTATGGCGAGGGGATTCGGCCAGTCTACCGGTTAGCGCCTCGGTCGTCGACGACCGTGGGTCGAGCCGTGTGATCAAGATTGGTGGGCGATCGACGGTTGGCCTTGGTCGGGCGTACTTGGTGCAGCTGTTTACGATCACCTGCGCGCGATCCGTATCTCTGACGCGTTCCCGTGATGGCGTCCGGGATCTGGTGTTTTATTGCTCGCGATCGAGATGGGAAGTATGGTGACCTGCGTTCCTTAGCGCTGGGAGGTCGGTTTGAGCGTACCGGTGCCGTGAGATCGCTGGCATCCGAGGTGCTCGGAAGCTCCGATCGTGGTCGATGTTCTACCGTGACCGACGCCGCTGAACGTGTTCGTGTGCGAGGGCCGGCGCTGTTTGGCGACTCGGCATCGTGCGGTAGGCGGTGACACTCGGGGTATCACCCGTGCGATGATGAACGTGATGACCGCGTCGGCGAGATCCTCGCGGGCGATGTCCCGGCAGTCTGGACGACGTTACCGAGGTCGGCCAGCTCCTTGGTATGCTCGTGAAGGGCGGCCGGTGTTAGTTGAGAGGTCCCACTAGTCTGCGGATTTGCGTGGACGATATTTCCTGGCGATTGTCTACCGTTGTATCGGCGAGCGTCAGCGCTGCGAGCGCGGACGGAGATCGACGCTGCGCCATCCGCCTGCCGAGCTTATGTTGGGGGGCTGGACGCTTGATGGCGCCCGCCAGCCACCCGGTACCTTGAGTAGCGTAGTAAGCGGCGCGCGCAGCCGCGCAGCATCTTGTGGCGGCTTCGTCTGACCGAATCGCCGCCAGGCGTGGCCCCATCGGGCCAGGCGGCGGAAGGATGCGGGGCTTAAGCTGATGGAGATCAAACGCCCGCGAGAAGGGACCCGCATTACGCTGCTCAACGAGGAAGTTCTGGTGTTCTCGTCACCAAGTGAGGGCGAGTCTCGCGAGGTGCTCGCGATGCCGGCCCTTGATCCGATGTTTTCGCTAGGAGTGATGACGGTGATGTTCGTCCCGGTGTGGACGCTGCGTGGTACTTTCTGACACGATGCCGGTTCGGTCTGATCGAATGATCCGGAGCCGCTGGGATCTGTGGTCACTGAGTGCTGGCTGAACCGTGAACTCGGACGATTGAATGCACCCGACGACATGGATCGTCACCGGCGTGGAGAGAGCGATGTCTGCACGATGGGCTGCCCTACGTGTACGCTCGCCCAGTGCGGGTCGAACTGGACGTACTCTTCCTGCGATACGAACTGGTTGCCCGGGTCGGCGGGCGCCGGGTGGGCCTGGCTCGCCGCGCGCCGACGTGCTCTGGATCGGCCTTTGAGTCGGTGCTCTTCGCGCTCGCCTTCCGCTCCGGCTCGTCCGTGGACTTCTCCGTCTCGGACGTTGACTTTGCCGTGCGCGCGCCCGACTCGAATCGTTCTTGGCCGACGATTCGATCCGTGCTTGCCGTCTTGCGCCCGCATCCTGCGACCGCCATCACGATGAGGAGCTGGCGTTAGGCCGGCCCAGGGACCTGCAGGGCTCGCCGTCGTCCGTGATTTCGGCTGACACCCATTCGTGACTCCGTGTGGAAATGGCTGAGCGCACGACCGATCCGATTCGAGCCGACGCGTCGCCGAAGTGTCTTGAATCAGGCCCCCGTCAAGGCGGGGTGAGACTTCCGATCGGTTACGTCCAGCCCGTCAGAACCCCACCCACAAAAGTGGGTGGGCGGGCACGCGACGGTGCGGGTTGCGCAGTCGCCCGTCTCGCGCAGACTAGTTCACCCGAGACGACGGCATCCCGAGCCTGGACCTCGTTCCTAGCAAGCGCCGCGGTGGGTTGTTTGTTGGCCGAAACGAAAGGTGAAACACGCGTAACGAAACGAAGGAGAGATCAGTCGAGCTGCCGCGACCGCGCGAGATCGTCGCCGTCGACGCAAGCGGTCATCGTGACGCACCAGGCGAGAGCCTCGTCTGGCAAGGCGTGGATCGACCCCGGGAGCAGCTGCGCGGCGCTGGTGGGGCCCAAGGGCTTTCCACCTGACGTTCCACGAGTTGAGCCCAACGCCGGTGGCGCCCTGGCGCTTTGTCATGCACGGCCCCGACGGCCGCGACTACAAGAACGAGAGCGTGTTCCTCGACGTCGAGGCCTCCCCGAGCGGATCGCGGGCTTCCGTCACGTGTCTCGCGCTCCAGTTCACGGCCCGGATCACCTTCGCCGAGCACGCGGGAAAGACCAAATGACGTGGCGGATGAGCTTCGAGACCGCCACTGAGCGCGACAACGTCGCGCTAGCGCGGTCGGCGCGAACGAAGAGAACACGGACCGGCTCGAGGCGCAGCTCGACGCCTTGGCCTGACGTCGATGCGGCTGAGCTTCTCGGTCGCGATGACGGATGCCGCCGCGATCGCCGCCATCCGCACCGCGGCGGCGGAGGAGCTCACCGCGCGCTTCGGCCACGGACACTGGTCGTCGTCCGTGACCGAGCAGGGCGTGCTGCAGTCGATGAAGCACGCGAAGATCGTCGTCGGGCGCGCCGGCCTCGCATCGTCACGTCTGCGCGCGGTTGGCGACCAAGAAGCCGTGGGCGATCGACGCCGACTACTTCACGCCGTGCAGCGCGACCGCTGTATCTCACCGAGCATGACGGTCGCGCCCCAGCGCCAGCGCCAGGGCGCCGGCCGCCAGTCGCCTCGACGCGGCCGTGCGTGGGCGCGCGAGTGCCGAGTGACGCGATCCCGTCTCGGGATGCCTACGACCATGCCGCTGCGCCGGGCCGCCTCCACCGCGCAAGTGCGGCTTCACCGAGCGGGGACGCGTTCGCTGTCTCGCAGGCACGCCGCTCGTCTACTTCGAGCTCGCCGTGCTGGCCGACGTTCTCGAATCGCCGAGTCGGTCCTGGGGCAGGTGGCGCCGGTGCCGCGGCCTCACGCAGCACCTATCTAATGCGATAGCCGAAACGTCAGGGCCTCGTCATGCGGCGTGCCGTGGGCGAGCCGACCCATCCTCGTCATCCTGCGAGGATCAGGCGGCGGCGAGGAATCGGTGTGGCGAATCCCGGCTGGTGGTCGCCGAGGGTGACGCGTACGCACCCTCGAGGGCCGACACCACGCGCCAGAGGAGGCAGCTCGCCGTTTTGGTACCAGCCCCGTGCGCGCCGCTACGTCACGGAGAGCGGTGGGCGCGTCGTCGGCGCGTATTTCACTGAGGCCCAACCAGCGCCGGGACGGGGATCGCACGTCGCCAACGCCGCCTACCTGGTCGCGACCCAGGCGCGGGGAAGGGCGTCGGGCGCGCCATGGGCGAGCATTCGATCCGTGAGGCACGAAGGCTCGTGGTGCGGGCGATGCAGTTCAGCTTCGTCGTGTCGATCGAACGTCGCCGCGGTGCGGCTGTGGAGCGACCTCGGCTTCGCGACCATCGCGACGTTGCCGGCGGCGTTTCGGCATCCAACGCAGGGCTTCGTCGATGCCCTCGTGATGTTCCGGATCGCTCGAGGACGGGTGAGGGTGCCTCACCGGTCATCAAGTCGGTGACGAACGGCTGCGGCGCGATCCTCGACACCGAGCGCGACGAGCTGCGGCCGATTCGGGTAGTGTAGGGACCGTTCTCTTCACGACCGCGACGCTACGCACGGGAAGGTCACGTCAGCGCCGAGGTGCCCGCAGCCGTTCGGCCGAGATGTCCGCTCGCCCGCTCGAATCGGATCGGCCGTTTCGGGCAAGCGCGAGGGAATCCACTCTTGACCACCTGGGAAGACCCCTGGCGGTCAGAAACGCGATCGCGTACCTCCGTAGGCAACAGGGGGGCGCTCAAGGCCGATTTCGAGATCGGACGCTGGCAGCGCTACGACTATCGGCAGACGGACGCTCGAATTCTCCACGGACGGCGTCGTTCACGTGATCGCCGACATGGCCATCGTCGGAACCCTTTCGAGCAGTTCCGGGACCTGGCTTTGGTCGTGGACGACGATTCGATCCGGCCGCAGGCGCGCCAGCGCATCGACGAAATCCGCACGTCTCGGTGAGCAATGGGCTTCTCGAAGCTCACGAGCGCAGTGGCCCTGGCGACGGACACGATGCGCGGGAGATGACGGCGATCGCGTCGTACCTCTTGAAGTCCGAGGGCGCGTACCGGGCTCCCGGTGACGTGGCCACGTTCATGATCCTGAGAAACGTGCGGTGGGCCGAGCCGAAGGACGCGGACGAGGCGAACGAGTAGCTGCGCGACCGCGGCGGCGCGATTTCGGCGACACTCCTTGCCCTGACCGGAGTCGTGCCCGGGACTGCGTGCAATGCGTCCGCCCTGGAGGTCAGGCGAGATTTCTGGCCTCTCTCCAGCGGCGCTTTGTTATGCTTGGTGTCACCCCAGTAATCGATCGATCCCCCGATCGTAACGGCTACGAGGAGGTCGTCATGCTGAACGCCCCCAGCGTGAGAGCTCGTCGCGTTGCTCCTTCTCCTGGAGGGCCGCGACAGCGAACCAAGCGTTCGCCGCCGTGGAAGAAAGTTCGGCACCAACGCAGTCCCCGCCTCACGAACATCATGGTGAAAGAGCCTGGTTCGTACGCCACGAAGCTCCGCGGAACCGCAGTGGTCGGGGATACGACCGTACGTCGGATACACCCCCGGCAAGGCATCGAACAAGAACCCGTGGTCGATTGGCGCGGGCTTCTCGCCGCAAAGCAGCAACATCGCCGGTGATGGTCATGCGTACCGCCGTCCGTATGCCGGACAGGGCGGTATGTGGGACTGGGAGCCGACGGGCGGCTCGTACATCAAGGGCGACTCACTGCAGGGATGGTGGCCGGACCGCGCCATCATGACGGGCAGCGGCCGGCTTCACGCTCCCTGACTGGCAGCGTCCGTGGTGGGCGATCGACATCGGCAACAAGGCGAGCTTCCGGCTGAACAAGGCCGGCAGCCGCACGTATGGCGTGGTCGGCGTGTGGCACCGCGATGACGCCGGTGCGGCGACCAATGCCGGTTCCGGCGCGACGGCTCCGGCGTGGGCCCCGATCGGCGGCAGCTTCTCCGCCTGGATGGGTCTGCGTGCGTCGGGCGACACGCGCTTCTCGGATGCGATCACGGGTCAGCCGTTCAACGAAGACGCGTTGATCTTCTCGGTGCCGGGCTCCGCGACGGTCGACGGCGGGATCGGACAACGGCTTCCCGGGCTACGGCTCGCAGATGGACCAGATGCTGTACCGCGACATCGACATGACGGGCAATACGGCGCGGGACCTCCAGGTCTCGTTCACGTACCGTCTGCGCATGTCGACGGGCTTCGGCACGGCGGCGGCGACGCGCGTCGGCTGGTTCGACAAGGATCCGCTGGAAGTGACGGCGGGTGCTGACGCCGCAGTCGACGGGATCGCTGGGCAACTTCATCAGCAGCTCCGACGCGGCGCCGCGGGCGCACCGCGTGACTCGTTCATGGTGTACGTGGGTGCGCCGGTCGAGGGGACGTTCCTGGCCTCGACGGGAGCTTCGCTATCCGTGTTCGACGCCCAGCGGCGTTGGTTCGACGAAGTCGTGCGCGCCAACGAGACGGGGCTGTACAAGGAAATTCACTGCGGACACCGGCCGTCGTCGACGTTCCTGACGACGCGCGACGGTCACGCATGCCCGAACTCGCCGCTGGCGCCGATGCTCGCCGCCTCGCGGGGCAAGGTCCGTCTCGTCTTCCGCGTGAAGACGAATCGCGGGTTTCGACGATCAGGGCACGGCGTACTCGTCGGCAGGCGCGGGCGCCGCGGTGGTCGACAACGTGAGCCTACCAGATGGTGGGTGGGCCTGGCAGCCCGGCCGGCTGGGGTGACGTTCGAGCGCGAGGCTCGATCGACAACGCCGTGGGCACTCCGGCGACCGAGGCCTGGAAGGCCACCGGCAAGCCTCCGGGTCACTACGCGCACGTCGGGCCGAGCTGGCGACGCTGCAGTACGACGACCTGTGCGGACAGCCGGGCGATGCCTCGCGTATCTGCAACATCGACGGAGTCGTCGTCGTCGCTGGGTGACTTCGACAACAACGAAGCCGCCTCGGGTCTGACCGACGGCACCGCCGATCGCGAAGCGTGGCAGAACTGCTTCTCGCCGACGATCCAGCTCCGGAGCGACAACGGCGTGTGGCCGAACCCGATCGGGCTCAAGACGCCGAGCACGGCGGCGGCCAACGGCGATGCCAACGCGAACCGAGGACTACTGGGTCGACTACGAAATGTATGCCGGCGTCATGGATCCCTTCTCGAAGGGCGTGCTGTGGCGCTACGGCATCATGGCGTGGCCGGCAAGGGCAAGGTCTCGCTCGGGTGGATATCCGGCCTGGAGCAACGTCCGGTACCCGCCGTACATCATCTTCAATCCGGACCAGCAGTGCTCTCCGTGACATCCTGGACAACCCGATCAAGGGCAACGCGGCATGCTCGTGTACGATGCCGCTCGATCCGAGAGCGCGGATTGGCCGGACTCCGTGAAGATCGCGATCGGCAACCGGCAGGAGTGCTACCGGTTCGGCGTGTGATAGGTTGCGCGTCCACCGACGGCAACTACTGGGACAACGTCAGCCTCGCGATCATCGACGGCGATCCGCAGCCGATTCAGGCGCAGATCTGGGACCTGTATCAGGACACCTTCCCGGCCAACGAAGGTCTCGGTCTGGCGGGCGTCGCGGCTCCGCGTTCGACACCACGGCGGCGTCGATCAAGAGCGGGTCGTCAACATCGCTCCGAACGGCCCGACTGCGCTTCGACGTTCCTGGCGACTCGGTGGCGATCACGACGAGCGATGGCGACAACACGCGCATCGACCTGGTCTTCCGTATTCTTCCGGGGCCGGGTAACTACGTCAACGCTGGGTCGTCCGGATCTCGGCACGCTGCGTAAGCCGCCCGAACTCGACGACGCCCATCGGCGCTCCGTCGCCCGCGTCGTCGAACTTCTGGGAGAACTACCTCGCGAACAACGGCCCGAAGGGCACGCTGGGCGGACATGCCGGTGGTGTCTGGAATCCGAACGTGTGGAACTCCGCGCGTATGGACACGGCCGAGGTCGCGATCTTCGCCTTCAGGGCCGCGGCATCGTCGGCGGGCCCGGCGCGGTCACGGGGTTCCAGGGCACGTACCACGAATCCGAGATTGGGGATCCTGCCGGATCCGCTCACCGAAGCGGGCGGTGACCCGTACCCGGTGACGAACCTTCGTGCGGCGTCTCGGCATTCCTCGCAGCCGCTGCTTCGTGGCGTCCGCCGGGCGCGGCGGTGACCGACGTTCAATGCAATGGCGCGGTTCCGGCCTACGTCGGCACCGTCCGGCATTCAGAATCCGCTCACCGGGTTCAATGGCACCGCGACGACCATCGAAGGCACCAAGATTATTCCGGACGGCTATCTGACCCCCGGCGCTCACGTCCAGTACTTCTTCCGTCGCGAAGACGCGCCGGGTGGAGTCGTCACGGGTCTCGCGAAGGGGCTCATGCCCGACACCAGCCACGTCTTCCCGCAGAACGGGGAAGGCTCGACGGACGCGCATCGGTGGCAGCAGTTTGGTGTGCTCCCGGATCGCTGGAAGAGCCCGTCGTACCGTCATCCGGTTCTCGGCACGTTCGGCTTCAATGACGCATGCATGCTTGCGGTCGACAACAACGACCGCCGCGGCGACGAGCGCGTGTTGATCAGCGTGGCGGACTCGATTGGCGGCACGCAGGCGGCCAAGTACGGCGCGCACAATGGCTGGCACGCTCCGGGCACCGGCAACGACGCGGTGAACGACCCGGCGAACTTCGTGGCCAGGCACGTTGGACAGGCCGGCACGGTGTTCGACTTGTACAACATCAAGGCCTCGGAGTCGTCTGAACACGAACGCCGGGTCGCTCGGTGTCTCGCCTCGCCTTCCGCGATGCGGCGAACACGCAGATCACGGGCAAGTCCGCCCGCAATGCGCCGACGCCGGACATGCTGAAGGCGTATTACAAGATGATCTTCCAGTTCTCCGGTGACCTGAACTCCAGCATCCTGGGTCCGTTCACGAACAAGACCTCGGATGACGTTGGCATCCTCACGAACTGGCTCGAGTCGGGTGATCCCACGACCCCAACCGCGCGTACTGGGCGCATGGGGAACGGGTTCGTCGAGGCGAACTTTGGTGAGGCCTCGGGTTCGGCCAGGATCTCTTCAACGTGAACTACCTGGGCGTCGACCTGCGCAACACCGAGCTACGTGCTGGAGTCCGGCAACACGGAGCGCACCCCTGATCTGACGGCGCCGGTCGGTTCGCCGCTCGGGCCAGCTACGGCGACATCTACGGTGTCCAGAGTCTGTGCTTATGGACGAACGACGTGCTTCTCCGCACGTCGGGACTCAGCGGGCAGACGCAGTAATACCTTGGCGTACGAGAACGCGGGTCCGGGTCCGTTCCCGCTGCTCTCGAGCGTCTCGAAGTCGCACACGGCACTGGAAGCCTTGGATCTCGCTGGTGGATGGCTGGGACACGACCCACCTCCGCAGCAGATTCGACACGGCGAGCAAGGGTCGCCTCCGCTACTTCTACGAGGATAGATGAGTCAATTGTTCGCGGGTGTCTGCCCGCTGACCGGCGTGCCAACGATTCCGTTGGACGTGCGCGCAGCTCGGCAATGGCAACCAGTTCGTGGACTTCGTGAACCTGGGCAATACGCCGCTGCGTAAGGGGTTCCGCCCCTCATCCAGCTGTCGCTCAGCTCAGTCCGACCACGTCCGTGCGTCGACGTCTTCGACGTCAGCGGCCGAATGGTCAAGACTGTGGCGGACCGGCAGTTCCCGGCCGGCCCAGAGCCCGCTGTACTGGGACGGGACGGACAACGACGGAAGCAGGTTGCGCGTGGCGTGTACTTCACGCAGGTGAAGTTCCGCAATCGCAACTTCACGGATGCCAAGAAGCTGGTGGTCCTGAAGCAAGCGGTCGTTTGCGTTAACGCGACGGGCGAGGCCAGGTGCCTCGCCCGTCGTGCTTTGTAGGGATTTCTCGAGCCCGCTCCGGCGGGCTTTCGCCTTGACGGCCGGTCCGCGGATTGCTAGCCTCCCACCACTTCCTCCTACAAGACTGGGCGTGCTGGGGGCATGAATGCAGATTCGTGCTGTTCGTGTTGCTTTTGCTTTTCGCCGTGATTTTGGGAGTCGGGTGCCGCAAGCCCGTTGAGCCCGAATGTCGATCGCAACCGCGCCCTGAAACGTGGATTGTCGCCGCACCCCAAGACACCCTCACGGTCAAGGATCCCAGTACGGGGAAGGCCACGCCGCCCCAGCCCGGTACGATCCCCGTCCGCTACCACATGTACTGGGCAGGATCTGATCGGGACGGAGCCATTGCCGGCTTCTATTGGGCCGTCGTCGAGACCGTCACGACGCCCCCGAGGGACCTCCCCCTGCCCCCGTTGCCTGGGCCCAAGGCCGCGGACTACAAGTTCACTTCGCGCAGCGACACGACCTTCATCTTCAACGTGTCCGAGGCGGCACGGGATCGTCAGCACGCGTTCTTTATCTACGCCGTCGACGACAAGGGCAAGGCCGATCCCACACCGGCACGGTTCATCTTCAACGCGCTCGACCGGTTCCTCCGACGCTGCTGATGTTGTCGGACTGGGCCTACGCCGCGTGGCCCGAGTCAGTGCGGCCTCCGACAGGGGGAAGCCCTCGTCATCGACAACGCTCACCTACATCATCCAGGACTCGCTCGACATCCGCGACCTGGGCAGAGTCCCGTCCGACACCATTCCGTCGGCGGCGCACGATTCACTTCCGGTGGCGCGGCAACCCGAGCATCGATGGCACCTACGTGACCGGCTACAAGCACAAGCTCGACGAGCCTGCGCGCTCATCGAGGGGGCGTGCCGGCGCACGACCGCCAGTGTACAACACGCGGCGTCGGCAACGACGTCATTCGCCCCGGAACCAAGCAATTCACCGTGAAGCGCGTTCGACCAAGCGGGCGGTGCGAGCGAGAAGACGCGGCGCTTCCAGGTGAACTTCACCCTGACACGTGGATCTCGGGGCCGGACCCCGCCCTGTTCCGCCGCCCGCGCCGGAAGCAGCCGGGCCGGCCGCCGCATGCGCTTCATCGAGGTCCCGAACTGGCAGGCGGGTGCCGCCGATCGCGGGCAGCGTGCTGAGCTGCGACTCGCTCACGAAGCTGCCGGCGCTGCGCACCCCAGCGACGCACGTTCTTCGAGATCTACGGCGACCGACTGTTCATCCGCAGCGAGAACGACACGGTCCACATGAACTCGTGGGTCGTCTTCTTCGGCGGCGGCTACGACAAGGATTCTCCGTACACCGTGAAGGTCAGCGCCAACGACCCGGTGCGGGACACGGTGGTGTGCAACCCGGCGGCCGTGATTCGGCCGGCGGGCATGAACGGATCGCCGATCGGGTTACGCTTCCAGTACGGCACGTTGGAGGATCCCGACTACAGGACGTTGTCCGCGCCGACCGAGTTCGGCCTGCGGCCGATCTTCGATGCGGCCTCGGTGTTCCGCAACACGCTGGTCGCATGCTACGGCGAGATGTACCAATCGGGCCTCGTGTGCATGGTGCTCCGCTCCGAAGACGGTGAGGGCGGCATCGACAAGCGCATTCCGTCGGCCGCGGTCGCGAGGCAGATCGTCGACCGATGCGGCAACTCGACGACGGAGACTGCGCTCTTCGCTCGCGCATCGTGACGTTCTACGTGAACTATTCGCCGTACCTCGATTTCGAGGCTTCGGACTTCTTCCCCAAGCCGCCGCAATACAACACGCCGCCGGAGTCGCGTCCTCGCCCGACCGCAAGCTCCGTCTGGTGCTGCGCGGAATCGACGAGGATCCCTCGACAATGCGACGCGGCCTTCCCGCACGGAGGGTCCCTCCCCGACCACGGTGCTGCGCACGACCGTCACGGTGATCGGCAAGAACGCCGATGGTCGCGACACGTCGTACACGGCCCCGAGCACGTTCACGCCGTCGTTCGTGATCGACCTTCCGGTCGACGCGCCGTACATCGTGGGCACGAACCTGACGCTTCGGGTCCAGCTGTGTGACTGTCCCGAGTGCGAGGCCAGCCCGGGCTCGGGGCGATGCATCGACTTCCGAACCGACTCGCGTTACTCGATTTCCGTCACCGTTCCGCCGCCGACGGCTCGCGCGCTCGACGCCGCCGGCGAATGTCTCAACGACCGTACCGGGGTCACCTCAAGGCGTAGGCAGGAGTTCACCATGACGTCGAAATTCATGGCGTACGCGATCCGCGCCGTGGTCTTCGGCCTGGCCGGTGGTCACGATGTGGGGCTGCGAGAAGGTCCGGAGTCCATTGCCCGTCGCGGAGTTCGCGCCGACGGTTCGCATCACGTCGGCCCCGATCGATACCAACATCGTGTGCGATCCCAAGACCAATCCGACGAGCTGTTACTCGATCACCGTCAATTGGGTAGGAAACGACAGCGACGGCCGCGTCGACTACTATCTCTATGCCGTCGATCCGCCCTCGCCGCCAGCATTCCGATACGACGTGGGTGAAGACGACCTTGAACGAGAGCCGATTGGTGTTCACCGCGGCGAACCCCGTGCCCGGGAAGGACTCGCTCAAGACGGCCCGTCAATTCCACACCTTCGTGATCGTGGCCGTGGACAACCAGGGCCTGTGGAGCGAGCGCATCAACCGCTCGTTCTTCTCGTACACGACGGCCCTGACGGTGCGCATTCAAGCGCCGCGCCCCAGCGAGCTGCTGCAGCCGCAGCTCACGCCGTCCGTGCGCATCACCTGGTCGGGGAGCGACGTCGACGGTGTGTTCTCGGCAAGCCGGTGAGGTACCGGTACCTCTTGATGGGCGCGGGCACGGAATATCCCGGAGGCCTCGCCGCCGCCGTGCGCGATCCGGACGGCGTGCGTCGCTATTACGCCCCCGACTTCCCCGAGGAGCGCGGGTGGACCGAGACGAGCGCGGATTCGACGACGGCCCAGTTCACGAACCTGAACCCGAACGCGGAGTACATCTTCGTGGTCGTCGGATTCGACGAGGCGGGTGCCTACTCGCCGGTCTTTACGTTCGACTCCAACATGCTCCGTTTCACGGTCGGGTTCGCCAGCACACTCGGCCCGGTCATCTCGATGTTCAACGAGTTCTTCTTCTATCACTACTCGGGCGGTGGTTGGACGCCGACGCCGTCGGCGTGGGTCAACATCGAGGTGCCGGCCGCGCAACCGCTCACGTTCAACTGGCTCGCCGACCCGCCGCAGGGGGCGGACGATACGAGCGTATCGTTGGATGCTGGACGGCGACGTGACCGACGAGGCGCCGCGCACGGACGAGCTGACGGACTACAAGCATTGGAGCTCGCCGAGCGTCAACATCACGTCCGCCATCGTGGGCCCGTTCACCGGCGACCCCGGTGACATCGATCATTTCTTCTACATCGAGGCCGAGGACAACACGGGGCTCCGGAGTCTCGGCATCGTCCACTTCACGGTGGTGAAGGCGACGTTCGACAGGCCGCTGCTGATCGTCGACGACACCCGCTTCGGTCCCGATCGACTGCTCGCGAACCAATCGTATGACAAACCGAAGGGACCGTGGCCGTCGGCCGCGGAATTGGACACGTTCTTGTTCGCCGTGGGCGGCAACGACTACTCGGTGAGCTACCCGCGCGGTCCGTACCCCGCGGGTCTCAAGAGTAGCCCGGGCTTGTTCAAGGGCTACCCGTTCGACACCTGCGGCACGCGCATCGGACGATCGGACCTCACCGTTCCGCTGTCGGTGCTCGGCAAGTACGCGCACGTCGTGTGGATCGTCGACGGTGGCGCAGCCACGAACTTCAAGGGTGGGACCGACGGGAACGAGGCCGATGACTGCGCTGCGGTACATGAGCCAGGCGAGCAAGGTGAACACGCTCGCGGCCTACGTGAAGCAGGGTGGCCTGGCCTGGCTGACCGGCGGCGGCGGCGCCTATGCCAGCCAGTTCCCGCGCGACGACATCGCCAACGATCATCCGACGACGACGTTCTCGTCGATCACGAGTCAGAAGCGCGAGCTGGCGCCGGGCACGTTCATGTACGACCTGCCGAAGTGGCAGTCGGAGATCCGCATCGCCTCGGCTCCGGCGATCGCGTCGCGTTTCCTGGGTCGGTTCCAGTCGAATCCGGGCCTGTACACCGACCTCCCGCCGGTCATGAACCTCAAGACCCCGGCGACGGACACGGTGCCGATGTTCCGCACCCCAGTCAGTTCTATCTCTTCAACTTCGCATACGAGTTCCTGCAAAAGGACAACTTCATCCGCGAGCCGATTCGGACCGACCCATCCGACTTCACCATCGATACGTTCGACTACCCGGATAACGCCACGCTGAAGACGATATGGGCCACAACCGACTCGCTCAACACCGTCCTCTCGCAGACGGCCGGCGTGCCGGGAAAGGCGATGCAGGTGGCCACGCAGGGCGGCGGAGGCTCGACGGGTGACGCCGTCAGCCGCACGTTCCCGGACGCGCGCGATTGGGGCGGTCTCACCAGCATTCGCTTCCAGATGAAGCAGGATCAACCGGCGTCCGCGCTCCAGTGGCGTATTCGGATCGTGGACGACCGCGGCGCCTCGGTGTCGGCACCGATTCCGGTGGGGGCGCTGAACACGTTCGTGAACACGACGATTCCGCTGCGCGATCTGCACACGGATTCGGCGACGCAGCCGAACCTGACGCGCGTGAAGCGCGTGGAGTTTGCCTGGACACCGGCAGCTCGGCCGGGGCCGCCGCATTCGATCAGCTGACGATCGCGTCCGTGTTCGAGGAGGAAGTGCTCGACACGCTCTACGTGGCCAATGGCCAGTCGCTGCCGGATCCGACCGAGAACCCGGCCAACGTGGTGATGAGCTACTACCACGGCCACGACTCGACCCCGTTCGTGTTCACCGGCTTCAACATCTGGGGCTACCGGCGCAGCGACTGCGTTCAGCTCATCGATTTCGTGCTGCAGCGATTGTGGGGGCTGAGCCGCTCGAACAGCTTCAGGCCCCGTCGGCGTTGCGCCGCGTCGCGCATGGAGCGGGTCCGAGTGCAGCCCACGCCGCCCAGGCTCATCAGACGCCCCGCGTGGGCGCGGGCGCCGACGCCTGCCCTCGGCCGCGGACCGGCTGAACAGCCAACGAAGACCCTCCGGGACAGGATAAACGATGATCGATTGGTGCTTTCCGCGGACGCGGCAGCGCGTCCGCGGATCCTCATCTCTCCACGGTGTTTCTCATGGCCGCGAGCCGTAACGGTGCACGCTCCAGACCCCACCGGCACTGGGGTCGCCTGCGCGCTCGGCGGACCGATGCCGACCTTCCCCAACATCCCGATCTGCGCCTTCCCGGGCGGATACCGGGACAGTTCCGCGTTGTTGCCCAACCGGTGCGTCGGGACGTTCAAGGGGCCGCAGCCGGACAGCATCGACGAGCGTCCGCGCACGGTCACGGTGCGGTTCCGCCGTGATCGCCGGGCCGAGGCCCGCCCCGACTTCGGCGGCTACCGTCTGTATCGGGTCGTGAACCGGCCGGATACGACGTTGATGATGTTGATCCGTCGCTTCTCGCGTCAGCGCGGCGACGAGCGTACGTGGAACTTCTCCGTCGTCGACACGTCGACGCTCGAGTTCACGTGCAAGGGTCAGGTCGTCAGCGACAGCATCCGTGACCTTCGTGGACCCCGACTCGAACGGCCAGTACGAGAAGGTGTGTCGCCTACGAGACCCCAGAACAGCATCGACAGGCCGCTGCGTGTCGCGCTTCGACCTCCGTGTTCGTGCTGCGCGCGCCGCCGGCCCGCACGACGGGTTCCTGACGTGGTACGCGATCACGTACGAGGCGAAGAACAAAAGCCTCGACGGCAACTATCTCGACATGTTCGTTCCGGATCTCACCGGGGAGATCGGGCCGTGTACGAATCCCAGCGATCCGGGCACGTGTCCCAATCTCAATCACAAGGCGCGAAACTTGATCGCGCAACCGGTCGAGACCGACCGCCGGCCCCGAGCAGGATCTGGAGCAGGTGGCGGTGGTGCCCAGCCCGTTCCGCGCGACGGAGGCGTGGGACCGGATCGGCGGGAACGAGATCCACTTCATCAACCTGCCTTCCGAGGCGGTGATCAAGATCTATACCGTGTCGGGTGACCTCGTGACCGAGCTCCAGCACAAGGATGCCGTGCGAGACTTCGCCCGCTGGGACCTCAAGAATGCCAACGGCCAGGACGTGTCGTCCGGCATCTACATGTATCGGGTCGAGGCCGCGAGCTTCACCTTCCAGGACCGTTTCGTCGTGATCCGCTAGCTGCGGGCGCCTCGTCGCGCCGGCTCTCTTGAACGATTCCACGCGCGTCTGCGCATCGGTGTCGTCGCCTGGCGGGGCTCCATCGCGGAGTCCCGCCATCGCGTGCAGGTAGCCGTGTGTGACGCCGGTGGACGGTGCGTCGCGGCGAGCGACGCGCCCGGAGATGGTCACCACGCTGCGGTCGGCGGCGAAGCCGTTCCAGCTGCTGCCGCTCGTCGAGCGCGGCCACGCCGACCGCTGGGGGTTGAGCGAGGAGCACCTGGCCGTGATGGCGGCGTCGCACACCGGCAGCCCGACGCACCTGCGCGCTCGTGCGCGAGATCCTCGACCGGCTCGAGCTCTCCGATCGCGACCTGGCCTGCGGATATCACGATCCCGCTCGATCCGGAATCGCTCGCCGACGTGCCGCGCGCACCCGAGGCCCGCTCGCCGCTCTACAACAACTGCTCCGGGCAAGCACGCCGGCATGCTGCGCCTCTGCGCGCGCTCCGAGGGCTGGCCGATCGAGCACTACGAGCGTCCCGAGCACGAGGTGCAGCGCCTCATGCGCGTGACCGTGGCCGAGATGTGCGGGACGACGCGCCGAGTCGCTGGGCGTCGCGGTCGACGGTTGCAGCGTGAGCGTGTTCGCGCTGCCCCTGACCGGCATGGCGTGCGGCTACGCGCGCTTCGCCAGCGCGCCTCGGACGGCGCCGCCGCGCGCCCTCGCGCTGGCCCGCATCCGCGCCGCGATGCAGTGCCATCCCGGGCTGACCGGAGGCGCCGGCCGCCTCAGCACGGCGCTGATGCAGACCTACGGCGACGCGATCGTCGCCAAGGGCGGCGCCGAAGGCCTCGAGTGCGCGGGCCTGACAGGCCGAGGTCTCGGGATCGCGCTCAAGTGCGAGGACGGCGCGACGCGCGCGGTGGGTCCGGCGCTGCTCGCACTGCTCGATCATCTCGTCGAGCGTCCCCCGGGGGCATCCCTGGAAGAATGGCGGCGGCCCGTGCTGCACAACGTCGCGGGGCTCGACGTCGGACACGTGGAGGCGCAACTTCAGGTCCTCGAGACTGCGCCGCGCTGAGAGCCCACCGGGAGAACGTCCTCGTCGTATGAGCATCGTGCATCGACATCGCCGGCCGGCGCCGCGGTGGGCCGTCCGCTCGGGACTGGCCTTAGGCCTCGCACTCCTCGCGCCGGCTCCGGCACCCGCCGCCAACGCGCCCCGCGCGGTGCTCGCCAAGCTCGACCCGCGTCTCGCGCGGCTGACGCCCGACCCGAACGCCGCACCGGTGGCGGTGTGGGTGAGCTTCGTCGACAAGGGCGAGCGCGGCGCCGCCGATCTCGACGCGCGGCTCGTCCGCGCCGAGGCCGCGCTCACGGCGCGCGCGCGCGCCGGCTGCGCGCCCGCGGTCACGCCGCTGGTCGACTACGCCGACCTGCCGGTCGATCCGACGTACCTGGATCGCCTGCGCGCCGAGGGCTTCGAGCCGGTCGCGGTGTCGCGGTGGCTCAATCGCGCCGCGTATCGCGTGCGACCCGATCGCCTCGCAGATCTGACGGTGCCCGCTTTCGTCGCGCGGGTCACACCCGTCGAGCGCATGCGGCGTTCGCCCGATCCCGATGCGTGGAACGCGATCCCCGCGCGACGCGCCCACGACCCGTGCGATGAGCGCGTCGAGCGTCCACGCCATCGACTACGGGCGCAGCGCCGCGGAACTCGCGCAGATAGCCGTGCCGGCGCTGCACGATTCGGGCTACACGGGCGCCGGCGTGCTCGTATGCCTGCTCGACGACGGATTCCACCTCCAGGATCGGCATCAGGCGACCCGCATGATCCAGATCCCGCCCGGCTACCGTCGCGACTTCCCGGCGCGCGACACGCTCGTGAGCGGACCCAACAGCGACAGCCATGGGCTGTGGACGCTGGCGTGCCTGGGCGCCAAGCTACCTGGGCAGCTCGTCGGCGCCGCCCCGGCGCCACGTACGGCGCTCGCGCGCACCGAGGTCGAATCGACCGAATTGCCGGTCGAGATGTTGTTCTGGGGCATGGGCGCCGAGTGGGCGGACAGCCTGGGCGCCGACATCATCTCGTCGTCGCTCGGCTACAACGTGTTCGGTGACCCGTCCGACAGCTACACCTATGCCGACATGAACGGTCACACCACCGACGTTTCGCGCGCCGCCGAGGTCGCGGCGAGCAAGGGCATCCTGGTCGTCAACTCCGCCGGCAACGAGGGCGCGAGCCCGTGGCGCTACATCATCGCGCCCGCGGACGTGAACGGCGACAGCCTGATCGCGGTCGGCGCCGTCGACGACCTCGGGCTGATCACCACGTTCTCATCGTGGGGACCCAGCGCCGACGGTCGCGTGAAGCCGGACCTGGTGGCGCTCGGCTACCGCAACCCGCTGCCGTCGCCGACCGACACTACCGGGTACATCGTGAATAGCGGGGACATCGCTGTCCGCGCCGTTGATCGCGGGGGTGGCCGCGTGCCTGCCGCAGGCGCGGCCCAACTGGACGCCGCAGGATCCTGATCCAGGCCCTGCGTGAGACGTCGTCGCGGGCGCTCACGCCCGACAACCGGTACGGTTACGGGCTCCCGAACGCCGCGAGCGCGCTGAGGTGGACGCCCGGATCGGGCCCGCTGTCGGGCACGCCGGGTCGCTTCGCGATCGTGGTGACCGGACCGAACCCGCTGCGTCAGGGCGGCAGCCCCGCGCGCGTGAGCTTCACGCTGGGGCGTGACGCGACCGAGCCGACGCCGGCGAACGTGCGCGTGCACGATCTGTTCGGCCGCACGGTGCGCGGGCTGTGGTCGGGAACGCTCCAGCGAGGGGTCGTGGAGACGGCGACGTGGGACGGGCGCGACGATCACGGGAACCGCGGTGCGCGCGGGGCTCTACTGGATCGCCGTGGGCGACGACGGGGATGTCGCCGCCGTGCGGGTCGTCGCGCTGTGACGTCCCGGGTAGAGTCGTCGGCGCGAAGGACGCGATCACCGAGGGGGAGTTTCATGAGGGCTTGGCACCACCGAGTCGCCGTCGCGTTGGGGCTCGTGCTCGCGGCGACGGCGCGCGCGCGACGCCGGACGACGTGCGCATCGTGACGCTGAAGAACGGCGTGCGCGTCCTGCTCGCCCCTGATTCGCTCGCCGCCGCCGTCGACGTCGGCGTGTGGTATCCGGCCGGCGTTCGCACCGAGCGCGAGGGCCGTTCGGGGCTCACGTACCTGCTCGGCCGCCGGCGCTTCGCCGCCCCCGGCGCCGCCGACGCGCGCACGCATCTCGAGGCCGAGGGTGCCGCGCTCAACACGAACATCAATCCCGATTTCACCGGCGCCTCGGAGACCGTTCCGGCCGGCGTGCTCGAGCAGGCGCTGGCGTTCGAGGCCAAGCGCATGAGGACGCCCGCGATCGACGACGCGACGCTCAAGTCCGACGTCGACGCGGTGCGCGCGGAACGCGGCCGCCGCATCGGCTCGAGCGCGATCGGCCGCGGCATCGAGGCGCTCTACGCCACCGCGTTCGCCGGACATCCGTACGCGCGTCCCGTCATCGGTCGCGACGAGGACTTGGCACGGCTCACGACCGCCGACGTCACCGCCTACGCCGCCGACCGCTTCGACGTCTCGCGCGCGGTCGTCAGCATCGTCGGGCGCTGCGATCCCGACCGGGCGCTAGCCGCGGCGCGCAAGGACTTCGAGGGCCTGCGCGCTTCGACGCCCCCGCCGCCCAAGGACGCCGCCGCGCCGATGCCGGCCCAGACCCGCGCGCGCCGCAGGCGTCGTGCGCGCGCCGACGTCGGTGCCGATCCTGATCGCCGGCTGGCGTGGGCCGGCTGACGCCGATCCCGACAACTTGGCGCTCGAGGTGCTGCTGCACGCGCTCGCCGGCGGTCCGAGCGTGGCGCTGGGTCCGTCGCTCACCGGCGAGGGACAGCCGCTGGCGCAGCTGCAGGGTGACTTCGATCGCCGCCGCGACGCGTGCGTGCTGATGATCGCGGCCGCCGTGCGCAACGAGCGCCGACAGCGCCAAGGCCGAGCAGGGCGTGGTCGACGCGGTCGAGAAGTACGCGCGCGAGCCGCTGCCCGAGCCCGACCTCGAGCAGGCGAAGCGGCAGGTCGAGGCGGGAATGGTGTACGGCGCGCAGGGCGCGCGCGGCCGCGCGCAGGCGCTGGTGGGCGCCCAGATGTTGACGGGCGACTGGCAGGCGTGGCAGCGCCGCGTGGCGCGCGTGCGCGAGCTCACCGCCGCCGACGTGCAGCGCGCTGCGCGCGCGACGTTGACGGCGTCGCACCGGAGCATCGTGTGGGTGAGGCCCGAGAAAGCGGAGGGCGCCAAGCTGATGAGAGGCGCGCCGCATCGCTTCGTTCGCATCCCTTCCTCGCGTTCACGCGCCGCGGCGCTCGCCGTGCTCGCGACCGCACTGATCACGGCCGGCGCCGTGGCTGCGGTGACGCCGTACCGCCTCACCTGATCCGGTGGTGCGAAGGCTCGACAACGGCGTCACCGTGGCCGTGTTCGTGGATCGGCGATTGCCGATCGTCCAGGTCCAGCTCACCGTGCCGGCAGGCTCGGCGGATGAGCGCGCAGACCAGCCCGGTGCCGCGCGCCTCACCGCCGACATGCTCGAGCGCGGCACGACGTCGCGGAGCGCGAGCGCCTACGCCGCCGACGTCGACCGGCTCGGCGCCGCGCTCACCACGTCGTCGGGCCGCGACTACGCGTCGATCGCCGGTGCGTTCCTCGCACGTGACCTGAGGCCGGGTTCGAGTTGCTCACTGACGCGGTCATGTTCCCGTGTTCGCACCCGAGAAGTTCGCGTCGGCGCGCACGTCGGCGCTGCGCGCGATCGGGCAGCAGCTCAGCAACGCCGGCGCGACCGCCGACGACGTGCTGTGGCAGACCGTGTACGAGGGACATCCGTACGCGCGCACGCCGCAGGGGCAGGGCGAGCCGGTGGCGGCGCTGACCCCGAGGTCGCGCCCGCGTTCTACCGCGCGCACTGGACGCCGGACCGCGCCGTCGTCGCCATCGCCGGCGACGTCGATCCGGAGCGCGCCATGGCGCTCGCGCAGCAGACGCTGGGGAAGTGGACCGGCAGGGGCGAGGCGCGCGCGGCGGTGAAGGCCCCGGCGCCGAAGGCCCGCGTCGTGATCGTGGACCGTCCGGATCTCCAGTGGGCCGAGCTGCGCGTCGGCGAGCCGGGCCCGCGTCGTGGCGATGCGGACGAGGCGCCGATCACGATCGCGGCGCGCGTGCTCGATCGTCCGGCCGAGGGCCGCCTGCGCACCACCGTGTGGGCCCCGGTGCCCGCGCCACGAACTCCGCGCTCCGCGACGGCGGGCTGTTCTCGATCGGCGGCGCGGTGCCGATCGACTCGGTCGGAGCGGCGGTCGCCTCCGCGCGGTCCGAGCTGGCGCGGCTCGCGCGTGGCGCGCCCGAGCGCGAGGTCACCGAGGCGCGCCGGACGCTCGTGCAATCCATCTCGCTGGCGCTCGAGACGCTGAGCGGACTGGTCGCGCAGTGGAGCGGCGCCGCGCTGTTCGGGCTGCCGTCGGACGAGCTGTCGCGATTGCCCGAGCGCATCGATTCGGTGAGTACCAGCCGCGTCACCGCGGCGGCGGCGACGTGGCTCAAGACCGATCGGCTCGCGATCGTCGCGGTGGGGCCGGCGGCGAGGCTCTAAGCCGCAACTGACAGGGCTCGGTCCGGTCTCGGTCGTGACGACGCGGGATCTCGCGGGCCAGGCGCCGGCGCCCAAACCGCTGGCGGCGATCACGCCGGCGAACGAGAAGCGCGGGCGCGAGATCGTGGGTCAGGCCACGGCCGCGCACGGCGGGCTCAAGAAGCTGCAGGGGATCAAGAGCTCGACCGTCGAGGCGTCGGCGACCCTGATCCTCGGCAACCGCCAGGTGCCCGGAACGCTCGAGCAGACCCGGCTGGAGCCGTATCGCGTATGGTGTACGTCACCAAGTTCTCGGACGTCGAATCGCGGCAGGTGCTGAACGGGCGCGCCGCGTGGTCGCGTGATCCGAGCGGCGGCACGTCGGCGGTCGACAGCATGAGCGTCGAAGCGCTGCGCAACGGGTTCGGATCGGACGTCCTCCACCTTCTGCTCGAGGCCTCGGCGGCCGATACCCGGGTGGGAGCGCTGGGGCGCGACACGCTCGAGGACCGCGCCGTCGACAAGGTGGAGGTACGCCCGGCGTCGGGGGACGGCGCACGCTGATGTTCGACGCGGCCACGCATCGGCTCGTGGGCGATGGAGCAGGACGAGTCCTCAAGCACGGGGCTCGCGTCGCGACGCCTGTACCACGACTATCGCGACGTCGATGGGATTCCCTGGCCGTACGGTGAGGTTCTGCCAGCTGGCGGGCGAGCGCGTGATGGAGATCCGCTATACGCGCGCTCGCCTTCAACACGGACGTGGACGAGGCGCTGTTCGAGGCGCCGGAGCAACCGCTCCCGGCGCCGTCGCGATAGCGGTTCTTGCGAGGAGGGTTGAGCCGCATGACGGAGACTACGCTCGAGACGTCCGCGCGCACGCGCGTGGACGAGAAGTACGTCTACTTCTTCGGCGAGGGCAAGGCCGAAGGCAGCGGCATGATGCGAGACGTGCTCGGCGGCAAGGGCGCCGGGCTGCACGATATGACGAACATCGGCGTGCCGGTTCCGCCGGGCTTCACGATCGTCACCGAGGTGTGCCGCTGGTACCACGACCACGGCCGCACGCTTCCTCCGGGTTCGAGCCGCAGGAGCGCGAGGCGCTCGCGCGGCTCGAGCGCGTGATGGAGAAGACGTTGGGGGCCTCCGACGATCCGTTGCTCGTCTCGGTGCGCTCGGGCGCCAAGTTCTCGATGCCGGGGATGATGGACACGGTGCTCAACCTGGGGCTCAACGACCGCTCCGGTGCGCGGGCTCGCGCGCGCACGCGGCAACGCGCGCTTCGCGTGGGATTGCTACCGGCGCTTCATCCAGATGTTCGGCTCGGTCGTGCTCGGCCTCGAGAAGCCCGAGTTCGAGCACGTCATCTGACGCGATCAAGGAGAAGCGTCGCGCGCGCACGCCGACTCGGACCTCTCGGCCGAGGATCTCGCCGGCCTGGTGGATCAGTTCAAGGGCCTCGTCCGCCGCCGCGCCGGACGCGACTTCCCGCAGGACGCTCGCGAGCAGCTGGCGCTCGCCCGCGACGCCGTGTTCCGGTCGTGGAACAACGATCGCGCCATCTACTACCGGCGGCAGAACAAGATTCCCGACGAGCTCGGCACCGCCGTCAACGTGCAGGCGATGGTGTTCGGCAACCGCGGCGACGACGTCGGGCACCGGCGTCGGCTTCACGCGCGATCCCGCCACCGGCGATGAACGCGCTTCTACGGCGAGTTCCTCACGAACGCCGCAGGGCGAGGACGTCGTGCGCCGGCGTGCGCACGCCGAGGCCGATCGGCGAGCTCCAGTCCGAGATGCCCGACGTCTACCGCCAGCTGCGCGACATCACCGCGCGGCTCGAGAAGCACCTATCGCGACGTCCAGGACTTCGAGTTCACGGTGCAGGAGGGCGCGACTCGTTCCTGCTCCAGACCCGCAACGGCCAAGCGGACCGCCCCGGCGGCGGTGAAGATCGCGGTGGACATGGTGGGCGAGGGGCTCATCACGCGCGACGAGGCGGTGATGCGCGTCGATCCGGCGTCGCTCGACCAGCTGCTGCACCCGCGACTCGACGCCAGGTCCAAGCTCAACGTCATCGCCACCGGTCTCGCGGCCTCGCCCGGCGCGGTCAGCGGACGGGCCGTGTTCGACGCGGACGCGGCGGCCGCGCGCGGCAAGAAGGAGCGCCTGATCCTGGTGCGCCGCGAGACCACGCCCGACGACATCCACGGCATGGACGCGGCGCAGGGCATCCTGACGTCGACCGGCGGGCATCACGTCGCACGCCGCGGTGGTCGCGCGCGGCATGGGCAAGCCATGCGTGTGCGGCGCCGGCGGCATCGAGCGTCGACGATTCCGACGCGCCGCTTCACGGCGTCGGGCACGACCGTGAAGGAAGGCGACTGGATCACGATCGACGGCTCGACCGGATCGCGTCATCCTCGGCGAGGCGCCGACGCATGCCCGCCGAGCCGAGACCGGCGAGTTCGCCGAGTTCATGACCTGGGGCCGACGGCGCGCGGCGCCTGCGCGTGCGCGCCAACGCCGACATGCCGCGCGACGCGACGCAGGCGCGAGCTTCGGCGCCGAGGGCATCGGCCTGTGTCGAACCGAGCATATGTTCTTCGCCGCAGGACCGGCTCCCGCACGTGGTCGAGCTGATCATGGCGGCGCCGCTCAGCCAAGTCGCTCGTCGGACCAGGTCGAGAAGAAGCGCGCGCAGCTCGAGGGCGCCGATCCGGGGTCCGGCGAAGACGCTGAGCGCCGAACTCAAGGCGCTCACCGCCCGGCTGGCCGAGCTGCAGCGCCGCTACCGCAGCGCGCTCGCCCGGCTGCTCCCGGTCCAGCGCGCCGATTTCCGCGGGCTGTTCAAGGCGATGGACGGGCTGCCGGTGACGATCCGCACGCTCGATCCGCCGCTCCACGAGTTCCTCCCCAAGCGGGAGCTGCTCATGAGCGAGGTCGCCGTGCTGCGCGCCGAGTGGGAGCGCGCGCGCAAGAAGTCCCGAGATCCAAGATCGCGCGCAAGCCGGCGAAGCTCGCCCGTCTCGAGCACCTGCTCGAGCGCGTCGAGGAGCTGCACGAGTTCAACCCGATGCTCGGCCACCGCGGCTGCAGGCTCGGCATCACGCTACCCCGAGATCACCGAGATGCAGGCGCGCGCGATCTTCGAGGCGGCGTGCGCGGTGACGCGAAGGCCGGCATCCGCGTGCTGCCGGAGATCATGATCCCGCTCGTCGGCACGGTGGAGGAGCTGCGCAACCAGGCGCGCGCTCGTGCGCCGCATCGCCGACGAGGTGATGACGAAACAGGGAGTCCGGGTCGAGTACCTGGTCGGCACGATGATCGAGGTCCCGCGCGCCGCCATCACCGCGGAGCGGATCGCCGAGGAGGCCGAGTTCTTCTCGTTCGGCACCAACGATCTCACCCAGCTCACGTTCGGATTCTCGCGTGACGATGCGGGCAAGTTCCTGCCGGAATACCTGCAGCGGAAGATCCTGGCGACGGATCCGTTCGTGTCCATCGATCCCGACGGCGTCGGCGCGCTGATCGAGTGGGCGGTCGCGCGCGGGCGCAGGCGCGGCCCAAGCTCAAGGTCGGCATCTGCGGAGAGCACGGCGGCGATCCCTCGAGCGTCGAGCTCTGCCATCGCGCCGGACTCGATTACGTGTCGTGCTCGCCGTTCCGGGTCCCGATCGCGCGTCTGGCCGCGGCGCAGGCCGCGCTGCGCGGGAAGGCGAGCGGCAGCGACCAGCGCTAGTGTCCCGTCACCGACGTTGGGCCGGGCCGGCGCGGGCAGATAGCTCTCGTTGGCTCGCTTCGCCTGTCGCCGCCCTCCTGGCGGCGAGGCGGCTGCGACTCGCGACGCTCCGGACATCCCTGTCCTCCGCTGCTCGCGCGCGCTCGCCAACGAGACTATCTGCCCGCGCCGGCCCGGCCCAACGTCGGTGACGGGATACGGTCAATGCTCCGCGTCGCGGTGCTGATCCCCGCCCTCGACGAGGAGGCGGGGCTCGCCCAGGTATTACGCGAGCTGCCGCGGAGCGGGCGCGTTGCGGCGGCGCGTGAGACGCCGTTCGAGGTGTGCGAGATTGTCGTAGTCGACAACGGCTCGCGCGATCGCACACCTGACGTCGCGCGCGCGGGCGGCGCCACGGTCGTCGTCGAGCCGCGCCGCGGCTACGGCGCCGCGTGTCTCGCCGGGCTCGCATGGCTAAGGCGCGATCCGCCCGACGTCGTCGTGTTCCTCGACGCCGACGCCTCGGACGATCCGCGCGAGATCGACGGTCTGCTGGCGCCGATCGTAGGCGGCGCCGACCTGGTCGTCGGCTGCGCGCGTCCTCGGGCGTCTCGAGCCCGGCGCGCTGACCCCTGTCCAGGCGTTCGGCAACCGGCTCGCGACGCGGCTTCTTCAGTTGAGCTTCGGCGTCCGATTCACCGATCTCGGTCCGTTCCGCGCCATTCGCTGGCCGGCGCTCGAATCGCTCGGCATGCGCGACCGCGATTACGGCTGGACGGTCGAGATGCAGGCGCGGGCGGCGCGCGCCCGACTCGCCTGCATCGAGGTGCCGGTGCGCTACCGCAGGCAGGCGCGCCGGGCGGTCGAAGGTGTCGGGGACGCTGCGCGGCGTGTGGGGCGCGGGAACGAAGATCCTGCTCACGATCCTGCGCGTGAGGCTCTCCGCGCCGGCGCCGACGCGTTCCGAGCCGACGTCGCCGCGGTCGTGACCCGTACGCGTGCCTCGCCGCATCCCTGCGGCGCGAACACGACGCGGCCGTCCTCGCTCGCTTGCAGCGGCAAAGACGGCGCCGACGCGAGCACGGTTCCCGGCGGCAGCGTGAGCGCCGTCGTCACCGGCATCGGCGTCCAGCGCCACTCGGCCTCGTCGCCGCGGCGCCGGAACGACACCGAGACCGTGCCCCAGCGCGTGGGTGCGCCGCGCACCTCGCCGCCGTGCGCCCACCACGCGCGCGCGCGCCGAGCGTCAGCTCGAGGCGCTCGCCGTCGTCGAACAGCAGCGCGTTGCGCACCAGCGTGAGCAGCGCCGCCGACGAGGTGGGATGCGGCGGCAGGTTGACGCCGTAGTCGCCGGCGTCGCGCGTGAACAGCTCGGCGCCGCCGCCGGTCGCGTTGCGCCACATGAGCAGCGCCGCGAGCACGCTGTCCGCCTGCGCGGGTCGGCCGGCGAGCAGCGCCCACGTGCCCAGATCGGCGGCGACGTAGCCGTGGCGCGAGTCGGGCGTGCCGTAGAAGCCGAGCCTGGCGCCGCCGTGCGCGCGCCCAGTAGCGGCGCGCGAGGCGCGCCACGCGCGGAGTTGTCGGCGGGCAGCGCGTCGCACGGATAGGCGACCGAGAGGTTGCCCCAGTCGTAGCCCCTGCCCTGCCATGCCGGCGGGACGTCGCGGCTCGACGTCGCGCCGAGCGCGCGGGCAAAGTCAATTTCGTAGATCTGACGCGTGCGCTCGACTTCGCTCGCCTCGCGCGACGCGACCGGCGGCTCGCAGCAGGCGCGCGGTCGCGCGGTAGCCGGCCAGCGCCCACGCGTCGGTGCCGACGAGCTGCCGCGCGCACGAGCTCGTTGTCGTGCGGATCGGACAGCGGCAGCATGCGGCGGAACGGTCCGGGGACCGCGGTCGGCAGCGTGCGCCGGCGCTCGCACCAAGCCCACGCGCGCTCGGCGGCGTCGGCGTAGCGCCCGACGTCGGCGGCCGGCTTCCGGGCGCAGCATCGCCTGCTCGAGCGCCCACATCGCCTGACCCGTGCCGTCGAGCTGGGCCTGCTGGCTCACGAACGGTCCGTGCGGCCACTGCCACTCGAGGAAGCTCGCCGCCAGCTCGCGCGCGCCTCCGAGACGTAGCCGTGGAGCGCGAGCGCCTGATCGCGCGCGCCGTCGCGAAGCCACACGTCGCGGTAGTGGAACGGTCCGCCGATCGGGACCCAGTCGCCGTCGCGGCGCTCGCGGCAGGAGAGCAGCACGACGCGCGCGGCCCGCACCGCGCGCTCGACCTCGGGGTCGCCGAGCGAGAGGCGCATGCCGCGGTTCACCTCCTGCGTCCAGAACGCGCGGGCTTGCTCGACGCGCTCGCCGTGGCTGACCTGCGCCCACTCGTCGAGCCGGTCGCGCGCGATGGGATGGCTCGGCAGCACGAAGCGCGCGGTGCGCTCCTTCCCCGGATCGAGCTTCCACACCCGCTGCCAGCGCCGGTCTTTCGTCGCGTGCTCGCCCCAGGCGATCACCAAGTCGTCGCGGCCGGGCGCGGTCCAGCCGAGTCGCAGGCTGTCGTGGGGCGCCTGGCCGTCGTCGAAGAACGGATCGCTCGATTCGGCCGGGACGAGGTCGACCGTGAGCGTGGCCGAGCGCGGGTGCAGCCCCTCGTTGACGACGCGCACGAGCACCGACACGACGATGCCGGATTGATCCTCGGCGGTGCGCTCGATGTGGCGCGCAGAGCGCACCACGACGCGGTCGAGGATGCTGTCCGGCGCGCTCGCGTTGCGAACCTGTACCTGCTCGCGGCTCGATGCGTCCCCGAGCCGCGTCATCCAGTGCTGGACGGAGCGGCGCGTGGGGTCGAACCAGCCTTCGGGCGCGGGCAGCGCTACGGCCTCGAAGTCCCAGCGCACGGTCCCGGCATGCTCGGTCCAGTGCGCGATCGGCCGCCAGCGGTCCTCGTAGGCGATTCGCCATGGGGGCGCCGCCTCGCGCTGGTCGACGTCGGCGACGATGCGCGCCGTCCACACCCGTTGTCAGAGGTCGCCCGAGGGCTGGACCAGGAACGCGCGCGTCGCGCCGGGCCACATCAGTGCGGCGGTCGGGTAGAGGAAGGCGTCCGGAATGGAATCCGGCTCGAAGCGCGCGACCCGCGTGTCGCCCGGGGCCCGGCACCCGCCGGCGGCGAAGACGAGGGCGAGCACGGCAGCTCGTGCACCCCGCGGCAGCATGGCCCGGTTATCGGCACCGAATGCGGGCCTCGTGACCCGTTTCCCGGCCGAGTTGGACGCCCGCGCCACCCGAGCGCTATCCTGCGCCGCCCCAACCCCGTGGAGGCCGACCATGTTCGTCGAGGAGTACCTTCGAGACCTGCGACGGGAACGCTTCGCGCCGGGCGCGCTCGCTCGTTACAGCCGTTCGGTCGCGGCCCGCATCCGCGAAGACATATCGACGCCGCCCCGAGCGCGGTGCGATCGGTGTGGACCGTGGCGCTGGGATTTCTTCGCCGCCGCCTTCGTCGCCGCGGCCGGGATCGCGCTCGCGCACGATCGCGCGCTCGCGTCGGAGCTGTTCCTCCACACCTCGCCATGGGTGCTCATCGCGTTCACCGCGGTCACGCTGTCGATCGGGTCGCTGCGCGACGCAACCGGCTGCCGCATCTCGGCGCTCAACGTGCCGATCACGCTCACGCTCACGCGCGTCGTGCTGGTGCCGGCGATCGCGCTGCCTGCTGCTCGACCGTCACTACGCGGCCGCGCTGTTCGTGTTCATCGTCGCGGCGTTGAGCGACGTCGTCGACGGCGGCGATCGCGCGGCGGTGGAACCAGATCACGCAGCTCGGCACGATCCTGGATCCGATCGTCGACATCGTGTTCAACCTGGCGCTGTTCGCGGCGCTCGCGCTGGCGGGCCTCCTGCCGTGGTGGGTGCTGGGGGTGGCGGCGATGCGCTACGGCGTGCTGCTCGTGGGCGGGGCGTGCCTCTACTTGTTCGTCGGACCCGTGCGCATCCGGCCGACCCTGTCCGGACGTTTGACGGGCGTGCTCATGTCCGCGCTCGTGGGCTTCCTGATGCTCCTCCACGTGCTCGGCTCGCGGTGGAGCGATACGCTGCGCGACGCTGACGCAGAGCGCGATCCGGGCTCCTGTCGGGAGCGACCGTGCTGCAGGCGCTGGCGCTGGGCTGGTACAACCTGCGGCTCATGCGCGGCGCCCTGCCGGCGACGGGACGCGTCGTCGGGGACGTGCGCTGGGGCACGCGGTGAGCGCGGGCGCGCCGGCGCTCGAGGGCGATCTCTCCCGCTTCTTCGCGACCGACGTGCTGCAGTTCCTCAAGCTGGCGGGGGCGACCGGGCGGCTCGAGTTCGAGGCGCCGCGGCGAGCAGCATCGAGATCGGCTTCGATCGGGGCCGGCCCACCGACGGACGGTGCAGCGGGCGCTCCGTGCGCCTGGGCGACGTGCTCGTCCATCGCGGCGTGGTGAGCGAATCGACGCTGGCGCAGGCACTGGCGGATCAGCGCGCCGGATCGGGCGTGCGGCTCGGCGCGTTGCTGCGCGCGTCGCACGGCGTGCGCGGACGAGGACGTCGCGAGCGCGGTCGGCGACGTGTTCCGGCGCCTCGTGTGCGCGCTGGCGCTGTGGCCCGAGGGTCGCTTCCATTTCCGCCCCTGACGCCGATGCCGAGGCGGACGCCGAGGCCGACGACCTCGTGCTCGACGTCGAGCTGGACCGGCTCCTCATCGAGGGCTGCACCACGCCGACCTGACATCGGTCGAGACGTGATCCGCGTCGAGCGAGCCGTCGCAGGCGCTCGTCGGAAGCCACGCGGCTCGGGGCCCCCGCCGCTTGCCCCCGCGCTCGGCGGCTGATTAGGTCTCGCCACGCCGCACGCGGCCGCTCGTCCGTCCTCGATCCTCCGGAACTCGTGTCCCTCCATCTCGCGCCCAACACGCCCTGGTGGTTGCTTCGCGCCGATCCTGCTCGCGCTGATCGCGTTGAGCGTGTGGGCGTACCGATTCATCGTGCCGCCGCTGTCGGCGTTGTCGCGGCGCGCGCTGCCGCTGTTGCGGGCGCTGGCGCTCGCGGCGCTGATCGCGCTGCTCGCGCAGCCGGTCCTCGAGCGCGCGATCGCCGGCTCGACCCGGCTCATCGTGCTGCTCGACCGCTCGCGCAGCACTGGACCTCCCGGTGCGGCCCGGCGGCCCGCCGCGCTCCGGGACGCCGTGCGCGCGCGCGCGAGCTCGAGCGCGCGTGGCACGGCCGCGCGGACGTGCGCGTGCTGAGCTTCGCCGCGGCGCTCGCGTCCGATTCGTCGAGGCGCCTGGGCCGTGACGTCACGGCGCTCGGCGACGCGCTCGACCAGCTCGCCGCGTCCGCCGACGGCCAGGACGCCAACGGCGTCGTCGTGGTGAGCGACGGCGCCAACAACGCCGGCGAGGACCCGGTGGCGGCGGCGCGGCGGCTCGCCCTGCCCGTACACGCCGTGCTCGTGGGCGAGGCGCGCGGGATGGATCGGATGGTGACGTCGGTCGAGGCGTCGAGGCGACGCGCGGGTCGGTCGCATGACTCCGGTGCGCGTGCGCGTCGAGACGGACGAGCCGCGCGGCACGCCGCTCTCGGTGACGCTGCGAGACGGGACCGCGAGCTCGCGCGCGACCGTGATCGCTCCGGGCAGCGGCGCCGAGAGCCACCGCCGAGTTCCGCGTCATGCCGCCGCGCCCGGGGCTCGCCGTGTGGACCGCGAGCGTCGACTCGCTCGCCGGCGAGCTGACGGTCGGCAACGACCAGCGCCAGGTCGCGGTGCAGGTCGCCGCCGGACGCCTGGGTGTCACCATCGTGAGCGGCGGTCTCAACTGGGATCTCACCTTCGTGCGTCGCGGGCTGCTCGGCGACTCGAGCCTGGTGGTCACGACGTGGGTGCGTGACCGCGAGGGCTGGCAGCACCTCGAAAGCGGCTCCCATGGCGCGCGTGGGCGCGGCGCAGGTCCGCGGCCAGGCCGTCAGTCGTGCTGGATGGCAGTGTCCGCCGCCGAAGTCGGCCCCGAGTTCGACAAGGCGCTGGCCTCGTTCGTGCAGCACGACGGCGGCTCGGTGCTGGCGATCGGCGGCGAGCTGCCGGGGCTCGGGCGGTTGCGCGTCGGATCGTTCGGCGCGCTCGTCGGTCTCACGCTCGATCCGGCGCCCGCCCCGCGCTTCGGCGCGCCGGTGCCGGCGCCGGAGAGCGGCGACCTGCTGGCGTGGGATGACGATCGCGCGCGCGGCGATCGCGCGTGGCGGGACGCGGCGCTCGCTCGCGTCGCCGATTCCGATCGCGCGCACCGCGGCGGACCGCGTGCTCGTCGGCGGCGCGGCGGGAGCGCCGCCGCTGCTCGTCGCGCGTCGCGTCGGGCGCGGGCAGGTGCTGCTCGTGAACGGAACCGGGATCTGGCGGTGGTCGCTGTCGAGCGAGGACGATCTCGCCGCCGAGCGCGGGCGGCGATCTGTGGCGCGGGCTCGTGCACTGGCTGGCCGAGCCGGTGCAGGGCGAGCCGCTGCGGGTCAAACCGGAGCGATGGCTGTTCGCCGGCGGCGAGCCGGTGCGTCTCGCCGCGACGTTGCAGGACGACGCGTTCCGGCCGGTGGCCGGCGCGACGGTGGAGGGCGAGATCACCGGCGGCGACGGGCGCGCGCGCCGCGTGCGATTCATGGCGGGGAGCGCCGGCAGCTATGGGCTCGAGCTCGGCGATCTGCCGCCGGGGCGGTATCAGGTGCAAGCGTTCGCGCCGCTCGGCGGCAGGCGCTCGGGCGCGCGTCGAGTGAGTTCGCGGTGGATCGATGGAGCCTGGAGGAGAGCCGCGCGCTGCCGGACAGCGCGGCGCTTCGCCGCGCTGACGTCGGCGACCGGCGGCCGCCTCATTCGGGCGGACGACGTGACGCGGTGGTCTCGCGAGCTCGAGGTGCGGTCGCTCGGTCGCGGCCGCACGGAGTCGGTGCGGTTGTGGGAATCGCCGTGGATGTTCGCCGTCGTCGTCGGCGCGCTGGAGCCTCAGTGGGCGTGGCGCCGGAGACGAGGGCTGCCGTGATCGGCTGACGCCTCTTCGCCCCCGCGAGGGAGTCGTGGAATGCCTCGCCGGGGCCATGGTGCTCGCGACGGCGCTGACGTGCGCGCCCGCGGATCGCGCCTTCGCATCGCCGAAGTCCTGTACGACGCCGCGGGCGATGACACCGCCGGTTCGAGTTCGTCGAGTTCTACAACCCCACCGACCGGCCGTGCGCGCTCGCCGGCGCGCGTCTCGTTGCCGGCGACGGCGCGGGACCAGGACGCTGGATGGTGCGCTGGACCGGAAGCGCCGCCTAAGTCGTCCCCGCGCACAGGGCGGTTCGTGATCGGCGGCGCGCGCATGACGCCCGCACCCGACGCGGCTCGCGGTACTCGACCTCCAGAACGGTCCGGACGCGGTGCGCCTCGAGTGGCCCGACGGCGTCATCGAGGTCGTCGGCTGGGGCGAGCACGAGTTCGCGGAGTATGCGTGCGGCGCGCCGGCGGGCGACGCCCCGTCCGGCTACTCGATCGCGCGTTCCCGACGACGCCGATCTCGGCGGCAACGCGCTCGACTTCCGCTTAGCACCGCCGTCGCCGGGGCGCCGAACCAGCCGTCGCGCGACGCGGGCTGGACGCCGGGGCGTCTGGTGCTGGTTCCAGAGCAGCCCGATCCGCTCACGCGCGCGCGCCTCGCCGGCGTCGTCGTGAACGCGGCGCCCAGTCGCTTCTTGGGCAGCGTCACGATCCAGGTGGTCGATCGAGTCGGCGGCGGCCGAATCGATCGCGGGCGGCGGTACCATCGATCGCGCCCTCGAGGCGGGGACAGCGCTGCCGTCGGCGTCGACATCGACGTCCGCGCCGCCGGCCGGCAGCACGTTGAGCGCACGGCTCGCCGTTGCGCCGGCGACGAGCGCGCCGCGAACGACGTCGACTTCGGTGCTCGCGCGCGTCGGCCCAGGACCGCTCCGCATCGCCGAGATCCAGTTCCATCCCGCGCAGGACGAGGGCGAGTGGGTCGAGGTCGAGAACCTGGACGGATCGCCGCTGGACCTGTCGACGTTCACGCTCTCGGATCGCGGCACGACGCGCGCGCACATTGCCGCCGACCGGCCGCCGCTCCCACCCGGGCGGCTCGCGTGTCATCGCTCAGGATCGCGTGGCCCTGCTGCGCACGAATTCGGGGCTCGACAGCCTCGGCGTGTGGCAGGCGAGCCCGTGGCCCGCGCTCAACAACACCAACGACGCGACGGGGTTCGCCGACGCGGTCGTGCTGCGCGAATCGGACGGCACGCGCAGCGACCGTCACGACTACTCGGCGACCGGCGTTCCGGCGGCGGCGTCCCGATCGAGCGCGGACCGGACGGCGAGTGGCGCGTCGCCTACGACCCGCGCGGCTCGCCGCTGGGTCCGCCGCGCGAGCCGCCGGCCGTGCCCGGACATCTCGTGCTCGCGGTGTCGCGCGTCACCGCCGGCACGCCGATGCTGCGCTGGCGTGGTCGCTGCCGTGGCCGCGCGCCCGCGTGGCGGTCGAGATCTACGACCTGTCCGGACGGCGGGTCGAGCGGCGGGCGAGCGATCTTGACGTCTCGGCGCGGCGCGAGCGCGACGGTGCGATCGCATCGTTGCCGCCCGGCCTCTACGTCGTCGCGGCTGCATGCGCGCGGAGCCGCACGGCGGCGACCTGGTCGCGACGCGGCCGCTGCGCATCGACGGAGCGGGCGCGATGAGGGGCGCGCGTCGCATCGGGTGCGCCGTCGCCTGCGCGCTCGCGACGCTGGCGCGCGACGCGCCGCTCCGGGCGCAGGAGTTCGCGGCCGCCGCCCTGTTCGGAGCCGCGACCGCGGGAACGGCGAGTGCGGCGACCGCGATCGATCGCGGGCCCCGGGCACGGGACGGGTCGAGCTCGCGGCGTCGATCGTGAGCCGCTACGCCGTGCCTGAGCTCACGAGCCAGGCGCTTCGTCCTGGGCGGCGGCTTGGGTCGGTGCGCGGCGCGATCGGCGTCGCCGAGTTCGGGCCCGCCCGACCTCGGATGGGCCGCGCTCGCCGGCGCGGTCGGCGTGTGCACGCCGTCCGGCGGCGCCGCGGTGCGCGGCGCGTCGCTCGGCGTGGATCAGCGCGGCCCGGCGCCCCATCGGACTCGAGCCCGGCGGCGGCGGCTGGTGCGTCTGATCCCGTCACGGCAGTGGGCCAGCGCGCCGCAGAGCTGGACCGATGGACCGGCGCCGCCGCTCGCACGAGCGCTCTGCGATCGGCGCGCGGCCGTCGACGCGGGCGGTGTTCGCGCATGGCTCGAACTGCGGCGCCGCCACCGCCGCCGACGGCGACGCGTCTCGCCGCCGGCATCGCGTTCGTCACGCCGAGCGCGCGCGCTTGGGTCGGCGCGCGCGATCGGCCGGTGCGCGGCAGCGTCGGCGCGCGGTTCGTTGACCCCGCTCAGGATCGAGTCGAGAGGTCGAGCCATCCATCCTCGCCGAGACGGTGCGCGTCTCGGTCGGCATCGAGCGCCGGAGCCGCTGCCGTGATCTCGCTCGTGCCCATCGTCGCCGTGACGATGGTCGCACGCTCACGCCGCGGACCGCGCCCGAGCGCCGCGGTGGAGCCGCCGCCCGAGGAGCGCGCGATCGGCGCCGACCACGCCCGCCGAGCGCGCGGACCCGCCCCGCCCCACTGACGACGAAGCCTCGAGGGCGGAGGGTCGGCGCGGCCGGCCGCCCTCGGCGGCGCGCCGCGTCGCCGTCGTCGGCGTGAGCTTCAACGACCGACAGCCTCGCCGGTGGGATGCGACGGCGGCGACGGCGATCCCTTGTCCCGCGCGGAACGCTCGGCGTGCGCGTGGGTGGGGGCTTGTGGCACGGGGTACGGCCGGCTGCCGCCGCGATGGGGCGCGACCTCGTGCTGGGCGCGGCAGCGGAGCCGTGGGCACCCAGGCGCACTCGATCGGTGGCCGCGGCTCTGACGTCCCGCGAGGCGCGCGGGCGACGGCGCGTGGCTTCGCGAAGCGCGAGGGCGTGTGGGGCGTCGAGAGCTTCGAACCGGACGCTTCTCGCGCCGCATGCTCGGCGCCGCCATGCTGCGGCGGCGCGCGCGTTCGCCGGTACGGTCGGTTGGCGCGATTCGAACCGCCTGCATGACGCTGAGCGCCGGGCTGACGACCGCGACGGCGGCCAGGCCGAACTCTGGCCGTCGACAACGCGCGCCAGCGCTGGCGTCGCGGAAAGCTGGCTCGAGAGCTGTCCCTGGGGGCCCGCCCACCTCGGGCATTGACGGCGCGCGCGGTCGGGTCGCCGGATTCCACGAATCCGTCGCCGAGAGCCGCGCCGCAGCGGGACCCGCGCGCGCAAGGATCGCCGCGGACCGACCTAAGCCGCTCGGGGCCGCGCGCTCGCGCTCTTTGCAGCATCGCGGCGGCCTGGCGCTTGGCTGCGCGCCGGCGGCGGCGGGATCGCGGCTCGGGCGCCGATTGGACGCGCGCACATCGCCGCGAGCCGGAACGCGTCGGCCGCCGGCGATCGGAGCAGACAGCGCGGACCGCGCCGATCGCCTCGCCCTCCGCGCGCCCCGCCGGCTCTGCGCCAAGGCGAGGCATCGAGTGGTCGGGCGGCGGCGCCCTGATGGTCGCCATCATCGGCCTGACGGCACTGAGCCGCCCGGTATCCGAAGCGTTCGCGCGCGCGCGCTGATGCCGCGGGGCCTCGAGCGCCCGCGCCGACGTCGCCGTGGCCGCCGGCGCCCACGCCCCAGGTCACGCGACATCCGCCTGCCGCTCGCCGCGCGGCGAGAGCTTCTACCTCCCCGAGCTCGAAACCGACCGCGCTTCGTCCAGCGCGCCTCTGTCCGAGCGCTAACGGCCAGCACGCGCCGAGCTGGTCGTCCCGTTAGCCGGCGGCCGCGGTCCAGGGGCGGCCTCGCCCTCAGCCCCAGGAGCGCGCCGCCAAGGATCGCGGTATGCAGTGGACCGATCGACCGGTCGCGCCGCGTGCTGCGCCCAGCGGGCGTACGCCGTGAGCGATGGAGACGCAGGCGACATCCGTGTTGACGATCGAGGAGTGAAGCGCGATCCCGCACGCTCGCGAGATGGACTGGAGCCGCGCTGGCCGCGACGCCTGCGAGGAGACAAGAGCGACGGCAGGAAGACCCCACGCTTGCCGGCCGCGAATCACTGCCACGACAACGAACGTCGTCCGCAACACAGAGCCACATCGATCGCCCTCGCAGAGGCCACACACATGCGTTTGGCGACCACGGTGTTCACGCTCGCGATTCGCATTCAAGCGCCGCCATCGTGTCGGCCACGCGGGGCCGGTGCCCGGATCTTCGCATCACCGAGATCCCCGCCGGTCCCGCGCGGGACTGGGACGGGAGCGGCACCTTCAGCAGTCGCGACGACGAGTGGATCGAGATCATGAACGGCGGCGCCGGCGACATCGACCTGTCCGGCTTCTGTCACCGACAGGGACTCGACCCCACGCTGCGGGCTCTCCGGGCACCCTCGCGCCCGGCGAGCGCCGCGTCATCTTCGGCAAGACCGCGCTCGACTGGGAGCGTGCCGCCGGATTCCCGCCCTCGGGCTCGCGCTCAACAACACCGGCGACGCCGTGCTGCTGTGGCACGCCGTCGGCGTCGACTCCGTGCTCGTCGACGGCTACACGTTTCGCAGCCACGAGGCCGCAGCCGATCGCGCCGTGGGGCGTGCCGACGACGCCGGCGACTGGACGCTCTACGACGGGCTCAATCCGTACACCGGCACGATCCCTCCGTTCGGCACCGGCTGCGCGCCCTCACCCATGGCGACCAACGCCTGCACGCCCACCGGCGTCGAGCGCGCCCTGACCTGGGGACGACTCAAGACACGCTATCGCTGACATGGAATGACCGCATGCCGTCGAGACCGCCTCGTGCGTGCGGTTTCCGTCGGTCCCGGAGCGTGCGGTAGCCCCTTGGAGCGTCGCTCCCGCGGCCACCTTCGCCAGGCCGAGGGTGGCCCGCGGTGCATGGATCGAGGCGGTTGACCCCTCCTCGTGCGCGCTCCTATATTCCGTGCCGCTTCGCGTGCGGAAGTGGCGGAACTGGCAGACGCACTAGATTCAGGTTCTAGCGCCCGAAAGGGTGTGGGGGTTCAAATCCCCCTTCCGCACCACCGTCCTCTCGTCCATCGCCCGGCGCGCGGCCTCGCGCCGTCGCCCCGCCGATCGCACGCGGTCCCGCCGGATCGCCTAGGTCGGCCCCATGTCACCACGGCGGACTCGAGCGATCGAACGGTCGTCGCGCAGAATCGCCGCGCGCGCCACGACTACGTCATCCTCGAGACGCTCGAGGCCGGGCTGGTGCTGACCGGCACCGAGGTGAAGAGCCTGCGCGGCGGCAAGGCGAGCCTGGCCGAGGCGTACGCCACGGTCGAGAGCGGCGAGGCGTTCGTGCTGCAGCTGCACATCCCGCCCTACGAGCAGGGCAACCGCTGCGAACCCGGATCCGGTGCGGCGCCGCAAGCTGCTGCTGCACCGCGCCGAGATCGACGCAGCTCGCGCAAGGCGGTGGACCAGAAGGGTCACACGCATCATCCCGCTCAAGCTCTACTTCTCGCGCGGGCGCGCCAAGCTGCTGATCGGCGTCGCGCGCGGGCAAGAAGACGCACGACAAGCGCGCAGGCGATCGCCGAGCGCGACGCCACGCCGCGAGATGGATCGCGCGCGCCGCCGCGGTGGAGCGCATCGTGACGCGCACCGGCTCGCGGCGGCTGGCACGCGCGCGGCCGCAGCTGATGCTCGCGGTCCGCTCGCTCGGGCGGCGTCCGCGCGCGCGGGCGCGCACGCGCGCGCGCGCTGCGCGGTGCCGCGCGCTCGCCGCGCGTCGGGCGGTCACGCGGGGCGCGATGCCGGAGCACGCGTCGGCGCAGATGGCTCGACGGCACGCCGTGGCTCGGCGCCAACGACCTCGCGCGCCTGCTCGACGCCACCAAGTTCTGGCGCGTCGGACGTGCGCAAGCTCGAGCTGCGCGCGCGAGCGCACCGCATCCAGCTCACCGTCGACAATCCGTTCGTGCTCATCGACGATCACGCACGTGCTGGCTGCCGGCGCCGGTGCGCTCGCGCGGCGGGCGAGCTGCAGGCGCCGATCGCGCTCGTCGACTCGCTGCCCGCGCGACACCGCGCTCGCCCGGCTCGTGTTCGATCGCGCGCCGCCGGCTGTCGTGCTGCGGGTGCGCCGCAGCGGCGGGCGTCGGCACGCCACGGGTCACGCGTCGTACCGCGGCGATGACGCGCATCACTGTTCCCGGTGGACCGCGCCGGAGGACGCGGTCGTCGTCCGGGCGCTGCGCGCGGCGCACTTCCGCGCTGCGCTTCGGCGGCTTCTTCGCCGGCGTCCTGCCGCGACACGTTCCCGGTCGGCAGCCTCGTGACGCGCTGCGCGCCGATCCCGGTCGGCGGCGGGAGCGCCTTCGAGCTGTCGGTGTCGCCGCGAGGCGCGCGGCTTCCAGCGTCGTACCGGACGCCGGAACGGCGCGTGCTCGTCGCCGCTCGAGTGTCGTCGCGAGCCGCGCCGCGCGAGCTCGAGCGCGTTCGCGCCCGAGGGTCCGCCCGGCCCGCGGCCGCTGCGCGTGATCGTGATCGATCCCGGCCACGGCGGCGCGGACGCCGGGCGTGACGGCGCAGGGCGCGGTCGAGAAGGACCTGACGCTCGCGCTCGCGCGCGGCTGCAAGCCGCGAGCTCGAGCGCCGGCTGCGGGCGCGCGTCGTGCTCACGCGCGAGGACGATCGCGCGATCTGACGTCGCAGGAGCGCGCCGAGCGCGCGAACCGGCGCGCGCGCCGACCTCGTGTCTGTCGCTGCACTTCGACGGCTGCCGGGCGCCGCGCGCGCGCGGCGTCACCGCGTACTGCCCGCCGGCGACGTACGGCGCCGACGGCGACGTCGAGCGCCTCGGGCGGCGCTTCGACCATCGCTCGTGCTGGTGCCGTGGCGCGACGTGGCGATCGCGCCACGCGGTCGCGAGCCGCGAGCTGGCCGAGGCCGGTGCTGTCGGCGCTCGAGCTGCGCGGGCTACGGGCCGACGCGGCTGCGCGAGTGCTGCCCTATCCGCTGCTGGGCGTGAACGCGCCCGGGCTCATGCTCGAGTGCGCGACGCTGCACGTCCGCCGATCGATCGCGCGCGCGTGCTCAGGCCGGCGGCATCGCCGACCTGCGCGGCGACGATCGCCGACGGGCATCGAAGCGTATGGCGAGAGCAGTAACTGACGCGTGCGCGCAGTGCCGTCATGCGCGTGCTGGCGGCTCGTCGTGGCGGGTCGTGCTCGCCGTGCTAGCGTGGGCGACTGGCGTTCGCATCGCGCACGCCGGCACCCGAGGTCGCTCGCGGCCGCGCCCGGACTCGCGTCGGCACCGGGTTCAAGGCCGCGCGGCTGCTACTTCGCGTCGCCCACCGGCGACGGGCTGCGTGAGCGAGACGCGCGAGCTGGTCGAGCCGAGACGCTGCACGATCGCGTCGCCGCGCTCGTGCGCCGAGCTCGACCGCGGCCCGCGCGGGCGCGGCGTGCGCACGCTGCCGGCCGGCACCGCGGTGCTCCGCGTCTACCTCGACGACCGCGGGCTCATGACGCTCGACCTGTCGCGCGCGTTCCAGCACGGGTTCCGCGGCGGCTCGAGCGCCGAGATACCTGGCGGTCGCCTCGCTGGTGCGCACTGCTCGGCGCGAACGTGCCCGAGGTGAAGCGCGTGCTGCTCGTGTGCGGCGGCCGGCCGATCGCCACCCTCGGCGGACACCTGCCGCTCGATCGTCCGCTCGACGTCGCCGGAGCTGCCCTGATGCCTGCGACGCACGATGCGCGCCCGATCGGCGTCTTCGATTCGGGCCTCGGCGGCCTCACCGCCGTGCGCGAGCTGTTCCGCATGCTGCCGCACGAGTCGGTCGTCTACTTCGGCGACACCGCGCGCCTGCCGTACGGCAGCAAGTCGCGCGAGACCGTGACGCGCTTCAGCCTCGAGATCGCCGTCGTTCCTGGTGCGGCAGAACGTCGAAGTGCCTCGCTGGTGGCGTGCAACACCGCGTCGTCGTCACGCGCTCGATGCGCTCGCGCAGCGGCTCGAGCGTCCCGGTGGTCGGCGTGATCGAGCCGGCGGCGCGCGCGCGCGGTCGCGGCGAGCCCGCACGGGCGCATCGGCGTGATCGGCACGCTCGGCACGGTCGGCAGCGGCGCGTACGCGCGACGCGATCGCGCGCGCGGCGCCCGCGGCGAGCGTGATCTCGCGCGCGTGCCCGCTGTTCGTGCCGCTCATCGAGGAAGGCTGGATCGAGCACCCGGTGACGCGCGCGGTCGCGCGAGGAATATCTGCCGGAGCTGCAGGCGCGGCGGCTCGAGAGCCTGATCCTCGGCTGCACGCACTATCCGCTGATCGCGCCGCTGCTGCGCGGACCTGATGGGCCCCGGCGTCACGCTCGTCGACTCGGGCGCCGAGGCGGCGCGCGCCGCCGCGCGCGCTGCTGCGCCGAGCGCGGCCAGCTCGCGAGCGGCGCGACCCGCAGCACCGCTTCTTCCTGAGCGACGAGCCGCCGCAGCTTCGCGCGCGTCGCGCGAGGCGTTCCTCGGCCGCGCGCTGCCGCACGTCACGGTCGTCGACCAGACCGACCTGCCGTGGTTCGAGCGCGCGCCAGCCGTCGCACCGGAGCCGAGGGTCGCGTCGTGACCCGCCCGCCGCAGGCGATCCGCGAGCGCGCGCGCGCCGCGCCGAAGCCGGCGCGCCGCGTCGCGACGGCCGCAGCCCGCGCCAGCTGCGCCCGCTCAAGATCGAGCGCGGCGTCATCCGCACGCCGAGGGCTCGGCGCTCGTGTCGATGGGCGCACCCGCGTGCTGTGCACCGCCACCGTCGAGGACCGCGTGCCGCCGTGGCTGCGCGGCCAGGGCAAGCGGCTGGGTCACGGCCGAGTACGCGCATGCTGCCGCGCGCCGACCGGCGAGCGCACGCCGCGCACCAGCCAGACCGGCGGGCGCGCGCAGGAGATCCAGCGCCTGATCGGGCCGCTCGCTGCGCGCGGTCACCGACCTCAAGGCGTTCGGCGAGCGCATCATCATCGCTCGACTGCGACGTGCTCGAGGCCGACGGCGGCACGCGCACCGCCGCGATCAACGGCGCGCTGGTGGCGCTGCACGACGCGTTCGTCGCGCTGTCGAACCGCGGGCTGCTCACCGGGCCGCCGTTCGCGCGACACCGTGGCGCGCGATCTCGGTCGGGCGTCGTCGACGGCGCGTGCCGTGCCTCGACCTCGACTACGCCGAGGACTCGACGGCGCGAGGTCGACATGAACGTCGTGATGACCGGCGCGGGCCGCTACGTCGAGGTGCAGGGCACGGGCGAGTCGCGCCACGTTCGGCGAGGCCGAGCTGCGCAAGCTGCTCGCGCCTCGCGCGCGCTCGGGCATCCGCCGCGTCGTCGCGCTGCAGCGCCAGCGTGCTCGGCGACTCGGGGCTCCTGCCGCGACGACGCGCGTGCGTGAGTCGTCGTCGCCAGCATGAATCGCCGACAAGCTGCGCGAGCTGCAGGCGCCTGCTCGGCCTGCCGGGCGCTCGAGCTCGTGAGCCTGCGCGACGTCGCGGGCGCCGAGCGCGCCCGAGGAGACCGGCGCGACGCTGGTCGACAACGCGCGCATCAAGGCGCGCGCGGCGCTTCGCGCTCACCGGCCTGCCGGCGATCGCCGACGACACGGGGCTCGAGGTCGACGCGCTGGGCGGCCGCCCGGGCGTGCACGCCGCCCGCTACGCCGGGCCGGGCGCCACGCTACGCCGACAACGTGCAGCTGCTGCTTGCGCGAGCTCGAGGGCGTTCCGCTCGCGCGCCGCACCGCGCGGTTCCGCACGTGTGCGTCGCGCATGCTTCCCGGACGGGCGCGAGCTCGTCGGCGAGGGCGTGCTCGAGGGGCGCATCGCCGTGCGCCGCGCGGCGAGCACGGCTTCGGCTACGACCCGGTGTTCGAGCTTGCCGCGCTCGGCCGCACGCTCGCCGAGCTCGGGGGCGACGAGAAGAACCGCGTTTCGCATCGTGCACTCGCGGCCCCGTACTCTTCTCGCGCAGTTGGCGCCGCTCGCACGCTGACCCCGCTTCCCCCGGGAGACCGTCCGTGAGCCGAACCCACGTTTTTCGAGCGCCTCTCGCCCTGTCGGCGGAGAACTGGCGCCTGTGGGTCGGACCGCTCGCGACCATCGCGCTCGGGGTTGTGAACGTCGCGTTCCGCCATCACGCGTGGGCACCGCAAGACTTCGGCGCGCTGTATCTGATCGCGGTGGTGTCCGCGACGTTCGTGGGTGGACCGCGCTCGGGGTGGATCTCCGCCGCGATCTCGCTCGCGTTCGCGACCTTCATGGCGTTCGGCGAGCGCGGCGGTCCGGACGAGACGCGTCACGCCTTCACCCACCTCGTCACGCTGGCGGTCGCGATCCCGACCGTCACGGTGCTCGTCGGCGTCCTCCATGCGCGGGCACGCGAGCCGGAATGCAGCGCGAGGCCACCGCGCGGCTGCTGCTTCACTATCGCGATCTGCTGGAAGACCTCGGCGCCGTGGTGTGGAGCTCGAGCCGGGTACGCTGCGGCTCGTCGTTCGTGAGCCCCACCGTCGAGGACATCCTGGGCTACTCCCCGCGAGTGGACCGACGGCGAATCGTTGTGGGAGAAGGTCCACCCCGACGACCGCGCGCGCGTGCTCGGATTGCTGCGCTCGGTCGACCAGCATCCCGGCACGCACCTGCTCGAATACCCGCATGACCGCCGCGAACGGGCGCGTCGTCTGGCTCCAGAACGTGCTGCGCGTGCGCATCGGCCCGGCGGATCAGGTCACCGTGCGCGGCGTCATGATCGACGCCAGCGCGCGCAAGCAGATCGAGCTCGCGCTGCACGAAAGCGAGCGCGACCTACCGCGTGCTCATGGAGCAGGCGGCCGACGCCGTGTTCGTCACCGACTTCCACGGCAACTCACCTGGCCGCGAACGCCGGCGCCTGCGAGCTGCTCGGCTACTCGCGCGATGAGGCTGCAACACCTCCGCATCGAGGACGTCGTCCAGCCGCACGAGATGCCCCCGCTGCCGCTCACGTTGGGCGGTCTCCCCGAGGGCCAGTCGCTCCCTGTCCGAGCGCCGGCTCAGGCGCAAGGACGGGCGGCCTCATCGACGTCGAGGTCAATGCCAAGCGACTCGACGAGCACCGCCTGCTGTCGATCGTGCGTGACATCACCGCGCGCAAGAGCGCCGAGCAGGAGCTGCGCCAAGCGTTGTCGGTGCTGAGCGCGACGCTCGAATCGACCGCGGACGGAATCCTGGTCGTGGACCTCGCGGGACGCATCACCCGCTACAACCAACAGTTCGCCGAGATGTGGCGGCTGCCCGAGGAAGTCCTGCACTCGGGCGAGGACGACCGGGCGCTCGCGGTCGCGATCGAGCAGCTGAAGGAGCCGGCGCAATTCCTGGCCAAGGTGCGCGAGGCTCTACGCGAGCCCTGCCGACGAGGCTTCGACGTGCTCGAATTCCGCGACGGCCGGATCTTCGAGCGCTACTCAAGCCGCAGCGGATCGGCGGCCAGTACGTCGGGCGTGTGTGGAGCTTCCGCGACGTCACGCAGCGGCGGCGCGCCGAGAGGCGCTGCGCGCGAGCGAGGAGCAGCTCCGCCAGGCGCAGAAGATGGAGGCGGTCGGTCGCCTCGCCGGCGGCGTCGCCCACGACTTCAACAATATCCTCACCGCGATCATGGGCAACGTCAGCCTCATCCTCGACGATTCGACGGCGCTCGCCGGACCCCGCCAGCGCGCGGAGGAGATCAGAAGGCCGCCGAGCGCGCCGCGCACCTCACCCGCCAGCTGCTCGCCTTCAGCCCGGAAGCAGATGTTCGAGCTCCAGGTCGTCGACCTGAACACGGTGATCACCGAGATGCTCAAGCTGCTCAAGGTCACGGTCGGCGACGACATCGAGCTGGTCGACCGGATCGCCCCGCAGCCAGGTGCGGTGCGCGTCGATCCCGGGCAGATCGAGCAGGTCATCCTGAACCTGGTCATCAACGCGCGCGACGCCATGCCCGAGGGGGCCGGCTCGAGATCTCGACCTCGCTGCTCGAGGCGACCACGGCCGACGCGATGCGTGAGCCGCCGTATCACGTCGGCCGGTTCGTCGAGCTGGCGGTGCGCGACACCGGCGTCGGGATGGACGACGAAACCGCGCGCGCGCATCTTCGAGCCGTTCTTCACCACGAAGGAGCGCGGCAAGGGCACCGGGCTCAGGCTCGCCACCGTCTACGGCATCGTGCGCCAGTCGGGCGGCTACATCTCGGTCCACAGCGAGCGCGGGCGCGGCTCGACGTTCCGCGTGTTCCTGCCCGCGGTCGACGAGCCGATCGATCGTCCCGATCCGTACCGTCACAAGCCGGGCGCCGAGTTGGGCGCGGAGACCGTGCTCGTCGTCGAGGACGAGGACCTCGTGCGGACGCTGATGTGCACGAGCATCGCGCGCGCCGGTTACCGTGTGATCGAGGCGCGTACCGGCGCCGACGCGCTCTCGCTTTCCGGACGCTTCGGCGGTCGCATCGATCTGCTGCTCACCGACGTCGTGATGCCGGGCATGGGCGGGCAGGAGCTGGGCGAGCGGCTGCTGAAGGCGCGTGACGGCATCAAAGGTGCTCTACATCTCGGGGTACGCGGACGACGCCATCGGGCGGAAGAGCGTGCTCCAGAGCGGCGTCGCGTTCCTGCAGAAGCCGTTCACGATGGAGACGCTCGTGCGCAAGGTCCGCGAAACGCTGGACGCCCGCGCGACGGCCTGACGCGCGGCGTGGGACCCGCCGTTCGAGCGCGCCCACGCGGCGAGGCGGATGGGGTGGATGACGGGGTTCGAACCCGCGACACCTGGAGCCACAGTCCAGTGCTCTACCAGCTGAGCTACATCCACCACCACACCGATGACATCCCAGGGACTCGGCGCGCAGGAGGTAGAAAGGTGGCGCGCCTGGAGGGAATCGAACCCCCGACCGACGGATTAGAAATCCGTTGCTCTATCCGACTGAGCTACAGGCGCGGGGTCCCGATCAAGATCCGTCCCGGGATTCGGCCGCACGAAGTCGGGGCGAGAGGATTTGAACCTCCGACACCCTGCTCCCAAAGCAGGTGCGCTACCGGGCTGCGCCACGCCCCGGAACATAATCTCGAGCAACGGGCAGGATAGCGACGGGCGCCGACGGGCGTCAAACGCGGCCGCGACCGCGCTCGCGACGCGCGCCATCGTTTGCGCACGCACCGCACGCGGCCTATGCTCCGGCCCCTAGAGCCTCCCGAATGAACCCCTTTCCGGAGAGTCCCATGAGCGGTGTGAACAAGGTCATCCTCGTCGGCAATCTCGGCGCGAATCCCGAGATGCGCTTCACGCAGGGTGGCCAGGCCGTGGCGAATCTGCGCCTCGCGACCAGCGAGCGCTGGACGGACAAGAGCGGCCAGAAGCAGGAGACCACCGAGTGGCATCGCGTGGTCGTGTTCGGGAAGCAGGCCGAGATCGTCGGGCAGTATCCTGACGAAGGGACGCCAGGTCTACATCGAGGGCCGCCTGCAGACCCGGCAGTGGCAGGATCAGCAGGGGCAGAAGCGCTTCACCACCGAGATCGTCGCCCAACGCGTGCAGATGTTGGGCGCCCGCGGCGAGCGCACGCCCGGAGGATATGGGCGCCACCGTTCCGCCGGACGACGCCGTGCCCGCCGACTTCGGCGGCGCTCCGGACGACGACATCCCGTTCTGAGGCGTGGGGGCGTAAAGGCTTCGACGGGGGTTGAGAACCAGGAAGTGCAGGCCGGGGACCCGTGTCCTCGTCAAAAAACGGGACCATTCAACTGCCAATGAGCAGTTGGCTCTCGCTGCCTCAACTAGCAGCGACGGTCGCTCGGACCCCGCCTGTGGGGGCCGGCACGAGCGTCAGATAATCGCAGGCTGGTCCAATGCTCCGCCCGTGGGCTGAGGACGAGATACTGACGGGCTGGTGTGCGGATGATCCCGCCGGTCGGAGCGGACGCGCGCGAGATTCAAACGGCCGGACACGCCTGTAGGACTCCCTGGAGACTGGCCTTCGGACGCGGGTTCGATTCCCGCCGCCTCCACCATTCCCAGGCTCGCGATGCGGCACGGCGCCCCGGCCGGCCACGAAGGTCCACGCTACGTCAATTCCTGGGAGCACGGCGCCCCCGAGGCCGCGAGGGCCGCCGTTTTCACTTGCCTCGAGGGGTGCGATGTCTACCCTCGCGCGTTCCGTGAACGTGGACCGGGCCTCTCTCGCAGGCGCGATCGGCGCCGTACGCGAGCGAATCGCCGCCGCGGCTCGGCGCTCCGGGCGCGACCCGGCGGAGATCACGCTTGATCGGGGCCGTGAAGGCGGTGCCCCCGAATGCATCCGCGTCGCGGTCGAGGCCGGACTCACGGACCTGGGAGAGAACCGCGTACAGGAGGCGGAGCTGGCGATCGACGCCATCGGACGCCGAATGGCCCGCTGGCACATGATCGGGCATCTACAGCGCAACAAGGCATCGCGGGCCGTCGAGCGGTTCGACCGCATCCACGGGGTCGACGACGAGGAGCTCGCACGGGCCCTCTCGCGGCAGGCCGAAACGCTCGAGCTCAGGCTCCCGGTCCTGATTCAGATCAACATCAGCAAGAGAGGGCAGCAAATTCGGCGTCGCTCCGGAGGCGGCGAGCCGGCTCGTTCAGCGCGTGGCCACCATGAAGGGCCTCGCCCTCGACGGGCTGATGTCGATCGGCGCTCCGGTCGCGCGTCCGGAAGACGCGCGCGGTGCGTTCGCGTGGACGCGCGAGGTGCGCGATCGCGCGGAGCGCGAGACCGGCGTGGTGCTGCGCGAGCTGTCGATGGGCATGAGCGACGATTTCGAGATCGCGGTCGAGGAGGGCAGCACGATGGTTCGCGTCGGGACCGCTCTCTTCGGGGCGCGCGCCTTAGAACGATCGAAGGGCCGGTCACATGTTTGTCATTGGAAACCTGGTGGGCGCGATCGCAACGATCCTGGATCTCGTGTTGCAGGCGCTCCTGATCATCATCCTGATCAACGCGATTCTGTCGTGGGTGCGGCCGGATCCGAGCAACCCGATCGTCATGTTCCTCGAGCGGGTTTCGGATGCGGTGTGCGATCCCATACGTCGCCTGTTCCCGACCGTGCTGGGCGGGCATCGATTTCGCACCGTTCATCGCCATGTTAGCGATCTGGTTCATTCAGCTGTTCGCGGTGCGCTCGCTGCACGACATCGCCATTCGAATGTGACGGCTCGGCTGCGAGTCCGCGTCCATCCGGGTGCGAACGGCAGCGCGGGTGCGCGGATGGCGCGAGGACGGCGTCGCTTCGGGTCGACGTCGCCGCGCCGCCCGAAGGCGGGCGGGCCAAGCGAAGCGCTCACGCGCTTCCTGGCCGGAGTGCTGGGCCTCGACGCCCGAGAGGTCGAGGTGATTCGAGGACACGCGTCCCGAGACAAAGTCGTCGCCGTGAAAGGAATGGAACCGAATGACCTCCGCAGCCGAATCGATGGCGCGCTCGACCCCGGGGACCCCACCGGTGGCGAGTGATCTGCGCGCCGGCATTCGCGCCGCGGCCGATGCGGTGCGCGCGCGCACGACGACGCGCCCGAGGTCGGGATCATCCTCGGCACCGGGCTCGGCGACTTCGCCGACGCACTCGAGACCGAGGCGGTCGTCCCGTACCGCCGACGTGCCGGGATTCCCAGTGTCGACGGTCGAGCCACGCCGGCGAGCTCCGGTTCGGGCGGCTCGGCGGGCGCTCCGTCGCGATCATGAACGGGCGCGCGCACTACTACGAGGGCTACACGATGAAGCAGGTCACGCTGCCGGTGCGCGTGCTCCAGGGAGCTGGGCTGCGACACGCTGATCATCACGAACGCGGTCGGCGGGATGAACCCCAACATGCCGCCCGGCACGATCGTGGCGACGACCGATCACATCAACCTCATGGGCGACAATCCGCTCATCGGCCCCAACGACGACACGCTCGGGCCGCGGTTCCCCGACATGAGCGAGCCGTACTCGCGCGCGCTCGTCCGGCTCGCCGAGCGCGTCGCGCTCGAGCAGCAGTGGATGCTGCAGCGCGCGGTGTTCGTGGGTGTGGCCGGTCCGAATCTCGAGACCGCGGCGGAGTATCGCTTCCTGCGCCGCATCGGCGCCGACATCGTCGGGATGTCGCTGGTGCCCGAATCGATCGTCGCGCGTGCACGGCGGACAGCGGGTGCTCGCGCTCAACGTCGTCACCGACGCTTGTTTACCCGACAACCTTCACCCAGTGGACATTCCCGCGATTCTGCGGGTGGCCGGTGCGAGCCGCGCCCGACTCACCCGCGTCATCACCGAGGTTGTCCGCCGGCTCGACGAGGCGGCCTGACGGACGTTGGTTCGTTCGACCTACGGAGGAAGAACATGGCGGCTCCGCGCAAGACACGCGCAACAAAACCCAAGTCCTCGAGCTCGGCGTCGCGCTCGGCTCGACCCAGAAGGCGAGCGCGCCGGCACAGGCGCGCGTCACGTCGGGGGCGCGTCGAAGCCGCACGCTCCGGCAACGGCCGCGAAGCGTCCGGCGGCGGCGGCGGCGAAGGTGACGGCGACGGTGTCAAGCCGACGGGCAAGGTCGTGCCGCGCGCGATCGTGCGCCGGCGCCCTGCCGCGGAAACCGGTGGCGCCATCCAAGTCCGGATCCAAGTCGGGATCAAGTCCAAGAGTGGTCGCAGGGGTGGGCCGGCCGTGCCCGAGCAGGTTCGTCCGCTCGGTGTGCTGCCGCCGCAGTCCGTCGCGCGCACGTTGGCGCGTCCGGCGGTGCGCGTCATCGACGCCGATGCGGCCCCCGTCTCCATTGCGTCTCGGCCGACAGCATCCAGCGAGGAGTTCAGCGAGTGACCGAACGAGGATCTCAAGGAATTCGAAGACCGGCTTCTCAACGAGCGCAAGAAGATTCTCAAGGAGATGGGCCACCTCGAGAACACGGTGCTCAAGGTGAATCAGCGCGATAGCTAGCGGCGATCTGTCCGGCTACTCGTTCCACATGGCGGACGCCGGCACCGACGCGATGGAGCGCGAGAAGGCGTTCCTGTTTGCGTCGGCCGAGGGCGCGTGCTGCTCGAGATCGACGACGCGCTGCGCCGGCTATATCGCGGTGAGTACGGCGTGTGCGAATCGTGCGGCAATCCGATCGCGCGGCGCGGCTCGAGGCCATGCCGCAGGCGCGACTGTGCGTGCCCTGCAAGGAGAAGAGGAGAAGGCCCAGCGGGGCGCGCAGTGAAACGATCGTTTCTGACGCTGTTCGGGATTGCGGGCGCCATCCTCGCCGCCGACCAATGGACCAAGCGCTGGGCCACCGAGACGCTCGCGTATCGCGAGCCCATCGAGTCTTCGGCCCTCTCGTGCGCTTCACGTACACGCGCAACTCGGGCGTGGCGTTCGGTCTCGGCGCGGGCCTGCCGTTCCCGTACGCGGTGTTCTCGATCGTCGCCGTCGCCGTCATCCTCTATCTGTTCCTGCGCCAGCGCGTGCACTGCCGCCGCGCGGCAGATCGCGCTCGCGCTCATCCTCGGCGGCGCGCTCGGGAATCTCGTCGACCGGCTCGCTCGGGCGAGGTCGTCGACTTCATCCTGATCGGATGGCGCCGCTGGTACTGGCCGGTGTTCAACGTCGCCGACTCCGCGGTCACGATCGGCGTCGTGCTGTTCGGCATCACCTGGATGCGTCGCTCGAGGAGACGGCGGTCGCGCACGAGCCGTCCGCGGCGAGCGCCGCGCCGCCCGCCGCCCATGAGCCCCATGCTCCATCTGTCGGTCCCGGCACCGAGTCGAGGGAGCGGCTGGATCGCTTCCTCGCGCGGGCGCAGACGGACCTGTCGCGTAGCCGCCTGCAGGCGCTGATTCGCGACGGCCGCGTGCACGTGAACGGACTCTTAGGCCGCGCGTCGCAGCGCTTGAACGGCGGCGATGACGTGCGGCTCGAGATCCCCGCGCCCTCGTGCGACCCGGCGCCGAGCCCGAGCCGCTCCCGCTCGCGATCGTGTTCGAGGACGACGACCTGATCGTCGTCGACAAGCCGCCGGGACTGGTCGTGCATCCCGGGGCCGGCGTCGAGCGCGGCACGCTCGTCAACGCCCTGCTCCATCACGCGCCGTCGATCCGCCACGTCGGCGGCGCGCAGCGTCCCGGGATCGTGCATCGGCTCGACAAGGACACCTCGGGCCTCATGGTCGTCGCCAAGTCCGAGCGCGCGCACCGGGTGCTCGTCGAGGCGATCCAGCGCGCGCGAGGTGCGCCGAGGATACTGGGCGCTGGTGTGGGGCAATCCGCGCGCGGATCACGGGCGCGTCGAGCACCTCGATCGGCCGCGACCCGAAGCACCGCCAGCGCATGGCCGTCGTCACGCGCGCGGGCAAGCCGGCGGTGACGCACTGGAGTGTCCACGAGCGATTCGGTCCCGTGACCTGGATCGACGTGCGGCTCGAGACCGGCCGTACCCATCAGATTCGCGTTCATCTCGCACACCTCGGCCACCCGGTCGTGGGGGATCCGGTGTACGGTGGGCGCGCCAAAAGCAGTTGAGCCTTCGCGAGCGCGAGCGTAGCCTCGCAGCAGACCTGCTCGAGTGCCTGCCGCGGCAGGCGTTGCACGCGTACGAGTTGGCCTTCGTCCACCCGGTGACGGGAGAGCAGCAGACCTTCACGTCCCCGCCGCCGGCGGATCTTGCCCATGCCCTCGAGCATCTGCGGGCGTTCGTTCGAGACCTCAGGAACTGAGACGCCATGTCGTCACCCCGCGAGCCCGAAGTGATCTCGGTCCGCCTTCCGAGCCGCCTGGAGCTGCTGAGTGTGTTGGATTCGGTGACGACGTCCGTGTGCGACCGCATGGAGTTCGACGGCGATACGACGTCCCAGGTGTCGATGTCGGTGATCGAGGCGGGCACGAACGCCATCCAGCACGGACACCACCGCGACGCGTCACGGCTCGTCGACGTGGACTTCACCCTGTTCCAGGACCGCCTCGAGGTCGCGGTCCACGACTCCGGACAGGGCTTCGACCCGAACGAGCGTCAACGGTGACGCGACCTCCCCGACCACCTGCTTCGACGCGCGCGGCCGCGGCATCTTCATCATGCGCAGCTGCATGGACTCGGTGAACTTCGAGTTCTCGAGCGCCGGCACGGTGTGCCGGCTCGTGAAGCGCCGCCCGCCCGCCGAGTCGACCGCCCTCGGGTGATCGCATGTCCCGCATCCTCGCCGTGGATTGGGGGGAGCGCCGCGTCGGCCTCGCGATCAGCGATCCGCAGGGGATCATCGCGACCGGGCTCGACACGCTCGCAGGTGACGAGCCTCGACCAGGCGGTGTCGCGGGTCGCCGAGGTCGCGCGCACGCAGGAGCGCCGAGCGCATCGTGGTCGGCCTGCCGCTCCTGATGTCCGGCGAGCGCGGCGAGGCGGCCGAGGCCGCGCAGGCCTTCGCCACCGCGATCGCCCGCCGCACGTCGTTGCCCGTCGACACCTACGACGAGCGGCTCACGTCGGCGCTCAGCGAGCGCCGCCTGCGTGAAGTCGGCGTGCGCACGGGACACGCGCGCGCGCGTCGACCAGGGCGCCGCGGTCGCGCTGCTCGAATCGTACCTACAGCGGATCTCGCGCGCGTGGACGCGCGACGCGACCCGCCCCGACGATCCAGGGACCTGAGCGGGTGACCCCCACGAAGCGAGCTCCGTCGGCGCGCCGGCGGCCGTTCCGCCCGCGCCGCTGGGCGCTGTTGCTGCTCGTCGCGGTCGGGCTGGCGGTCGCGTACCACCTGTTCCTGCCGGCGGGACCGTTCCCGCCGCGACGAGCGCCGCGTCATCCTGGTGCAGCGGGGCCAGACCCTGCACGAGGATCGCCGCACGAGCTGCGTCGCGTCGGGCTCGATGCACGGGATCGCTCGGCTTCGAGGTGCTCGCGCGGCTCATGCGCCTCGATCGCAGCATCAAGGCGGGCCAGTACTCGTTCCGACTCGGCACCAGCGTGCCCGCGCTGCTGCGATCGCTCGCGCGCGGGATGAGCGGGCTCAACCTGATCACGATCCCCGAAGGGCTCACCGCGCCGAGGTCGGGCGGCTGCTGTCGAGATCACCTCGGCGTCCCGCGCGGCCGCGTTCGATTCGCTCGCTCACGACCGCATGTTCCTCGACTCGCTCGGTGTCGCGCGCCCTCGATCGAGGGCTACCTGGCGCCCGACTCGTACGAGTTCCTGCCCGGCACCTCACCCGAGGTCGCGTTCCGCACCATGGCGCAAGCGCACCCAGCTCATCCTGCTCGACGCCGCGGCCGGTCGCGATTCGCTTGCCTCTCGGGCTCTCGCTCCACGCAGCTCCTCGTGCTCGCCTCGATCGTCGAGGCCGAGGCGCAGTTCGCCGACGAGCGCGCGCGCATCGCGCGCGTGTATCTCAATCGGCTCGCAGCGCCGCATGCGGCTCCAGGCCGATCCCGACCGTCGCGCTCGGCCAGGGCCGACCGCCGCGCTCGCGATCTGCTGCTCAAGGACCTCCAATCGCCGTCGCCGTACAACACGTACCTGCACGACGGGCTGCCGCCGGGGCCGATCTGCAATCCGGGTCGCTCGAGCATCGAGGCGACGCTCGAACCCGACCGAGGGCAGCGAGGACCTCTACTTCGTCGCGCGCGGCGGCGGGCGGCCACTTCTTCTCGCGCACCTACGTCGAGCACCTTCAGAACATCCAGCGCGCGCGCGCGATCAGGCCGCATCCGCCGCGGGTGGGGACACGGTGGCGGCGGCCGCCCGCCGCTCAGGCTGTGCTAGGCTGTCGACCGCCATGTCCGCGAGTGCTTGGGTCCAGATCGGCGACGCCCGCCGCGAGATCGAGACGATTTCCTGGGAAGAGAAGCCTCGCGGCTGCGCGCGGAGCTGCGCGGAGCTCTCGTCGGCGATCGTCGCGTACTCGGGCGGCGTCGACTCGAGCGTGCTGCTGCGCGTCGCTCACGAGGTCCTCGGGGATCGAGTCCTGGGCGTGATCGGGAGGTCGGATTCGTACGCCCAGCGTGAGCTCGAGCTCGCGCTCGAGCAGGCGGCCGGGTTCGGCGCCCGGGTCGAAATTGTGACGACCGGCGAGCTGGCCGACGCCACGTTCCGCTCGAATCCGACGAATCGCTGCTATCACTGCAAGAACGAGCTGTATCGTCAGCTCGAACACGTGGCGGCCCGAATGGGCGGCGCCCCAATCCTCGACGGCACGATCGCCGGACGACCTCTCAGACTGGCGACCGGGACGGAAGGCCGCGAGCGAGCACGGGGTGCGCTCCCCGCTCGCCGAGCTGGGCTTCACCAAGCTCGACGTCCGTCGGACCGCGGCCCTTTATCGATCTCGAAAGCCGCGACAAGCCCGCCTCGCCGTGCCTCGCCTCGCGGATCCCGTACGGCACCGAGATCACGCGCGAGAACCTGAAGATGGTGGAAGAGGGCGAGGCCCTTCTGCGCTCGTTGGGATTCCGCGAGCTCAGGGTCCGGCACCACGGCGACATGGCCCGCGATCGAGGTGGCGGTCGGCGAGATCCCGCGGCTCATCGAGCCCGAGGTTCGGGAGCGGGTGGTCGCCGGGCTGCAGCGCGCTGGGCTATCGGTTCGTGACGATCGACCTCGAGGGCCTGCGCTCGGGAGCCTGAACCGCGGCGTTCCAGGCATCGCGTTCGCGGATCCTTCGGCCGGCTCGGCGAACAGTTCGAGCGAGGTGGGAGCGACATCCGGCACGGCGCCGGAAATAGTCGGAACCTCCCTACACGACCGGGGGATATAACCGTCGCGCCCCACGGAGGCGGCGGCACAGAGTTCGATCTTCGCTGAGATCCTCGTGCGCCCTGGCTCGCAATCCCCGGCAACGCCGATGATCACAGCTCGGATCCACCCCGAGGTCATCGGCGGTTTCTGTTTCCCGCGGCTAGGTAGGGGGCGAGGAGGACGCAATGGCAACCCCGAAGCCTGTGGTGAAGCCCCGCAGCCAGCGAAAGCCGGTCGAGTACGACCTGGGCTTCCGCTGGGGGCCACTCAACAGCCTCTTGCTCGGGCTGGGGGTGGCGCTCATCCTGATGGGCTATTTCGCCCTTTCTCGGGGATCCATAACGCTCGCGCCGGTGCTCTTGGTGACCGGGTACGTGGTCGTCGTCCCCGCCTCGCTGATCCTCCTCCGCCGGAACAAGGCCTCCGGGCGAATAGCTCAGCTGGCAGAGCACTTGCCTTACAAGCAAGGGGTCACAGGTTCGAGCCCTGTTTCGCCCACCACCGTGGTCGCTGGTTAAGAAGCTCCTGAAGCCCTGATTGGGCCTCCCGGGATGGGTTCGCGGGTTGGGGTGTTGGCCTGGTAAGCGGGGCTAAACAGGTGGCAGAATGAGGATTGGCGACCAAAAAGGTTCTTGACACAAGGTTGAAGCGAACCTAGACTTTCCTCGTCCTGGAAGGCCTTGCTGGCTCATCAATTAACCTCGTCTGCGACAAGCTTCGGCTTTGGAAATAATCAAATTAAGGAAGCCCGAAGGGAGGTGGCTGCAGCCCGTCCGAGTCCTTGCAACTAAGCCTATGCAATCCGATGTTTGCCACATCGGCGTGATCAATTCTCTGGAGGTGCAACAATGACTGGTTTGGTTCGCAATGCCACTCTGCTCGGAGTGTGCGGGCTGATTTTCGCGGGCGTCGCGTCTGCAAGCGTTCCCGATCCGACGAAGTCCACGATCGGAGTAACTGGCTCGGGCGCGTGCATCAGGGTCGGCGGCAAGCAGAGTAATCCCACGCTCGTGGATCAGTTCATCGGATACCCGATCACCGTCCGCGACTTCGGCAACAACCCGATCGCCGGCGCCAACGTTGAGATCAACTTCCAAAACTGCACCGACGTCAAGCTGTGCACGGCCGTCGTGAGCGGACAGACGGTGGACTGCATCAACCGTTCGGTTCGTGTGACGACGAACGCTGCGGGCCAGGTTACGGTAAGCGTGCTGGGCGCCGGCATCTACCAGAATCCGCTCGCGAGCCCGAACGTCCAAGCTGGCACCGGTTCGGGGTGTGTGCGAGTCTTCGCGGAAGGCATCCAGCTGGGAACCGCGACGGCGCTCATTCAAGACTGGGACGGTGCGTCAGGCTCCAACAGCTTCGTCGGTGAGACCGTTCTCGACCTCGGAAAGTATTTCGGGGAAGAGGCCGTTATCAGCAGCGGCGGAGGCGTGGCGCAATACCGCGGCCGTGACGATTTCTCCCCTATTGGGAACGCCGGCGCAGGCGCGATCAACGTACAGGACCTGTCCTTTTATTTCACCACGATTGGCCAGGCGAGTGGCGGTACCGGATCAAGCAACGGCTGCCGTGACAACGCCGGTGTGATTGCCCCGTACTGCCCCTAGGAAAGACGCTGCTTTCTGACATCTTCGCTCAGACATGAGCTTGCTCCTCCACGCGTGGAAGGTGGTGATGTCCAGAAGCAATAGGATTCTGATGGACGTATTTTTCCGGATCATCTGTCCCCCTGTGGAGTTCAAAGCGGAGGTTACGATGAAGAAGTTCCTTCTGATCTGTGCGGCCCTGACGGCGTTTGCCGTGCCGGCGCACGCGCAGTTGTTCACGGCCTGGGGTGCCTGTGACGGCACGGCGGGCTCCTCGACGGGCAACATGGATTTCGACTGCACGCCCGGAAGTGGTTTCTCCGCTCAAATATTCGGCACGTTCGGTGTCAGCTCGCCGATCCCCAACTTCGTTGCGGCGGAGGGAATCGTCGATTTCGCGTTCCAGGGTGCGTCCGACGTGCCGGCGTTCTGGCACTTCGAGGCCGGCGGCTGCAACGCCAACCGGTATCGGCTACGCGTTGGCCCGCGGCTCGTCCACGATTCAGTGCGCGACGACGAACTCCACCATCTTCTGTGGAACGACGGGTGTGGCCTGCACCGGTGGTATTAGCAATTACATTAATAATTACGGCGCAGCCAACCGTTCGCGCTTGTTCTTCGCGAATGCGCGCTCTGCGATCTCCCCGGTGACGCTGCCGGCGGTGCCGACGCGCGTGTTCTGCTTCTTTCTTACGTTCCTCACCGACAACACCCCGGGTTCGGGCGGCACGGACTGCGCTGGCTGCGAGACCCCGACGGCGATTGCCTGGAACCAGCTGAGCCTGTTCGACAATCAGCCGGCCACGGGCCCCGAGGCTCGGTTTGAGCTCAGCAGCGCGACGCCGGGAAGCACGGGCAACATGGCGACGAACGGCGCGACGATCAGCGTCAGCACGACCAAGAAGACGTGGGGACAGCTGAAGTCACTGTACCGGTAGTCTGGAGTTTTCTTGAAGTGGTGGCATCACCGCCGGGAGCGGTCGTCGTCAGACGGCCGCTCCTTCGGCGTCTCCGGCGGCCGGTGCGTCCATCGAGCGGTGCTCGCGGTGCTCGTCTCATGGATGATGTGCGGCGCGCGATCCCAGGCGGCCGAGGGGCTCTTCCTGCGATGGAATGAGTGCGCGCTCGCGCCGACGGCGGCATCCACCGCAACCTTTGCGTGCGCGAACGACCAGGGAGCGGAGCAACTGGTCGCTTCGTTTACCCTGGAGCAGCCGGTCGACGACGTGATCGCGGTCGAGGTGGTTGTTGATGTGCAGTTTGCGAGCCCGACCGTGCCTCCGTGGTGGCAGTTCGACCAGTTCGGCTGCCGCGAGGACAACCTGACGGCAGTCTCCGTGCCGCCTCTCAAGCCCGCTTGCCAGGATTTCTGGAACCAATTCTTGAGCCCAGGAGTTCTTTACCAAGTCGGGGGCCGAGAGGGAATCCGGAGCCAATCGCGCATCGTGGTGAGCTTCGCGCTGCCCTCACGACGCCGCCCCGTCGACTCGAGGCGGGCCCGATGTACTATGCAGCCACCCTTGTGATTCAGAATCTTCACACCCCAGCATGCGGTGGGTGCCTGACGAACGCCTGTCTGGTCCTGAATTCGATTCGCCTGGGGCGTGTCCCCGGGAGTCCCGGGAGGATCCCATGCTCGTTCAGCCGGGTCCCCAGAACGGGAACTTCGCCACCTGGCAGGGGGCGCCGCGAGCTGCTCGGCCGTCCCGGCACGCTCGAGTAGCTGGGGACGGCTCAAGAGCCTCTCATCGATGAGACGCCGTGTGCTTTCATTCGTCATACTCGGACTCGTGCTGGCAACGTTCCATGCCGCGGAGCCGGGTGCCGGGACGTCGGAGGCTCGCCCGCAAGCCTTCCTCACATGGCATGCGCCGTACGGCATGCCGGGTGCGAGCGATCGGCTGGTGACGACGTGCGATGACACGCTCACCGTCGATACGATGTTCGTGTCGTTTCGGACCTACCAGAATCGCCCGGCGGTTCTCGCGATGAGCACCTCGCTGCTGTTTCACCCGGCGGAAGGAGACACGCTGGGCCCTTCTGGCACTTCAAGCGGGGTTGGGAGAACGAGGGCAACCTGCTCATCGACTTCGACCGTGTCGCCATTCCCGTGGTTGAAACGGCGTGGGACGCCATGGGCGTCGGCCACGTCACCTACGACCACCGCAGTGGGCGCGGGAGGCTGGATTTCGAATTCCGACTGCCGACCGAGAACAGGAAGCCGCTTATCGGTGGCAACACCTATGTCTGTGCCCGCGTGCGCATCCGGCATCGCCGTCCCACGCTCGGCGGCTGCGGTCAGCCTGTGTGCATCGAACTGACGGGCCTCCAGCTCAAGCTCGCGACGTCGCGCGAGATCGAGATCGACCCCAGTGGGCATCGTTTCATTGGCTGGAACTCGCCGGACGGACGCGTGTGTCAGGCGCGCAGCCGGCTCGCCACCCAAAGGCCCTGGAGGCCCAAGCTCTGAGCCGCCCGTCCTCGCACTCGCCGGTGCCACCGGCGACCGCTTCCCGCCCTTGGCCAGCCTGCGTTCGCTCGCATCGCGATCGCGGGGTCCGGACGCCCTGCCGGGGGTTCCTGGTGACGCTCCTGCTCCTCTTGCTCACATCGAGGGCACGGCCCACGCCGGCCTGCGGCTCGCCGCCGGGGCTTGCCCGGGTGACAGCGGCTTCTCGAGTCGGGCTCGCCTGGACTGTGATCCGGATCACGACAAGGTCCTGCGCCTGTTTGGCTCGATCGACCTCGATGTGCGCGCCGATAGCGTTATTGCCGTCGACTGCATCATCGACATCGATCTCGAGGGGCCTCCGAGCTGGCGCCGTTCTGGCATTTCGATGGGAGCGGATGCAACACCGGCGCCCTCGCGGCCTTCTACACACGGCCGAGCGTCGAATGCCGACGTGCATCATCGTCCCTCTGTGGTCCGCGAGGCGGCGCGTGCATGGGGGCATCTCGGCGATCGTCGCGAGACCGGGGGACAAGCAGAATCGGGTCCAGGTGTCCTTCGCCGTGGCGCGCCGTTCCGATAATCCGGTCACGCTCGCGCCGCGCACGCCGCACTTCGTCTTCGAATTGGACATCGTCACCGATCGCGCTCGGAGCTGCTCGGGCTGCAACGCCCACGCCGTCGTCCAGTGGACATCGGCGACGTTGTTTGGACCATCGGATCACTCGTTCTCGGGGCACGGCAGCATCGTGCTCACGGATTCGACGGCCAGGGTCGATGTGAACGGGGCCCGACGACCGGGCGAGGACCCTCAAACAAGCGCCCGCGAGACCTGGGAGCCCGGACTCGCTCGAGAGTCGGTGATTGCCCGACCGCGCCGCGGGATCGCCTGAGCGCTACCCGGCCGCGTCTCGCCGGTGGGGCGACATCGTTCTCCCCTCGCTCTATCTCTTCTTCAACGTGCCGTTCGTGGTCAAGTATCCCGTACGTGCGGGTGTCCCCGTGGCCGTCGCCATCGGGAGCTACATGATGGGCGTCATCCTGGTCTGGAGCGTGTTGCGAGCGCTTCGCGCCCGCGTCGCCGTCGCGCGCCCCGGGTGGACGGTCGCCACCGGCGCGGCGCTCGCCGCCCTTCTGCTGGGGGTGATGAAGCGATTCGATCCCGCGGTCATGCGCGTGGCCCGCCACGCGGCCCTCGACCCAGTGGATCTCGCGGCTGCTCGCGGGCGAATTCCCCTACGGCGCCAGTGCCACGCCGTCGTCGTTCCCATTCATGTTCGCGTGGGCGATGCCGTGGTACGCCCTCCGGAGATCTCGGACTGCTCCAGATCGCATCGCTCGTCTGTTCGCCGCGCTGTGCGCCTCGGCGGCGGGGTCCGATCAGAGCGCGCGCTGGGAGCCTTGGTGGCCCTCGTCGGCGCTCCGATCTTCCTCTATGAGGTCGTGACGCGAAGCGAGCTGTTCCAGCAACATGGTGCTGGCCCTTCTCGTGCTCGTGCTGCTCGAGCGCGCGCACCGTCTTCGCGCCCTCGTGCCGGTCGCCGTTGCCGCGGGGCTCGCGCTATCGACACGGGGAATCGTCGCGGTCGTGGGTCTCGTGGCGTTGCCGTTCCGATTCCGCCGCGAGCCTCTGGCGGGGCTCGGGTTCGTGGCGATCGCCGCGCTGGTGTTCCTGGCCACGTGGGTTCCCTTCCTCGCGTGGGATCGCCGGGACTTCCTCCAGTTCGGTCCGCTCTCGATCCAGCTCAGTTACGCACCCAGGGCTCTGGTGGTGGCGGCGATGGCCTTGGCGCTAGTTCTCGGAGGGACGGCAAGGAATGCGCGAGACGTCTATCGTGGCATCGTGCTGGCGCTCGCGTTTCCCGTGGCGGCGGTCTTCCTCTACTCCGTGGCGACGGAAGGTTGGAAGCGCGTGCTGCTCGAGGACGATTTCGACATTTCCTACTTTGCCTTCGCGCACACGTTCTTGATCTACACGGTGGCCCGATTCGGTTGGAGCGCGTCGCCCTCCCACGCGCCGTCCGTTCCTAGTCGAGCATCGGATCCGAGAATCGTATCCTCATCACCAGCTCAGGACGCATGACGACCTTGTGCTTTCGCCGCTGTCGCTCCAGGAGGTCCTTGAGCAATCGATCGGCGACGACCGCCTGCGTGGCATCGTCCACCAGCCTGCTCGGCTTCCTCGTAGGAGAGGAGCCGCTCCTCCCGCTGCTCGATCTTGGCGATCAGGAAGGTATTTGCCCTCGAAGTCGGGGCCGACCTTCGTGAACTGTCCGGGGCGAAGTTCCTCGAAGAGAACCTTGGCGTACTGGTGATTCTGTCCCTGACGGATCACTTCGGTGCCGCTGTGGACGTAGCCCTTGAGCGAGTCTTGATGGACGATGGCGAGAGGGGCTCGCGCCGTGCTCGAGCGCGTCGACGACGGAATCCATCCCCGCCTGCTCGTACCTCAAAACGTACGCGTAGCGGACGGTTGCCGGTGACCGAAACTCCTGGCGGTGCTGGTCGAAATACTTCCGTCGGTCGTCGGCGGTGACGCGCACGCGGCTCATGACGGAGTCCTGGTACATCCGCTCCACCATGAGCTTCTCCCGCCGCTCGTCGAGCTGCTCCGTCACCTCCGGTACCTTGTCGAGCCCATCCTCGCGCGCGAGCGCCACCAGTTCCGGTGCCAGGAACATCCCGTTCAATGTGAAAATCACCGGCTCCAAACTCACGAGACGGTGGCGCTGAATCGGCGGGATGTTTCGATATTCGTGAAGGAACTGATTCACCGACACGTTCCGCGACTTCATGCGCATGAGGATTCGACCCGTGTCCACGGGCGCGACCGTCGGGACGCTCGGCGAGAGATTGATGACCTCCGTGTTCAGCGTTTGAGATCGGGCATACCGGCGGAAGTGCTCGGCGAGCCAGCGGATGTTCGTGCTGTCGTAGACCGCATGCGCACGCGCGGCCGCCTCGGCGTACATCTTTTCCACGAGCACACCCGACTTTGCTCTCGCAGGTCGCGGATGAGCATCCGGCGCATGAAGACGAGAGGGGGCGGATCGACTGGGCGCTCCTGCACGACCTGGACGACGTGATAGCCGTAGACGTCCTGGACGACCACCGAATTGGGGCCCGGCTTGGGGGCGAAGATCTTGATCGCCAGGACGCCGCTGAGATTGCCGCGCTGCTTCCAACCCACAAGCGTGTCGGCCCGAACGATGGACGACGATCCGGAGTACTGCTTGTCCGCCTCGGCCCACGTCGTGCGGCCCCGAAGGAGATCGAGTCGTACGCGCTCCGCCAGCGCCTTGTCGTCGAACGGGATCTCTCTCAGCGAGGAGCTCCCGGCCGGATTGGGGCATGAGCTCGGCCAGGTCTTGTTCGGTCACGGTGATCGAGGTCGGCCACGCGAAATTGGTACAGCGCGTTCTGAAGGACGACGTTCGTGTATTCCCGCAGGTTCGCCCGATCGCCGAAGTCGAGCGGCACGTTGATCCGATCGAGCCGTGAGGCCGAGGACGTCCTTGTTCACCATGCTGTTGAGGAACTCGACGCGACCGGCGGAATCGGAGGAAGAACGGACCGTGAAGTCGCCGTTGAAGTACGTGAGCCGAAGCTCCTCCGCGTCGACGACGCGCGAGTCGACTGGGCGAGCAGGGTCGTATCCGGCAGATATTGCCGGATCGCGCTCTCGGTCAACGGGTTAATATAGGGCAGGAAGGGTCCGTGCCGAGGGCGTTTTCCGGGAGCCGGCGCTGGCTCGGCAAGGCCGCGGGTCGCGGCGGGCGACGATGCGTTGGTCTCTCGGGACGTTCCGGTCGCCGCCGACGAGGGTGCGGCCATCAAGGGCTTCGGGGGGCCCACCAGCGAGGCGACGAGGAGCGCCAAGTAGAATGAGACGAACGACTTCATGAACTTCTCCTCCAGACTTCAGGGCTAGGGGAGGGCGAGAAATGGACAATAACCGTAGGGGGTTGGCGCTCGGCGCGTCAAGAAACACCTGTGCACTCCCTGCAAAAAGAACTACCTTGCGGCGAGCCGCTCGATCGCTCGATCGTTGAACACGACCCGCGTGCGTTTTGCCAGCTCGTCGCAGCGGGCGCGTAGACGACGCTCGGTCTCCTCAATCGCCACCGCGCCTCGACATCACCGCGCACCTCGTCGAGGGTGCGCGCGCGCCAGGGAGGAGGCTCTTCGATGCGCGCGACCCACCAGCCGTCGGTGCCCGAAAACGGACCGATCACGACGCCGGTCCCCGCGTGGAGTCCGCCGGCGAACAGCGCGCTGTCCGTCCGCGCGCTCGCCTCGACACGGTAGTCGATCCCCCGTGCGCGCGCGTGGGCGACCAAGCTGTCGGCCTGCGCAGGATCGCGCAAGACGATCGCCATGCGATCGGCCGAGGCTCGAGACTCGAGCGCGAGGCGGATCGCGCGTACGCGCGTCGGGATCGCCCACGCGTCGGCGTGCTCTGCGGAACGTACGCTCGAGGTCGCCCGGGCGGGGAGTGAGGTCTCGCGTGATCTCCTGCGAGATGTAGTGGGAGATCGCCAGGTTCTCGCGCTGTCGGTCAACGACCGCGACGATGTCCGGCCGCGTCGAGGCCGCCGCCGCTCCGCGTCCTGACGCAAGAAGCGCCTCGAACAGGCCGTTTTCGGCTAGATCCTGGAGCTGCGACGGCTTGTCGATCCGCGGCCGGTAGGCAGGGCTCAGCTTCCGCCATGCCGCGAGCAGCTCGTGGAACTCGGTAATCGCCCAGCGACGAGCGCGCAAGCACTCGGTTCGTGTCGGCCGGCGCCACCTCGGGCAGACGCGAGATCATCCGGATCTGGGCGTTGAGCGAGGAATCCGACGTAGGTCGGGGCAACGCCGCCCACGCCGCCGTGAGGCGTTCGAGCAGCGGTCGATCCCAAACGAGAAGCCAGCCGGGCCATGACGGAGTCACGAGCGGCTATGCCGAGCTCCTGGTCCGATGGGGCGATGCCGTCGGCCCACGACTTCTCGACACCCCACTCGAACGACGCGGAGCACCGAATCGAGCGAGGCGGCGACCACGAGCCGGTCGGTCAGGGCGAGGATCCCGGCGCTCTCGGCCGGGGTCCAGGTCCAGGAACGGCGCGTGGCCTCGGCGGCCAGCAGCTCGCGGTCCACCAGAACTTCGAGAAACTGCCGCGCCTCCGCCGGGGTAAGTGAGGTCGCAGCGGCCCGCGCTGATGATCTTTCCAACCGTTTTGGAACACGCGGTCGGTGATTTCGCGGTCCGTTCCGACGGCGGCAAGCACCGAATCCGGAAGTTCGGTGTGGGCACCGCGGCCTTCCGCGGCGGGGTGGTCCTCCGACCCCGCCCGCCCGGAATCGGAGCCCCGGTCGGCCGCCCGGCACGGGGTCGGGGCACGCGAATCGCATTCCGCAGGCCAGCACGACAGCCCCAAGGAGCACGGCCCGGAGCGGCTGCTCGGACGGCAGAGAACCCCTGGCGAGGACGAGACGACATGCGCACCTCCCTGCGCGGCGCTGATGCGATCGGCCGCCAGCTTAGCATCCCCTCGCCTTGACCGTGTTCGCCGGCGCTCCCTAGACTCGCCGCTCTCTATGTCTCCCACGCGGGCTCGCTCTGAGCCTCCTCGTCTTCGTCGCGACGCCGTCGGCATTCGCCGCGCCGAGCGACTACCTCCGCGTTCTAAGCTCGGACGACCGCGGCGTCACGCTGCGGCTCGACGTGCCTGAATCCAGATCACCGCTCCCGACGCGTCAGGCCGGTCGCGGATCTTGTGCCCGGGGCTCGACACCTCCGGAGAGCCCGGCCGGCCCTCGCTCCCGATGGTGTCGACGCTGATCGCGCTTCCGCTCCGGTGCGCGCGCGGTGAGCGCGCGTGACCGAGCTCGGCGCCGAGGACGTCCGCATCGGCGTCCGGCTCGCCCCACTCGGAAGGAGCGTGATGCGCGCCGACGGCGGGGCGCTCGGGGTGGTCCCGGCGATCGAGCCGGTCGCGGCCATTGCCGACGGGCCGTGGCCCCGCGGCGAGGTCGTGGTGGGAGCACCGTTCACCGTGCGCCGGCAGCGCCTCGTCGCCGTGCGCGTGCGCCCGTTCCGCGCTACGACGAGGCGACGGATCCCTGTCGCGGCGGCGGTCGGTCGTGGTACGCGTCGACTTCGTCAGGCGCCTCGGCCGCACCGGCCACGACGTCGCCCGTCGAGGACCGCCATTGGGACGCCGTGCTCGAGGGCACGGTCGCGAACTCTCGATCTCGGCAAGCGCTGGCGCGCGGAGACGGTGCGGCCCGACGCCGATCCGGGCTGCCGTCCTGCGCGCGCGCGGCACGCGGCGCGGCTCGGCGCGCGAGCGCCGTCGGCGAACCCCGAGGCGCGGGCCGCGCCTCGAGCGAGGACGCCGCCGAGGTCCGGGTGCGGATCGATCACCACGGGTGTTCATGCGCTCACGTTCGACAATCTGGCCACGCAGGAGTTACCCGGCCGGAATCGCGATCGATCAAGTGGAGCGTCCACCGGCACGAGTTCGTGGGCCGGGGCTGCAGCCCGCCCTACGTCACGACCGAGCTGCCGATCGAGGTCGACGACCGCAACACGAACGGCGTGTTCGATTCTGGCGATCGGATCGTGCTGTGGGTGCAGAACTGGGCCGAGCGCTCGCGCGCTCGATCGCGCAGCGCGCGTGCGGCGACGGCGAGGTCGTCTACGCGACCTCGGTGGTCATGGCCGCACCGGACTTCGTCTCGGCCAGCGCTCGGGGTGGCTCAACCAGACGCTGACGCCGCTCGCGACCTATCGCCACCGCCAGCACTTCGAAATCAGCCAGTTTCTACCTCATGACCTTCAATCCAGGCATCCCGGGCTTCACCCTGTTCGAGGTCGGACAACGAACAACCGATCAGCTTCATCTGGACGCCTGGGGCCCGGCTTCTCGATCGCAACGATCCCTCGTTCCCCGACAACTTCCCGTTCGAAACCAACGACCTCGACGTCGTCGCGGCGTCCGCGTCATGACCATCCAGCGGCAGGGGCTCAAGCCAGAACACGCACAACAACTGGGCGGAGGTGCGCAACGGCTCCGGCGTCTACACCCACGTCGTGGACTCCTGGGTGTGGACGGGCGCGAAAGACGGTGACGCGAACCGCGTCGCTGTTCGGTTCCGCGCTCTCGAACGGGCGCATCGAACACGCTGCGACTGTGGGGAACTGACCATCGGCGGCCCGACCGCGATCGTGAACGCCGGCCTCAACTGGTTCGAGATCGACTACGCGCGCCGCTTCAGGGCGTCCAGGGCAACTTACCTCGCGTGCACGAGCGACTCCGCGACCGGCGACTTCCAGATCCAGGCCGTGGGGTTCTTCACCAGGCGCGCTGCGCGTCTACGACGTCACCGACTCGTTGAACCCGGTGCGCCTTCCTCGATCGACCCGTCACGCATCACGCAGACCGGGTCGACCTTCCGGGTGGACTTCCAGGACACGAGTCCGACCGGCGCGCTTCGCCGGTACGTCGTCTTCGACACCCCGAAGGCGCTGCCGCCCGCCCGCTATGCGACGGTGACCCCGCCGCAACCTCTACGCCCGAGCGACGGGCGATTACCTGCTCGTCACCCCGAGGCGCCTGATCGCACCGGCCCAGGCCCTGGCGAGCTTCCGCCAATCCGCAGGGACTCGGCGTCGTGCTCGCGCCGCTCGAGTCAGTGGACGACGAGTTCAACGGCGGGCGCAAGTCGACGTACGCGATCCGCCGGTTCGCGCAGTACGCCTACAACCGCTGGAACGCAAGCTTCCTGCTCCTATGCCGGCGACGGCAGCGAGGATCCCCTGCAGCAGCACCGGCACGGCGAGCCGACTGGGTGCCGACCCAACCGCATCGGCGGCCCGATCGGCATCACCGACGTCGGCACCACCGTGTACGAGATCGGTGCCGAGCGATCCGTGGATGGTGTGGTGCCTGAACTGCCCGAGCCTCGCCGGCGAGCCGATGCTCATGACCTGTTCATCGGCACGCCTGCCGGTCAAGACGCTGGCCGGGGCGAACGCCGTGGTCGCCAAGAGGTCGTCGCCTACGAGACCGGTGACTCCGGACCAGACGTGGCGCAAGAAAATGCTGATCTGCGCCGACGACCAGTGCTCCGACGCGCAGTCGTTCTTCGGCGGCGACCCGGGCGGACCGCGCTACTGCTTCAAAGGACTACGAGCAGGCGTTCATCCAGGATCAGCGACATCCCTCAAGTCGGTCGGTCCTCGGCGAGGCCTACCTCAAGGAGTCGGACGTCGAGATCTTCGATCCTCGCGTTCTACCTCGCGCGCGAGGACACGATCTCGGCGATCCGAGCTACGGAACGCGTCGCGTGAGCTGGAGCGACACGCAGCTGCCACTGCCATTCGGGCGTCACGCCGCAGCTCCTGCAGAAGCTGAACGACGGCGTGCTGTGGTGCAACTTCCAGGGACACGCGAACCAGTACGTGCTCACGCACGAGGATCTCTACAAGAACATCTCGGTCTCGCGGACGACATCGCGCCTGTTCGCGAACGACGGGCAAAGCCCGTTCCTGTTCACGGCCTTCTCGTGCCACGCGAACGCGCTTCGCCACGGTCGTGTTCGAAGGGCGATGCAGCTGCGTTCGTGCCTTCGCTCGGCGAGGAGATCGTCGACGCTGCCCGAGCAAGGGGGCGCGATTGCCTCATGGGCATCGTGCGGGTACGAGCTGCTGCCGACGGACTACAGTGCGCCACTTGAACAGTCTGGCTCGCACGCGCGCTGTTCTCGCGGTCCGCCGCGCGATCGTATGCTGGGCGACCGCGGCGCTCGCGTCGTGCTCGGCGAGGTCGATCGAGCGCGCGCTGATGCGCAACGCCGACGCTACGAGCGAGCTCGTCCAGCCAGGATCGCCACTCAGGCATCACCTACGCCCTTGCTCGGCGACCCTGCGACGCGACTGTCGATCAGGCGCCGCAGGCGCTCGTGACCGCGAACCAGCTGACGCCCGTCGACGAGCGACCAGCCCGGTGCGGCTCCACACCGTCGGGCGACACGCTCAGCGCATCGACGCGGATCTGCGTCTCGAACGTCAGATCAAGACGCGCTGGCGCTCGACCGCGAGGGTCCGGAGGCGTCACGAAGCACCGTGCCTGCCGGCCCAGTACACCGCCGGCACCGCCGTTCCCCGGACTCGGCATCAGTCGGGCGCCGCTACCGCACCTCACCTACCACGCACGTCGCTGTCGGCGGCGACCGAGCGCATGACGCTGCGCACGACCGATCTACGGCGTGGGCGGGGACTTCCTTCCTGCGCGCTGTTCCCGTTCCAGACGGTGCTGCGCGCCGACGGGCTGGGCTCACCGGTGGGCGGGCAGCGACCGGTGCAACTACGGCGGTGCTCGACCTCACCCCGTGCTGGCGTCGCCTGCGCGCTCACCGATGCCCGCGCACGACTCACGGTGCGGCGCTCAACGCCGTGCCGTGTTTACACGTACCTGGGCCGCCAACGGCGACACCAGCAGAGCGCTGCAGTGGACGGCGCTCCGCGGGCCTTGCCGCGCGCGCCGTTTGCAGAGTCGGCACGATTACCTCGTGATCAGGTGACGGCCGCGGGCGGCGCGCGTCGGCACACACGTTTGTCGACCGGGGAAGGCGGCGATCAGTGTTGAGCAGCATCAAGAACGCGTACGCGTTCCCGAGCCCGTTCGACGAAGCGAGATTCGGCACCTGCTTCTCGTTCCGCCTCGCCCCACCCCGCAGCGCCCGCCGACGTCCAGATCCGCCGTGTTCACGGTGGCGGGCAAGCTCGTGCCATACACGCACGCACCGAGCTGCGGTCTCGCGCGGCGGGATACAAGCAGCTGCCGTGGGACGGTCTCGACGCGAAGGCCAGCCGCGCTCGCCTCGAGCAGGGTCTACATCTACAAGCTGCTGGCGAAGAACGGCGTCAGGCGAGCATGTGACCAGGGGGCCAGCTCGTCAAGCTGCGCAAGCCGCACCACCAGGACGACACCTCAGCGAAATCGACGCCGCGAAGACGTCATGACCGCGCCGCAGTCCAGTCGTCGCCGATTCGCTGGGGGGCCTGCCTGGCTTGCGCGCCTCGCTCATCTGCGGCATTTCGCGTCAGCCCGCCACGCTCCCCCGTTTCCCGCGCACGAGTCGCGCCATGATGAACGCACGCTCGCCGCTGTCGCTCATGCTGCTGCTCCGGTCTCCGGAACGATCGCCGCGCGCTCCGACGCCCCGCATCTTCTGCCGCCCCCGACGCCCGCCCCGCGTCGAGGTCCGCTTCGGAGACCACGCGTCCGAGCAGACCCCAGCGATGCGATCGCGATCGCGCGCGCCGAGGAGCCCGAGCGCCGCGGCGGCAGTCGAGAGCTGCCCGGCTGCCGCACGCCGCCGCCGACGCGGCCGTGCGCGCGCGACGCGCTTTGCAACGCGGTCGGGCGCCTGCGGGCTTCGACGCGTCTGCGGCGCTCGCCCGTACTGCTTTCACGGACTCGGACCTCGAGGGTGCGTGCGCAGGGGCCGCGTTCGCACTCGGCCAGATCGAGGCACCGCTCCGCGCGCGCCGGCGCTCACCGCGGAATACTCGCGCGCGGGAGCGATCCCGAGCTGACGCGGCGTGATCGAGGGCGGCGCTGGGCAAGCTCGGCGACCGTGCCGCGACCGCGACGGTCGCGCCGTTGCCTTGGGCGATGCCTCGCCGACGCTTTGCACGCGGCGCGGGCCATATCTTGTCGCCCTGGCGGCTCGCGGCCTCGGCGCGCCCGCCATCGGCCCGCGTGCAGTCGAGCGCATCCGCGACGCCGACGCCGGTGTGCGCGCTGGCGCGCCTCTGCGCGCTCGAAGACGGTCGCTGCCCGACCGGATCGTGCTGCGCCGCACTCGCGCTCGAACGATTCCGATCCACTCGTGCGCGCGTTGCGTGTCGCGCACGATCGACGGGTTCAAAGTCCGCGACGCGCTGGGCTGGCCAGCCACACTGCCTGCCATGGCTGGCCGATCCGGATGAGTCGGTGATCGTCAACGCGCCTGCGCGGGCTGCAGCAGATCGGCGACTCGACCTGCAGGTCGTGCACCTGGCCGTCTGCTCGGCGCGCTCTGCAGCCCGCACCCCTACGTGCGCGTCACCGCGGCGACCGTGCTCGGCCGAGCGATTCGCGTGGAGCGCGCCGGTCCGCCGAGTCGGCGACGTGCGCCGACCGCGCGCTCGTCGCGCGCGGCTCAGGACTGCGACAACGACGCGCGCCGCCGCAGCCGCGGCTCCGCTCGCTCGCTATCGCTCAGGCGCCGGCGATGCCGCGCGGTCGCGAGTGTGCGCTACCGCTGCTCGCCGACTCGTCCGTCGTACGTCGCGCGTCGCCGATTCGGCGCGCTCGCCAGCCTGAGCCGGACGGCGTCCGCCGCCTTCGACGCTGCCGCAAGCATCGCGCCGGCGACGCCGCTGTTCGACGCGCATGGCCGCGGCCGAGGCGCTCGGGGCGCTCAAGGCGACTGCGAGGCGCCGCCGGCGCTTGCGCGCGAGGCTCGCCGACAGCTCGGCGCTCATACGTCGCGTCGTGCGCGGAGCGCTCGCCGAGGCCGCGGCGATCGCAACGAGCGTGCCGGCGCTGCTGGCGCGCACCTATGCCGCGGCGTCGCCGACCCCGACGCCGACGGCACTGTGCGCTCCGCGACGCGCTCGGCACGCTCGCCGGGCGTGCCGTTCGCCGATAGCCTCGCAGCGCGCGCACCCGCCGCGCGCGCGCGCTCCAGCGGCCACGACCAGCGCGTTGCCAGAATCCGCCGACCGAGACGGCGCGCGGCTCGTACTCACGCCGCGGGCAGGAGATCAGAGTGGGCGTTCTACGGCGCGCGACGCGGCCGCAGACCGTGAAGAACTTCGTGCCGGCTCGCGCGCACGGCTCAGTACTTCGACGGCCTCGCCGTCCACCGCGTGGTGCCGAACTTCGTGATCCAGGACGGCGACCCGACCGGCACCGGGCTCGGGCGGCCCGGCTACACCATCCGCTGCGAAGTACAACCGGCTGCAGCTACGACGCCGGCATGGTGGGGATGGCGCTGTCGGGGAAGGACACCGGCGGCAGCCAGTGGTTCATCACGCACTCACCGCAGCTCGCACTGCGAACGGGCGCTACACCATCTTCCGCCCACGTCACGCGAGGCCTCGGACGTCGCGCGTCGCGATCGTGCCAGGGCGACCGCATCCTGCGCGTCGTCGTCCTCGGTGAAGACGCGGACGGCCGAACATCGCGGGCGCGGGGAGTCGGCTTCGGCTTTACCGACTCCCCCGGCCGCGAGAAGAGGTTACGACTACTTCGCCTTGGCGCCACCGCTGAAGCGTGGCTGTGCACCTTACGCTCAGCCGCTCCGCCGCTTCGAATCAGGTTGGCCTTCGACATCAGCTCCTTGGTCGCCGTGTACGGACGGGCCACCGCGATAAGTACGATCCGCCCGAGCGCGTGGTGATGCCCGGCGGCTTCATCAGCGGCTTCTCCTTGGTAGCCCGTGTTCAGGTCCACCGCGCTGTACGGTGACGGGTGCAGCAGGGACGTGAAGCTTTGGTCGGCGACGACGACGTGGACGTCGACTTGGTCGACTTCGTGGACGTGGTGGTCTTCGTCGACTTCGCGGGCGCTCGCCGGCGCGCTGGCCGCCAGCGCCGGGAACTTGGGCGTGCTCTCAGGCCGGACAGGAGTTCGTCTGCGCGGCGAAGGCCGTTGCGAGAAAGCGATCGCGAGTCGCGACACACTTTGGCAGCGACGGATGACGATTTTGCGGCGATACGACACGTAAGGTATTGCCTCCTATGAGGGGCATGAACCGGCGCTCCCAGCTCGCCTCGGGAGACCGGATCGCGGGTTCCCGGATCGAACCCGGGCGTTACGTCAGGCGGCGTGAACGCGAGGCGCGTCAGGCGTGCGCGGGGGCGAATGACGAGTAGTGGCCGAACGGCGAGAGAGAGAAGCAGTTCCGGAAGCAGCGCGGGTCGGCGGGTGGACGCGACCCGGGAGGCGGCGGGGCGGTGGTGCGGGCGACGATGCGGGCCGGCGAGGCCACGGAATCAGCCAAGTGCGAGGCTCGCGCGGCGGGCTTTGACCCGCGAGGACACGATGCTCCAGTAATTCGTCGCCGATTCGTTTTCCAACGCGGCTCGAGCCGCTGCACCGAAGATCGCGCGGAGACCAGCGTCGGCGTCAGGGGCCAGCGCGTACCGCGCGCCACCGCGCGTTCCGCCCGTGCGTCGAGCGCTTGATCGCGTGCCGCGGCGCGCGCGACTCCGCCCAGCGCCAGTGACGCGCGAAGGCGAGGGGACGCAGGCGCGGGCAGGTGTCAGCGCGAAAGGTGTGCTCGTCGCGCGCGAGGACGCGGCGCGGTGTGGTGGGCTGATGGGCGCGCGTGTGCGCGTGCGCGTGGGGTTCGCAATGCGGCCGCCGGCGCGGCGCTCGATGCGAACGCGGCTGCGCATGGGCGGCCATCGCCCGAGGCTGAGAGCCATGCTTGCGATCACGGCGATGCGTGCGATGCGAGCCACGGCATGAAACAGCCTCACGACGCGGGTCTGCGGGTCAGCCATCTTCGCTCTGATTTATCGGGTCGACGCATTAAGGACTACAGCGTCAGACGGGGTTATTCATCAGGCGGGCGTCAAGAGTGGGCGAGGTTTCGGTCAGAGACTCGGTGATATCGCGGGGCGGGTACTGCTTATCGCCGGCTGCGTGGGCGCGGTGCGCTGTTGTCCGCGCTGATGTCGATCGCGCCCAAGCTGGCGAGCTTTTATTCTCGCGCGGGGATGAAGCACGGGGGCAGCGGACGTGCGCGCTCTCGTGCTGCAGGACGAAGAGAGTCGTGCTGAGCGCCACCTGGCAAGGAGCTCATTCAGGAGCGGCAGCGCACGCCTGGCGTTAGGCTGTAACCTGCCGAAGCGCCGCCGCGCTGAGGTCGGCGCTTGGCTTGGGCGCTGGGGCGGAAGTCGGTCGCAGATTCGGCCCGGGACGCCGCCTTCGGGTAGACCTCGGCTATCAGATTCGTCAAGAACCCGTGCAGGCGGCGCTCGACATCCAGCACCGGCATGCGCGGACCGCGTCCCAACATGCGCTCGGTCACCCAGTCCGCGGGTGTCGTCGTGGGCGCGCACCGAAACCACGGGCTCCATCAAGAGATCAAGGCGGCATCAATCGGTGTCCGCAAATTAAAGGGGATACGACGCGCAGTAGACTGGTGGTAATTAGGCCGACGACGCGCCTCGTCATCACGGCACCAGGAACACCTCTTGCTCGGCATCTTCCGCCACTCGCTTCCAAAACCTCCCCCGACGGGGTATTGCTTGAGGGAAGCAGATCACGGTTAGCCGGTGTTAACATCCACCTCGCGACGCGCATGCCGCGCAGCAAGTCGAGCAAGAGCGCATCGCGGTGGATCGGTACGATCCGCGCTGGGTGGGCACTTTACGGCGACCGGCCTGGTGCGCGACGGCGGCGCGACGAACGCAATGCCACACCGTGATCAGCATCAACGGCACGAAAAACAAAATCGTAGTTGCTGCCAGCTGCAACGACACCGACACTCAACTGAGGTATGAGCAATTCCCCGCGCTAAAACGTGCCCGTTCAACCGCGCACGAAGGCACCACGTACCAAAATCAAGTCAGGTCACGGCGGAAACCAGCTCCGCCGCGCGCCGATACTCCACGCCAAAAGCCCGCCATTGCGATGGCCAACGACGGCGCAAAGTCACGCCACGCGCTGCCTCCCAGGCCGATGGTGATCCAGGCGGCGATCAACTTCGCGAAGCCGAGCGACCAGCCAAAACAACTGCAGCCCAGCCCCCAGCAGCCAGGGCAGGCAAGGTACCATCTGCCTGGCATTTTCTACTTACCTCCTTATGATAGAACTGACACATAAATTCAGAAAAAACTTCACTGGAGAATGGTTATTCCATAAGAAAAATCAGTTCAATGCGTTTGGCGCAGGCCCAGAGCAATGGGCAGCCGCCGATCGCGGGCTGCTTGCTCCAATCCGGCACCAGCAAGCTCGAAACGCCCGAGGCCTGATGCACCTTCCACCCACCACTGCAGAAAGCCGACGGAGACCGCCGCAGGCTGATCAGCAGCGCCAGCGGCAAAGAGAACAGCGAGCGGTAAAATGCCAGAGCTTCGAACGGATAGCGCAGGACGATGCGCGAACGGCCACGATACTCTCACCGGGGGTCAGAATAATTCGCCTTGGTACGAGACCACGCTGGCGAGCACTGCCAGGATCAGCGCGTCCGACTCGAAGCCATCGCGGTACCCAACACGCCTAAAACCGCCAGCAGCGCTGCGCCGGGCCGCGTGCGAAAGACCGCCAGGATGCCGGCAGCGACGCCGCGCGACCATGAATCCGGCGCTCGCTACGAGTGCTCCTTGCAGCGCGCGTCCAACGAGCATTGCCCAACGCGCCGCCACTGCATCGACAAGTCCACTCATACCTGCGCCGCCGGAGCCCAAGTAAACATCGAGGCCCCACGGGGCACGGAATGCCAACGATCACCCCGGCTCCTGATTTGCGCCTTCGTAGTGAATGCCTCGATCAGCGGCGTCACCGCCGCCACCACGCCCCAGCGGATCTCCGGTGCCAGGCGGTGAGAGCCCACAGCAAAGCCCGCCGGGGCCCGGCAACAGCGCGAAGAGCGCAACCACGGCCGAAAGTGCCAAAAGCCGCCGCTGGCCACGCGAACGTCGCCGTCCACGCCCGCAGCGGAGTGTAGCCGGCCAGCTCTGCCCGGCACCGCGCGCGTGAAGTACTCGGAAGAGGCCCAGCGAAAAAGGCGGCGCCGGCCAAGCCAGCCACTGACGCCGACCGCGGCCGCATGGAGCGTGCGTGGCGATCGAAGGTCGAGCGGCGCGCTGTCCGCCAGCATCAGAAAGACTGACCGGCGCCAAGCAGCCAACGCGCGAAAGCGCCGCTGGCGAATCCGCGATGGCATACTCATCTGCGTACCTTCGGCGACTGCTCGAGCGTCGCTGCCGCGCAAAACGAGCCGCCGGAAATCTTAGCCGTGGACGCGCGCCAAAGTCGGCGCAAACCACGATGGTGAAAGTGAACCTCCGATGTCCATGTCGCCCAAACAATCAGCGGGCGCTTCGCTCGATTCAGACGTGCAACGAAAGTTCACGCTGAAGTACTCGAGCAGCAGAAGTGGGCGAAGGCAGGGATGGGCGCAGCGTTAACCAGCAATGCGTAATGACC
>ERZ1370068.9529-contig-8301_pt1 | contig 73903 bp, 115 predicted proteins | sample MGYA00561227_ERZ1370068 | MGnify/ENA primary metagenome ERZ1370068 (study PRJEB38410, sample SAMEA6850437) | metagenome | study: Metagenomic assessment of the ecological functions of the soil: analysis of the soil microbiota associated with the... | reverse complement strand
TTGTACTTCGTTCAGTTACGTATTGCTCAAGCTCTACATGAAGACCCAGAACAACGTGACCATCCCGCTTGTCGGCGGTGGCAAAACTGGTTCCGACTGTCGGTCCGCTGCAGATCAATCACCAGGGCCAGCAGCCCGCGGTGACGATTTCGTTCAACCTCGCGCCCGGCATTTCGCTCGGGCTAGGCGGTCGACGACGATCACCGAGCATCGAGCGCGAATTCGAATCTGCCGGCGCACCGATCGCCACCGGCTTCCAGGGCACCGCGCAGGTGTTCCAGGATTCGCTGAAGCGGGCAGGGCGTCCTGATCCTCGCCGCGGTGTTCGCGGCCTTCGTCATCCTCGGCATCCTCTACGAAAGCTTCATCCATCCGATCACCATCATCTCCGGCCTGCCGTCGGCCGGCATCGGCGCGCTGATCTGACGCTGATGCTGTTCGAGATGGAGCTGTCGGTCATCGCCATGATCGGCATCGTGATGCTGGTCGGCATCGTCAAGAAGAACGCCATCATGATGATCGACTTCGCGCTCGAGCGCCGCCGCGTCGGCTTGAGCGCCGAGGCCGCGATCCGCGAGGCGTGCGCTGTTGCGCTTCCGCCCGATCATGATGACGACGCTTCGCGGCGATCTTCGGCGCGCTGCCGATTGCGCTCGGCGCCGGCGCCGGCGCCGAATTGCGCCAGCCGCTCGGCATCGCGGTGGTCGGCGGCCTCTGCGTCGTCGCAGCTGCTGACGCTCTACATCACGCCCGGTGATCTACATCTATCTCGACCGCATCGACCGCCGCGCTGCAGCGCAAGCTCGAGCCGCAACTGGAAGAAACCGGCGAGAGCGGCGGCCGCACGTGGTCGCCGCCGAATGATGGCTGTTCGGGCGGGCGATGCGCGCCCGGCGGCCGCGCGTGCATCGCTGTTCCTGATCGCCGCTGGCGTTTAGCGGCCCGGCCCGCGGCGCGGACGAGCCGATCGAAATCTTCGACGCCCATATGCACTACAATTGGGAGCCGAAGCCCTATTACGGCGTCGACGAGGTGCTGGCGCTGTTCAAAAAGCACCGCGTCACCGGCATCCTCGCGACCAGCCGCCCGAACACCGGCACGCATGCGCTGAGTGGATGCGAAGCCGCCGGGCCTGCAGATCGTCCCGTTCATCCGGCCCTATCGCGTGCGCGCGCGACATCCAGACCTGGTTCGGCGATCCCTTCATCTTCGACCTCGTACAGGGACGAATTCAAACGCGGCTATTACCGCGGCATCGGCGAATTCCACATCTCGGGCAGAGGCGGCCGAGGGCGAGTGGGTCAAGAAGACCGTCGACTTCTGCCGTTGCCAACGACCTCTATCTGCACGCCCATGCCGACGATACCGCCGTCGAAATCCTGATGCGGCCACAATCCGCGCGCCCGCATCATCTGGGCCCATACCGGCTTTGGGCTTTCGACCGACCGCGTTTCCGAGATGCTCGTCAAAATATCCGAAGCTGTGGGGCGAACTGTCCTACTCGCGGCGGCATCGTCGACGGCGGCGGCAAGCTGACGGCGGAATGGCGCGCGCTGTTCGAGCGCTATCCGGACCGCTTCCTGCTCGGCTCCGACACCTGGATCAACGAACGCTGGCAGAAGCTACGGCGACGATCATGGCCGGGTATCGGGCGTGGCTCGCGCAGTTATCGCCAACAATCGCGGCGCAGATTGCGCATGGTAATGCGCGCGCGCTGTTTGGTCAGCTTGAGCGCCGAGAGGCGCTCAATCCGCGAACTGGACCGGCGCCGCGGATAAGCGGTGCCCAGCGATCGACCTCGCTGATCAATTGTGCCTTCAACGCTTCCGGCGTGGCCTGATCCTGCGGCACTGGGTCTCGGTGTTGATGTCGTTGAGACCGCTTCACGGGTCCGGTCGCGCAACGCCTCCTGCAGCGTCTTTGACAGCTTCTGGATGATGCCGTCGGGCGTGCCCTTCGGCGCATAGATGCCGTGCCAGGCGCCGACTTCAAACCCCTTCAAGCCCGGCTTCCATCAGCGCGTCGGAAGATCGGGCATCGATGCCAAGTCGGGTCTTCGTCGTGATGGCGTAGCTCTTGATCAGCTTTGAGGCGATCGGCGCCGTGGTGTTGGTGGTCTGGTCGCAGGAGAGGTCGATCTGCTTGCCGATCAGATCGTTCATGATGGGCGCATTGCCCTTGTAGGGCACGGCGAGGATTTCGCTGCCGACGGCGGTCATGAACAGCATGTCCGCAGAGTGCGACGCGGCGTCCGAGGCCGCGCATTGCCAAAGGTCATCTTGTCGCCATTGGCCTTGATGTAGGTGACGAAGCTCGGCCAGCGTGTTCGGCGGCAGATCAGGGACGGCCGATGATCGTCATCGGCGCGTTGGTCACGAGGCCGATCGGCGCGAACGCGGTCTTGGTGTCGTAGGGCAGCTTGCGCGTACAGCGTGGCCGCCGTGGAGATGCCGATGTGGTGGATCATCAGCGTGTAGCCGTCCGGCTCCGCGCGCGAGGCCCGCGTGGCTGCGATCGTGCCGCCGGCGCCCGCTGCGTTTTCGATGACGATGGGCTGACCCAGCAGCTTCGACATCGACTGTGCGCGGTCACCCGCGCCACCGTGTCGGTGGCGCCGCCGGCGGCGAACGGGCACCAGCAAGCGTGATCGGCCGGTTCGGATAGTTCTGCGCCAGGCTCGCGGAACTGACCATGAAGCGAACGCGAGCGCAATGGCGGCCGTCTTCTTCATCTGCATTGTGCGCCTCCCTGAGTTCTTTTGTTTTGATTTGTCTTCGCGCGGCCTTTTGCGCCTCGCGATCGATCCCGTCGTGGCTGGTGACCGGCCGTCACACGTTGGAGCTATGGATCGCCTCCACGACGGCGTCGGTGACATCCTTCGTCGTCGCGGTGCCGCCGACATCGGGCGTCGTGATGCCGGCGCCCGTGACCTTCTCCACGGCGCGCATCAGCCGCGCCGGCGGCGTCGGCTTCTCGCCGAGATGCTCGAGCATCATGACGCCGGTCCAGAAGCTGGCGACCGGGTTGGCGATGCCCTTGCCGGTGATGTCGAACGCCGAGCCATGGATCGGCTCGAACATCGAGGGGAAGCGCGCGCTCGGGATCGATGTTGGCGGTCGGGGCGATGCCGAGCGGCCCGGCCAGCGCGGCGGCGAGGTCGGACAGGATGTCGGCGTGCAGGTTGGTCGCGACGATGGTGTCGAGGCGTCTGCGGCTTGCAGCGTCATCCGCATGGTCATCGCATCGACCAGCATCTTGTCCCAGGTGACGTCGGGGAATTCGTTCGACGACCTCGGCGGCGATCTCGTCCCACATCACCATGCCGTGGCGCTGCGCGTTCGACTTGGTGACGACGGTGAGGAGCTTGCGCGGGCGCGAGCTGCGCGAGCGCGAAGGCGTAGCGCATGATGCGCTGCGACGCCGGCGCGGGTGAAGATCGCGACCTCGGTGCCGACTTCCTCCGGCAGGCCGCGATGCACGCGGCCGCCGCAGCCGGCATATTCGCCTTCGGAGTTCTCGCGCACGATCACCCAGTCGAGATCGCCGGGGCCGACACGTCGCGCAGCGGGCTGGTGATGCCGGGCAGGATGCGGGTCGGGCGGACGTTGGCGTATTGGTCGAAGCGGCTGGCAGATCGGCAGGCGCAGGCCCCACAGCGTGATGTGGTCGGGAACGTCGGGCGCGCCGACCGCGCCGAAATAGATCGCATCGAATTTCTTCAGCGTGGCGAGGCCGTCGGCCGGCATCATCACGCCGTGCTTGCGATAGTAGGCGCGAACCCCAGTCGAAGGTTTCGACGTTGAACTTCACGTCGCCGAGGCGCTTCTGCAGGCTTTCGAGCGCCTGAACGCCGGCGGCGATGACCTCGGGGCCGATCCCGTCGGCCGGAATTGCCGCGATTGAATATTCACGCATCGTCATCTTCCTATGATTTTGTCGCGCCTTTGATGGCCCGGATGCAGCTTGCGGCCGCAGGACGGCGAGAGGCAATCGCCTCGCGTTTATACAAAAATTGATATAATCGTCGCCGGGAGGGCCGATGGATCTTCATCAACTGCGCTGCTTCGTGGCGGCGGCCGAGGAATTGCATTTTGGCAGGGCGGCGCAGCGGCTCGACATGCTGCCGTCGGCGCTCGGCCGCTATCCGGCTGCTCGAAGACGATCTCGGCACGCGGCTGATGACGCGCACGACGCGAAGCGTCGCGCTGACGGACGATGGCGCCGTGCTGCTGAAGGAAGCGCGGACGCTGCTGGCGCAGGCCGATGCGCTCGCCGGCCGAGTTTCGCACGCGCGGCCGCAAGCGGGCTGCGATCATCCGCGTCGGCGCCATCGACAGCGCCGCCGCTGGGCTGCTGCCGCGGCTGCTGCATGATTTCCGCAGCGTCAGCCTGATGTCACCGTGCAACTGGTCGAGGACAAGACGGTCCGCCTGCTGCCGCGTCTGCTGTCCGGCCGGCTCGATCTCGCCTTCGTGCGCCCGCCGGAGCGGCCCGACAAGCGGCTGGAGTTTCTGTTCCTGCTGCACGAGACCGCCGTCGTCGCCGGTTGCCGAGCGTCATCCGCTGGCGTCGCGGAAGCGCGTGACCATCGCCGATCTCGAGAACGCAGCCGTTGATCGTGCCCGAGCGCCGCTCGCGTCCGCACTAGACCATGATCTCACCATGAAACTGTTCGCCGAGGCCGGGTGTGAGGCGCGTCGCCCAGATCGCCGACGAGAAGCAGACCATCGTCAATCTGGTCTCCGCAGGATTGGGCGTCGCCATCGTCCCGCGCTGGACCTCGCGCAATGGCCACGCGCGGCGTCCGCTTCATCCGCCTTGCAGCCTCCGACATGAACAAGCTGCCGCTGCGCGGCTGCCTTCACCCGCGGCACCCGCGATCCGGTCAGGGATGACGTCCTGGAGATGCTGAAAGCCGATTTGCTGCGCTACGCGCGGAGGCGTAGACGCGGTTCACTCCCGATCCGGTGGACATCAGCAAGGAGTAGCGCACATCTTGCTTCATCAGAACTCACCGCACGATCAGTGCGGGCACTTTGCTGCACGCGAGGGGACTTCATTGGCTTGACTGCCGAGTACCAAACGCCCTAAACCGCGACGCCCATGTGAGGCCATCACGATGAGATCGCAACCCTGCTTCTCAGCCGTTGCGATGATCCCTCGGCGGGAGCGCTTTCTGGTACGTGAACGAGTTCGAAGCTGACGCCAACCGCCTTTGCTTGCTCGTCGGCTTCGTTCAGAATTCTTTCGGCCCACGCCGCTGCCGAGCCCTGGTAGCTTTCAATCGGATTGGCCTTGGTGAGCCTCGCTTCGTGCGCGATCTCCAAGGCCGACCACATAGGGTCACGGTCACAACAACAACGGGGACTTTGAGTTCTTTCGCCAATTTGAGGCCATGCGCTACAGCGCGGTTCGCCAACTCCGATCCGTCCGTCGCAATCAGGATTTTCTTGTAGATCATTGGGGTCCTCCCCCGGTGTTTTATTTTGTTTGAGTCACGCCGCCACGGCGGTTTCTGCCACCCTGGCGTAGTAGCGTTCCTCGGCTTCGACCGGCGGGATGTTGCCGATAGGCTCCAGCAGCCGGCGATTGTTGAACCAGTCGACCCATCCGAGCGTTGCGAATTCGACGGCTTCCATGGTCCGCCATGATCCGCGCCGATGGATGACCTCGGCCTTGTAGAGGCCATTGATCGTTTCCGCGAGGGCATTGTCGTAACTATCGCCGACGCTGCCGACCGACGGCTCGATGCCTGCTTCCGCGAGGCGCTCGGTATACTTGATCGAGACGTATTGGCTGCCTCGGTCGCTGTGATGCACGAGCCCGCCGCGATGCGCCGGTTGCCGGTCATGGAGGGCCTGCTCGAGCGCATCGAGTACGAAGCTCGCATGCGCGGTTCGTGAGGTCCGCCAGCCGACAATGCGCCGCGCATAGGCGTCTATGACGAAGGCGACATAGACAAAGCCGGTCCAGGTCGAGACGTAGGTGAAATCCGAGACCCACAGCGCATTCGGGCGCGGCGCGTGGAACTGGCGATTGACGTGGTCCAATGGGCACGGCGCCGCCTTGTCGCTGATCGTGGTTCGCACGGGCTTGCCGCGGATCACGCCCCGCAACCCCATGCCTCGCATCAGCCGCTCCACGGTGCAGCGGGCAACGTCAAAGCTCTCGCGCTGCAATTGCCGCCAGACCTTGCGCACGCCATAGACGTCGAAGTTCTCCGCGAAGACGCGGGCGATCTCCGGTGTCAGCGCCAGATCCTGCTTCGCTCGCGTGGAGAGCTTCTTCGGATCGGTGCGTTTGGCGACATGGGCATGGTAGGTCGAGGGAGCGATCGGCAAGACCTTGCAGATCGGCTCGACCCCATGGACCTCTCGGTGATCGTCAATAAACGCGATCATGGCTTGTACCGGCGGTCGAGCTCCGCCTGGGCAAAATAAGCCGACGCCTTGCGCAGGATCTCATTGGCCTGGCGAAGCTCCCGGTTCTCCCGCTCCAGCGCCTTGAGCCGGTCCGAAACATCCGATGGCACGCCGGATCGTTTGCCGCTGTCGATCTCGGCCTTCTTGACCCACTCATGCAATGTCTGCGGCGTACAGCCGATCTTCGATGAAATCGAAACAACCGCCGCCCAGCGCGAGGCATGCTCGCCCTCGTGCTCCAGAACCATCCGAACCGCCCGGGTCCGGACTTCAGGTGAGAATTTGTTCGTCGTCTTGCTTGTCATGGCCCCTTATTGGGTTCAACCTAACGACGAGCCAATCCCGGGGCGCCCATTATTTCTGAACGCACTCCACGTTGAAGGCAAATAATGATCTGCGCTGGGTCGGCCTTACCAAGGCTCTTCAAGTCTTCCAAACCACTTCTCAGCTTGGCTCCTGCCTCCTTCAAGCTGCCCTCGAGTTTTGATTTGGCCGTGTTGCAGCGCTCTTCATTTGAAAATTCTTGGAATACCACGGTGGGAAGGAGCCTCCATTCCGCCCTATCGTTTGTGGCTGCCGGACTGACTGAATAGGAGAAGACGTACATCAGTATCCACATCGGTCACTCGCTTCTGTAAGCGGGTTCCGAATGTGTCTCCCTCAAACACTGGGTTCCGTTGATCTACATCAACTGTCCGCTTGGAGAGTGTCGCAGCCTTCCGCATCCGGAGGAATTCATAGGGAGGTAATTGCCATGCTTCGCTATCTTCTCGCTCCACTAGCCGCACTTGTTTTGCTGACCGCAAGTTTGATCCCCGATGATGCCTATGCTCGCCGGGGCGGAGGTGGCGGCTTCCGTGGAGGCGGCGGCGGATTTCACGGGGCGGGTTCCGTGGCGGTGGCGGCATGCACGCGGGACGTTTCCACGGCGGCGGCTATCGTGGTGGGCTGCGTCCGTCACATCCCATCGCAGGCCGCCCGGGTCGTCCCGGCTATCCCATTGCCGGTCGTCCCGGTCGTCCGGGCTACCCGGTCGCGGGCCGAGGGTATTATCGCGGATACGGCGGGGCGGCAGTGGGAGCCGCCAGCGGCTGGTGCCGCCGCCTATGGCGCCTATGGCGCTTACAACAACTGCTACGATGCGTACGGCAATTGGATCTGATTCCAATCAGTATCAATATTGAAACGCGCCGAGCGCATGCCAACGGCGGTTGGGCCCGTCCTTACCGCCGTCCCTTCCTCAGATATATGCCGCTTGCGCGTCGCGCAGGCCACGACGCTTAACTGAGCTGCTAATGTCACGAGTTGGGCTTGTGACTGAATTCTGAAGTCTATCGATAAGCCTTTTCGCGCTGCATCTCAATTTGCTGTTGGGTCCCACCGATTTCGCGCGCGATCACTTTGTCCGACTTTCCAAGGGCAAAGCGCCTCAATAGCTGTCTTTCCGCGCGCTCAATGTCACGTCGCAATCGTCCGCCAGATCGGGCGGCGGAGCGGCCTTCCGTTCGTCTGCAAGTGCGGGGATCTCCATGCCATTGGATGCATAGCTCAGTAGAAGGCTTGATCTAAATCAAAGCCTTCTACCCATTCTCGATTTCGCTGGCGTCGGCTCCTTCGTTGTCTTCGGATGCGTCAACAAGAATGTACAGCGCCCGCACACGCGTGGAGGGGACGCATGCTTATTCAAATGGGGCCGAAGCTAATCAGTTGCATACCGCGCGGGCTATTGGCGCGGTCACCATGATGGCCCAAGACACCATCAACATCGTGGCCGTGGCGGATTTGGCTCCCACGCAAATGACGGTGGGGATGCGCGAAGTAAGCTTTAAACGTAGGCGTTGGCGCGAGAGATCCAGCCGTCAGGCAGCAGACTACCTAAACAAACTACGCATTCCGGTCGTTCTGGGCCCAAATGCACGGCAATATTTGATTGATCGTCATCATCTTGTTCTCGCACTGCGCGAGGAAGGCATCGTCGAATTCACAGTATCGGTCGTCGCGAACCTGCGGTTGCTCAGTTTCGACGATTTCTGGGCACGCCTTGAAAGGCAACACTGGGCTCATCCATTCGACGATGAAGGACGGCGGCATTGCTACAAAGACATGCCGGAGACCATCGATAGCATGCAGGACGATCCCTTTCGCTCCTTGGCAGGAACGCTCAAGAGAGCCGGAGGGTATGCCAAGGACAAAGCGCCATACAGTGAGTTTAAGTGGGTGGATTTCCTGCGCTGCCGCATGCCGCGCGAATTGGTCGAGCACGATTTCGGTGGCGCTCTGGCCATGGCAATGTATTTGGCACGAGGAGCAGAAGCGGCTGCACTGCCCGGTTGGTTCCTAGCTTCCTCCACTGAAAGATTTTTGCGCATCGCAGCTACACAAAACCGTTTCGGAGGATAGCAGCATGAGTGATCCAAAATTTGAAGTCCCAGCCGAACTGCGAAATATGGCAGAGAGGACGATCGAGCAGGCGGAGAAGGCGTTCGACATGTTTTTTGAAGCAGCGAACAAGTCAATGGCACCGTTTACTCATCCGGGAGCGGAAATATCGAGGAAGGTTCTATCCCTCACTGAACAGAACATGAAGTCCGCGTTTGATAGTGCTCGAAGAATTGCTCAGGCAACCGATCTTCAAGAGGCAATGCAAATTCAGTCAGATTTCTTGAGAAGTCAGATGACGAGCGCCGGAGAACAAATGAAGCAGATAGCCGACCGCGCTTATGTCGACGGCGAAGGATGTGACAGAGGGCAAGTTTAAGACTGGCGGATCAAGCTGACGACAAGCCTTGGTTGCGCGTTTTGGATGCCGAGCAAAAAAGAAAATCAGGCAAGCGGTGTCACAGCAGGAAGGGCAACTCGCAGACGATTACGTTGAGTAAAATGGCGTCACGGTCGCGGGACCACCAACATGCAATTCTTAAATCTGGAAGTGGTAATTGCTGTTTTGCTCTTTGTTGGATTGGCAGCGTTCATAGTGCTGGTCTATGCGTCGATGCGCACTCTCTTCGGTCGAGCCGCGCATACAATCGCACTCCATCATTGGGCACGCTTCAAACATCTTCCACAACTCTCGCTCATCGCTCTCGGATACGGACCGGCCGCCGCCTGCCGCTCCAAGCGAAAAGCCAAATGCACAAGGTAAACAGTAAACTCTCATCGCTTGGGTAATGTGGAGATGTTTGATGCGTAAGGTCCGTTCTGTCGCGGCAATGACGATTTTTGTGTTCGGCTTTACTTGGCAGTTCGGACGCTGGCTATTGAGGTGGTCCGGGTACGGCCTCGGCTTGCGGAGCCAGCCGGGTGGCTACTATGACTTCGTCGATAGCTTTGCAGACAAGATCGCAGGGAGCCAGTGTCGGATGGATTGCCGGACCATGGCTGTTGATGAGCATCGGCCTGATGACCCTGATAATTGTTCGTTCGTGGACGACTAAAGAGAGCGTCCATGGCGAATAGAGGAGGCACGCCGAGTACCCACTCGGAGGCCGCCAACTGAGTTACTCTGGCCGCCGTAGCTCACTCTGAAGCCAGCCGGTCACTTTGTCAGTTTCCAAAAATGCAAGCAGTCGAGCAATTGACCGGAGTTTATTTCCGCTCAACTCCGGGCGAACACTGCCCGAGCCAATCGCAAAACACGGCGCCGTAATTCATTGTGGTGTTGCGATGTCGGGTAATCGCCTTCCGAGGCGTCGCAATCGACAGTGTCGCCATCCGCGGAGGGCTCACAGTTTCTCATCTGGTTCACCGCGCCTCATGTCAAAACCAAAAAGCGAATAGCAAGATGGCCGCACCGCACAGCGTGGCAAAGCCAAGCAATCGAAATCAGACGAGCACATCCTCTCGGTTCATCTGCCGCCCCAGAGACAATACTTGACGGGCTCAATCAACAGGTCTGCACCGCTCGTGCCGAAACTTTCGCATGCCGGTATGGTGCTGGTTAGGTGCCGTGGACACGGGGTCACCGCCAAGCTAGGCGACCTTACATTCCTTCTGACTTCACGATGACCGCAAGGCTCTCAAGTTGGTGAGCTAGTGCCGTCCAGCTACGGGAAATATTCATCAGCACGGCAGATCGGCGGGTTGAATTCTTCGAGCAGCTCCGAGAATTTTGAATTCCGCAGCATAGGCCCTGCATTGTTCGACTGAAGGCATTTTGTCCCTTCCGCCGGGGCTTCGTTGGCCCAGCCCTGTTTGAGGGCAACATTCTAATCCTTTCGCAGTTCCCACCGACTTTCCCGTCGGACTTTTACAGGCGTTTCGCCCTGGGTGTAGCAGGGGCGATCAGTGATGTCAGGTGAGGGAGGATGCAGTTGAGTACGCATCAGAGCGCCAAACAGGCCCAGTGATGTTCTCATTGCGATCGGGGATGGGGTCCTCCCCACAGAATGCGAAACTGCATCCAGCCGTCATTGCGAGCGAAGCGAAGCAATCCATCTGTCCCCGCGCTGAGGTATGGATTGCTTCGCTACGCTCGCAATGACGTGGAAGGCGCTGCGCCAAAACGCCGATTTTCTCAGGTAGATCAAGCTGATTTGGGTCATCCAGTCTCGTTTGCAAAAATATTTCGCTTTCGTCGCAGGCCAAATCACCCGCATAACTCCGCGCGTCTCACGGCAGATGAGGGGCGTTGGCCATCGTCACGAACGTGCGGTGAGATGCGATGGACGCGAGAGCTGCGACTGACGTGTGTGGCTCAAGCGTACGGCGAAGTCGTGTGGTCCTGACGCCGCGGTGCTGGCGTCAAGTCTCGACGAAGCAAGCTTCTCGCGGAGCGACGGTGGCAAGAAGAGCCGTTCACCGGGGAGAGCACGAAGTAAGCCGTAAAGCCATTGCGCAGGGAAGGCCGGAGTGTTTCCGCTGAACCTGTATGCTCGTGTGCGCGTTCTGTTTGCGCAAATTGCACACGAGACCGCGGGTGCAGCGAGCACCCGGTCTTCCCTGCGCCCTCTGACTTTGAGGAGGGCAAACGAAGATGCAAACCTCGGGCGAGTGCAGCGTCGCGAGATGCGACTATATCCGTTGTCGTCAGCCGTGCAGGTGCGGTGACGCATCAGCGGCATTGCGCGATTGAACCGAGAAGCCGCGCGAGCGATTGCTGCGATACGCCCACGCTTCGCGCGGGCCGCGACATAGATGGGTCGAACTCGACCTCGACTCTCAGATCGAAAAGCTGGTCCCGCAACCGCAGGACGCGGTCGCGTTCGGGTTGACCACACGGAACGAGCGCGCCGATCAGATCGTCGACGAAATCGACTTCCAGAGCCGGCCAGAAACGGCACCGAGGCCGGATCGACCAGCACCACCGCGCCCTCGCGCGCGATCACGAGGTCGTCCTCGGCCTTGGCGCGGTCGACGTCGAATTTGTACTGGAAGCCGGAGCAGCCGCCGCCCTCGACGGAGATGCGCAGCATGGCGCCGTCGCGCTTCGGTCTTGAGGATTTCGCCGATGCGGCGGGCGGCCCGCTCGCTGACGGTGATGGCAGTGGTCATGGCATGCTCTCCGGCCGCGTCATACCCAATTCATTTGGTATGGGGCGTCAGACATAGTTAAGTGCGTAATCTCGCGGAATCAAATGGATAAGGACTAAAAAATCGTGTCGGTCGGAATGGCTGCCCCCGCGCGCTCTATGGCTGCGACCCCGATTCGCAGCCGCGGCCGGCTGTTTGCGGAGCCGCCGAGCCGGACCCGCAGCCCGTTCCGGCGCGATTGCGACCGGGTGATCCATTCCACCGCCTTCCGCCGCCTCAAGCACAAGACGCAGGTGTTCGTGTTCCACGAGGGCGACCATTACCGCACGCGGCTGACCCATTCGCTGGAAGTGGCGCAGATCGCCCGCGCGCTGGCCCGGCAGCTCGGCGCTCGACGAGGATCTGACGCGAAACGCTGGCGCTGGCGCACGACCTCGGCCATCCGCCGTTCGGCCATGCCGGCGAGCGGGCGCTGGACAAATGCCTCGCAGGCCCATGGCGGCTTCGACCACAACGCGCAGACGCTGCGGGTGGTGACCTCGCTGGAGCATCGCTATCCCGAGTTCGACGGGCTGAACCTGACCTGGGAGACGCTGGAGGGCATCGTCAAGCACAACGGCCCGCTGACCGAGCCGGAGCGGGGCGCCGGCCGGGCGCTACCGCGAAAGCGGCATTCCCGTCGGTATCTGCCGATTTCAATCAAAAATTACGATCTGGAGCTGTGGAGCTACGCCTCGCTGGAGGCGCAGGCCGCCGCCTTCGCCGACGATATCGCCTACGACGCCCACGACATCGACGACGGCCTGCGCGCCGGCCTGTTTGGCGTCGATGACCTCAAGGTGATGCCGCTGACGGCCAGCGATCATCGCGGAGATCGACCGGCATTATCCCAATCTCGACGACGCCAGGCGCGGCGCGGAACTGGTGCGCGAGCTGATTTCCTACCATGATCGGGGCTGTCATGTCGGAGGCGGGCAGGCGGCTTGCGGCGCGGCGAAGCCGCAATCGGCGCATGACGTCCGCCACCACCATCAGCCGCTGGTCGCGTTTCCGCCCGCGGTCGCGCAGGGAGGCCGCGATCAAGGCGTTCCTGAAACAGCACATGTACCGCCACCCGCGGGTCATGCGGGTGATGGGCGAGGCGGAAGAGATCCTGTTCGACCTGTTCGCGCGCTACCAGACCTCCCGGGCGATCTGCCGCCCGAATGGGTCGAGGGGCACCGAGCGCGAGAGCGAAGGCGAGCGTGCCCGCCGGATCGGCAATTTCATCGCCGGGATGACCGACCGTTTCGCCTTAATCGAGCACCAAAGGCTTTTTGACTCGACCCCGGATTTGCGTTAGGCGCGCGGCCCATGTCCGACAAGCCAGCTTCCACAACACCTGTTTGCCGATGTGCTCGCGCGCGTGCACGCGATCTGCGCCGCGCTCGCAGCCGAGGGCCAATGGCCCGCCGGCATCGATTTCTCCGCGTCGTGGTCGAGCCGCCGCGCGATGCCAGCGCATGGCGACATGGCGACCAATGCCGCGATGGTGCTGGCCAAGGACGCCAAGGCAAAGCCGCGCGATCTCGCCGACAAGATCGCGGAAAAGCTGCGCGCCGACGATCTGGTCGCTTCCGTCGAGGTCGCCGGGCCCGGCTTCATCAATCTCACCTTGAAGCCGCAGGTCTGGGCGGACGAGCTGCGCACGATGCTGCGCGAGGCGCGGCTTACGGCAAAAGCGCGATCGGCCGCAGCGCCAAGGTCAATGTCGAATACGTCTCGGCCAATCCGACCGGGCCGATGCATGTCGGCCATTGCCGCGGCGCGGTGTTCGGCGATGCGCTGTGCGAGCCTGCTGCGATTTCGCCGGCTACGACGTCACGCGCGAATATTACATCAACGACGCCGGCGCGCAGGTCGACGTGCTCGCGCGCTCGGCGTTCCTGCGCTACCGCGAGGCGCTCGGCGAGAACATCGGCGAGATCCCGGAAGGGCTTTATCCCGGCGACTATCTCGATGCCGGTCGGGCAGGCGCTCGCGGCCGAGCACGGCGACAAGCTCAAGGCGATGCCGGAGAGCGCCTGGCTGCCGATCGTGCGCGCCAAGGCGATCGCCATGATGATGGACGATGATCAGGGACGATCTCGCCGCGCTCAACATCAAGCACGACGTGTTCTTCTCGGAGCGCTCGCTGATCGAGACCGGCAACAACAAGGTCACCGAGACCATCGATTTCCTGCGCGCCAAGGGCGACGTCTACGAAGGCCGCCTGCCGCCGCCGAAGGGCGCAGCCGGTCGAGGATTACGAGGACCGCGAGCAGACGCTGTTCCGCGCCACCGCCTATGGCGACGACGTCGACCGTCCGCTGATCAAGTCGGACGGCAGCTACACCTATTTCGCCTCCGATATCGCCTATCACAAGAACAAGTTCGATCGCGGCTTCCGCGACATGATCGACGTGTTCGGCGCCGATCATGGCGGCTACATCAAGCGCATGCAGGCGGCGGTGAAGGCGGTCAGCGGCGGCAAGGCCGCGCTCGACGTCAAGGTCGTGCAGCTCGTGCGGCTGCTGCGCGACGGCGAGCCGGTGAAGATGTCGAAACGCTCGGGCGATTTCGTCACGCTGCGCGAGGTGGTGGACGAAGTCGGCTCGCGACGCCGTGCGGTTCATGATGCTGTTCCGCAAGAACGACGCCGTGCTCGATTTCGACCTCGCCAAGGTGATCGAGCAGTCCAAGGACAACCCGGTGTTCTACGTCCAGTACGGGCATGCCCGCGGCCATTCGATCTTCAAGAATGCCCGCGAGGTGGTTCCGGATCTGCCGAGGACGATGCCGTCAGGTCGGCCTGGCTGGTGGACGCCCCGGTGGAGCGGCTGACCGACCCGGCGGAACTCGACCTCTTGAAGCGGCTGGCGCTCTATCCCCGGAATGATCGAGGTCGGCGGCGGTGGCACATGAACCGCACCGAATCGCCTTTTATCTATATGATTTGGCCAGTGAATTTCATGCGTTGTGGACCAAAGGGCGCGATTTGCCCTATTTACGCTTCATTATGACTAATGATGCAGAGATCACGAGGGCGCGTCTGGCAATGGTTCAGGGCGTCGTCTCGGTTCTGGCATCGGGCTTAGCCGTTCTCGGCGTCCACGCTCCGACCGAGATGCGGTAGGCAGGGCGAAGGCTCTCACGGATGGGGATCCGTGAGGGTATCTGGCAGGGGCCACGCTCGTCATGGTTTGTTGACATGGCGGGTTGGCGCTGTCCCGAAGGGGATGCATCATCACGATGGCTGATCGATATCAGGACCGACCTTTTCCCTCCGCCGACCACGGCTCGCGGCGAGAGCGATCCGCTTGCGGAGCTCGCAAGGCTGATCGGACAGAACCGATCCGTTCGGGGGCCGCGGCCAAGCCAGCCGTCGCGCCCGCTGCAGTCGCGGGCCAACGATGCGTCCACAGCAGTATGATCCGCCGGAAGAACTGCCCGATGCGCCTGCCGAGCCCGCCGGCATGGATGCAGCGCGCGCGTCACGAACCCCGCTGCCGCCGCCTGTGCCGCCTGTGCCGCAGAGAATACGATGACGAGCCGGAGTACGAGCAGCCGGCGCCGGTGCATCCGCTTGCACCGCTACGCCGCCCAGCGCCGCAGTACGCAGCCGCAGCAGCCGCAGTACGCATGCCACGCAGCCGCAGCGTCGCGCAGGAGCATGCCGCAGCAATACGCCGACGAGCCGCAGCAGGATCCGTCGCGCTACGACGATGCGCTGTACGGGCGGCTCGAAACCGGCGAGCACGACTATCAGCGCGATCCGGCCTATCCGGACGATCCCTACGCCTATCAGGGCGGCTACGAGGAAGAGCCGCGCGCCGAAGAAGCGCTCGCAGCGGCCTGATGACGGTCGCCGCGCGGTGCTGGCGCTCGCCGTGGTGGGGACGGGCGCTGCCTTTGCCTATCGCACCTTATGTCGGTTCGCCCCGCAGCGCGAGCCGCCGATCATCAGGGCCGACAACAGCCCGACCAAGGTGGTGCCGGCGCCGTCCGACGGCAGCGCGGCCAAGACGCCCTGACCGCATGGCTGCCGGGCGACGGCGGCGGAAGCTCGTGTCGCGCGAAGAGGCGCCGGTCGACGTCAATTCGAGGTCCGGCGGGCCGCGCGTGGTGTTTCCGCCGCTGAACCAGAACGCCAACCCGCCGCCGGCCGCGAGCGTATCTCCGTCGGCACCGCTGCCGCCTGCGGCCGCCAACGGCACGATGCCGAACAACGAGCCGCGCAGGATCAGGACGCTCGCGGTCAAGGGCGACGCCGCCGACAATGGCGGCATTCCGGCAGGCGCCAGTGCGCCGCCGAGGCCGGCGCCGCCGACGCGATCGCGCCGCTGCGCCGGCCGCCGCGTCCCGCTGCCCGTCGGCGCGCAATCCGGCATCAGCCAATGCCAGCGCCAATCCGCCGATGTCGCTTGCGCCGCAGGCAGTCGCCGATCCGAGCCGCCGACCCGCATGGCTGCGACCAATCCGACCCAAACCGGCGCCGGCTGAGCTGCCGAGCGGCAGGGGCGGTTTCTCTGGTTCAGGTGACGTCGCAGAAGAACGAGGCCGACGCGCAGGCCTCGTATCCGCGTGGTGCAGGGCAAGTACCCGTCAGTGCTGGGTTCCCGGTCGCCGGTGATCAAGCGGGCGGATCTCGGCGATGGCAAGGGCGTCTAGTACCGCGCCATGGTCGGGCCCGTATCGGCTCGCCGGCAGGAGGCCGCCCAGTTCTGCAGCGAGCTGAAGGCCGCCGGCGGACAGTGCTTCGTCCCGAAGGAATTAACGGCGGTTTCCTTGACCCCTAGCGCGGTAGCGGGCTAATCGGCCCGCATGAGCAGCACGCGCATTCATCACGCGGCGTATCCGGACTGGAACTGACCGCCGCGGAGCGCGAATTCATCCGTGCGCGAGCGGCCATGGGGCTTTATCCTGTTCAAACGCAATATCGAGACGCCGACTCAAGTATCTGCGCTTGTTGGCGAATTGCGGGATTGCGTGGGCGAGGCCGGATGCGCCGGTGCTGATCGACCAGGAAGGCGGCCGGGTGGCAGCGGCTCGGGCCGCCGCATTGGCCGGCCTATCCGCCCGGCGCCGCCTTCGGCGCGCTCTACGACATCGACCCGGCTCTGGGCCTCACGGCCGCGCGGCTTGAGCTCCCGCCTGATCGCGGCCGACCTGATCGATCTCGGCATCACCGTCGACTGCCTGCCGCTGGCGGACGTGCCGGTGGCCGGGGCCGACGCCGTGATCGGCAACCGGGCCTATGGAACCGAGCCGGCCAAGGTCGCCGCGATCGCCCGCGCCGTCACCGAGGGGCTGGAACAGGGCGGCGTCCTGCCCGTCCTGAAGCACATTCCGGGCCATGGAAGGGCCACCGCGGACAGCCATTTCCGGCTCCCGACCGTTGATACATCGCGGAAGGAGCTGGAACGGACCGATTTCGCGGCCTTTCAACCGCTGGCGGACCTGCCGATGGCGATGACCGCACATGTTGTGTTTAGCGCGTTGGACCCCGCCCAACCGGCGACGACTTCTGCGACAATCATCCGGCAGGTGATTCGCGGCGTGATCGGGTTCCAAGGCTTGTTGATGAGTGATGACGTGTCCATGAATGCGCTGGCGGGATCGATCGCCGAGCGGACCCGCGCCATCGTCAACGCCGGCTGCGACATGGTCCTGCATTGCAACGGCAAGCTCGACGAGATGCGCGACGTGGCGCGCGAGACGCCGGAACTGGCTGGACGAGGCGCTGGATCGCGCCAGGCGGGCGCTGGCCTCGCGCAAGCAGCCTGCAGCCGTTCGACCGGCAGGCGGCACGGGCTGAACTGGATGCGTTGATGGATCGGGTAGGAACGGCATGACCGCGGAAATTCTATCGTTTGAAACCGGACGGCCCGCCGAGATCGCGGACGGCGAGGCCGCGCTGGTCGTCGACGTCGAGGGCTATGAGGGCCCGCTCGACCTGCTGCTGACGCTGGCGCGGCAGCAGAAGGTCGATCTCGCCAAGATTTCGATCCTGGCGCTGGCCGATCAGTATCTGACGTTCATCGAGGCGGCGCGAAAGATCCGCCTTGAGCTCGCGGCCGACTATCTCGTGATGGCGGCCTGGCTGCGCTTACCTGAAATCGCGCCTGCTGCTGCCCGAACCGCCGACGCCGGACGGACCGAGCGCCGAGGAAATGGCGACCGCGCTCGCCAACCGGCTGCGCCGGCTCGAGGCGATCCGCGAAGCCGCCAACCGGCTGATGAACCGCCCGCAGTTCCAGCGCGATATCTTTCCGCGCGGCAATCCGGAATCGATCGCCGAAATCCGCCATCCCAAATTCACCGCAACCCTGTTCGACCTGCTCACCGCCTATTCCGCGCAGCGCCAGCAGCGCGTGCTGGCGACGGTGCATCTGGCCAAGCGCACGGTGTGGTCGCTGGCCGAAGCGCGCGCCTCGCTGGAGCGGCTGGTCGGCATGACCGGGCCGAGGACTGGAGCTGCCTCGACGATTACCTGCTCAGCTACGTCGTCGATCCCTCGCAGAAGGCGACCGTGTTTGCGTCGAGCTTTGCCGCCGCGCTCGAACTGGTGCGCGAAGGCGAGATGGAACTGAACCAGAAAGAGGCGTTCGCGCCGCTGTATTTTCGTAAGCGTCCGCCGCAGCGCCGAGCGATGCCCGCGCCGGATCTGACGGTCGAGTAAGTGGAAGGAGACCTAGCCATGGCAAGCCTGGCGGAAAAACGCATGGAAGATGCCGAGGATCATCCCATCGACCAGAATACCGAAGCTGAGGCGCGGCCCGAGGAATTGCGGCTTCTGGAAGCGCTGCTGTTTGCCTCCGCCGAGCCGATCGATCAGGCGGCGCTGGCCAAGCGCATGCCCGACGGCGTCGACGTCAAGGCGGCGCTGGCGCAACTGCAGGCGGAATATGCCCCGCGCGGCGTCAACCTGGTGCGCGTCGCCAACAAATGGACCTTCCGCACCGCCGGCGATCTGTCGTGGCTGATGACGCGCGAAAGCACGGAGACGCGGCGGCTGTCGCGCGCGGCGATCGAGGTGCTCGCGATCATCGCCTATCACCAGCCGGTGACGCGCGCCGAGATCGAGGAAATCCGCGGCGTGATCACCTCCAAGGGAACGCTGGACGTGCTGCTGGAAACCGGCTGGATCCGTCCCGCGCGGCCGCCGCAAGACGCCGGGCCGGCCGCTGACCTTCGGCACCACGGAAGCGTTCCTGTCGCAGTTCAGCCTGGAGGCGCTCGGCGATCTGCCGGGCCTGGAAGAGCTGAAGGGTACGGGCCTGCTGGATTCGCGGCTGCCTTCCGGCTTCAGCGTTCCGACGCCGTCCGATGACGTGGCGCTGCGCGAGGACGAGGATCCGCTGGACGCCGGCGATACTCTGGAACTCCTGCTGGCGCCGGCCGCCGAGCCTGAAGAGGGCGGCGGAAGCTAGTTCTGAAGGCTCAGCCGGCTAGTCTCGCAAGCAGGGTTAACGGTAGCAATAATACGTAGCCGCGACAGCGATTTGCCGCGGCCTGGGTCCTTGTTTTTGACACCTCGCGGGCCTACCTTCCGGCAAAGCTTGGCCGGTAGCCGGCCGTCTCTTTGGAGGGTTGCAGGATGGGTTCGCTTAGCATTTGGCACTGGATCGTCGTGATCGCAGTGGTCCTGCTGTTGTTCGGCCGCGGCAAGATTTCGGACCTGATGGGCGATGTCGCGCAGGGCATCAAGGCCTTCAAGAAGGGCATGCAGGACGATCGACAAGACTGCCGAGAAGCCCGCCGAGCCGGTGAAGACCATCGATCACAATGCGGCGCCGGCGCCGACGGCGGCACGGACGGATGTCGGCAGCAAGGCTGTCTGAACCAGGCATCTCGGACCAGGCGTCGGTTGAAGGACGCCGGTTGAGAAAAGGCGCGGGCAGCCCCAAATCTCTGGCTATGATGGATTGGGGCGCGGACGTCTCGCGCGAGCGGAAGATATTCATGTTCGACATCGGGTGGAGTGAACTGGTCGTCATCGCGGTTGTCGCGCTGATCGCCATCGGCCCGAAAGAGCTGCCGGGCGTGCTGCGCATGGTCGGGCAATGGATGGGCAAGGCGCGCAAGATGGCCGCCGAATTCCAGGGCCAGTTCCAGGAAGCCATGCGCGAGGCCGAAATGGCCGACCTCAAGAAAGAGCTTTGACGAGGTCAAGGACGCCGCGACCGGTCTCGCCACCGGCAACATCATGACCTCGCTGCAGAAGGACGTCAGCGACGCCCTGCAGATCGGCGACATCGACAAGCCTGCCGCCGACAGCCAACGATGCGCAGGTGGCGTCCGCGATCGACGAGCCCGTCACGCCGACGACGCCGGCCGCGCCGACGCCGGAAACCTTCGTCGAGGCCGAGGCGCATGCGGCGGCGACCGAGCCGCTGGCGATCACGCGTGAAGTTCAGGCGGCGCGCCGCAGGATATCGCGCCCGCGGCGCCTGACGTTGCTCAAGGACGCCAAAGCGTCATGAGCCGTCGAAGACATCGAGGCCAGCAAGGCGCCATTGATGGATCACCTGATCGAGCTGCGTTCGCGGCTGATCAAGGCGCTGCTCGGCTTCGGCATCGCCTTCATCTTCTGCTTCTTCTTCGCCAAGCAGATCTACAACGTGCTGGTCTGGCCGTTCGTCTGGGTCGCCGGGCCCGGAGAACTCGAAATTCATCTACACCGCGCTGCTGGAATATTTCCTGACCCAGTTGAAGCTGGCGATGTTCGGCGCCGGCTTCATCTCGTTCCCGATCGTTGCCGGCGCAGATCTACATGTTCGTGGCGCCCGGCCTCTACAAGCACGAGCGCGGCGCGTTCCTGCCTTATCTGGTCGCGACGCCGTTCTTCTTCGTGCTCGGCTCGCTGCTGGTCTATTTCGTCGTGCTGCCGATGCTGGTGCGGTTCTCGCTCGGCATGCAGCAGACTGGGCGGCGCCGAGACCGCGCAGATCCAGCTGTTGCCGAAGGTCGGCGAATATCTGTCGCTGATGATGTCGCTGATCTTCGCCTTCGGCATCGCGTTCCAGCTGCCGGTGATCCTGACGCTGCTGGGCCGGATCGGCATCGTCACCTCGAAGCATGCTGCGCGAGAAGCGACGCTATTTCATCGTCATCGCCTTCGTGATCGCCGCCGTCCTGACGCCGCCCGACGTGATCAGCCAGGCCTCGCTCGCGATCCCGCTGCTGGCGCTCTACGAGGGCGCGATCGTCGCGGTCGCCATCGTGGAAAAGCAGGCCGCTGCAGCCAAGTCCGCGGCCGGCACGCCGCCCTCCGCGAGCCCGCCGCCGCCGAGGCCAATCCGGCGGAGTAGGGCGGCCCTTGCGCCCGATAATCGGCCGTCATTCCCCGCGGCGTGATCAGCATGCCGCGACCTCTCGATCATAGCACGATGCTCTGGAATACCGGATCACCCGCTTTCGCGGGTGATGACCGGTGGTATGGCTACTGGAGATGGCACGCGCTATTGCCGGCACGATGACGGGAACTGACCGCCAATGCACGACATCAAATCGATCCGCGACAACCCCGCAGGCGTTCGACGCCGGACTGAAGCGCCGCGGGCTGGCGCCGTTGTCGGCTGTCGCTGCTGGCGATCGACGAGAAGCGCCGTGCGGCGATCCTGGCCTCCGAGCAGGCGCAGGCGCGGCGCAACGCGGCGTCGAAGGAAATCGGCGACGCCAAGAAGGCCAAGGATGACGGCGCGCGCCAGCAAGCTGATGGCGGAGGTCGCCGAACTCAAGACCACGATGCCGGAGCTCGAGGCTGGCCGCAAAGACGGCCGACGAGGAGCTGGCGAAAGAGCTTGCCGCGATTCCGAACCTGCCGCTCGACGAGGTGCCCGAAGGCGCAGACGAGCACGGCAACGTGCAGCGTCACGTCTACGGCAAGATCCGCAACTACGCCTTCACGCCGAAGCCGCATGACGATCTCGGCGGCGCGCTCGGCTACATGGATTTCGAGGCGGCCGCAAAGCTGAGCGGCGCGCGCTTTGTCGTGCTGAAAAAGGGCCTGGCGCGGCTGGAGCGTGCGATCGGGCAGTTCATGCTCGACCTCCACACCAACGAGCACGGCTATACCGAGATCAATCCGCCGCTACTGGTGCGCAACGACGTGATGTTCGGCACCGGGCCAATTGCCGAAATTCGAGGACGACCAGTTCTGGGCCATCAAGGGCGAATTGCTTGCGGCGCCCGACGAACGATTGAAGACCGAGCGTCTCGGCCTCATTCCCACCGCCGAAGTCTCGCTGACCAACCTCGTCCGCGAGATCCATCGTCGACGAAAAAGAACTGCCGATGCGGCTGACCGCGCTGACGCCGTGCTTCCGCGCCGAAGCGGGCGCGGCGGGCCGCGATACCCGCGGCATGATCCGGCAGCATCAATTCACAAAGGTCGAACTGGTCTCGATCGCGACGCCTGAGACCAGCCGCGACGAGCACGAGCGCATGCTGTCTTGCGCCGAGGAAGTGCTGCAAACGGCTCGATCTGCATTACCGCGTGATGACGCTGTGCGCCGGCGACATGGGTTTCTCCGCGCAGAAGACCTACGACATCGAGGTCTGGATGCCGGGGCAGGGTGAGGGCGGTGCCTTCAGAGAAATCTCGAGCTGCTCGGTGTGCGGCGATTTCCAGGCGCGGCGCATGGATGCGCGCTCACGCGGGCCCGACGGCAAGCCGCGTTTCGTGCACACGCTGAACGGCTCCGGCACGGCGGTCGGCCGCGCGCTGATCGCCGTCATGGAAACCTATCAGCAGGAAGACGGTTCGATCGCGGTGCCTGACGTGCTGCAACCCTATATGGGCGGGCTCAAGACCATCGAGCAGGACAAATAGCGCAAAGCGAAAATGGCATTGCATCGCGACATCTTTTGGATCGGGAGGCAATGGGCTGTTACCGGCCACGGGATGCAATTGATCGACCAGCGGCTGGAGGGGCCTTCGATATCGAGGTTATCAGGCTGTGGGACGACGATCTCATAGAAGCTTGCGTGCCAAGGCGTGGCTCAAGGCCGAGGATTTCGACAAGGGGCTGGCGGTTGCGCGGACGCGACATCCGCAGTCGTCGGGCGCGGTGGGGCCGGTGCCGGTAACGGCGCAGGTTCAGTGCCAGAGCCGATCGCGCCGCCTCCGCCTGCCGCGAAGCCGGAGGCGTCGAAGCTTGAAGCGCCGAAGCCCGAACGGCCCGCTGCCGTGCAGCCCGCGCATCCAGCAGAACCGCACGGTGCCGAGAGCCCGCCGCCTGTTGGCATCGAGCCGCCAAAGCAGGAATCGCCGGACCTGCAGATGAAAATCGATCGGCGGCGCCAGATTCGCGCGCCCTGGCGCGTCTGGATGAAGAAAACATGAGGAAATCGGCGGGTTTGCCTCAGCCGCGATAGCCGGATAAGACGGCGCCCAAAGGCGAAAGCCGGCCTCGACCCGAACCAGAAGGCATTTTGACGGATGCGAATTCTCTGCACCAACGACGACGGCATCCATGCCCCGGGCCTGAAGATCGTCGAGGAGATCGCCCGCGCGCTGTCCGACGACGTCTGGATCGTGGCGCCGGAGCTCGATCAGTCCGGCGTCTCGCATTCGCTGTCGCTGAATGATCCCTTGCGGCTGCGCGAAGTCGGCCCGCGCCATTTCGCGGTGCGGGGCACGCCGACCGATTGCGTGATCATGGGCTCGCGCCACATCCTCGGCGAGAAGATGCCCGATCTCGTGCTGTCGGGCGTCAACAAGGGCCGCAACGTCGCCGAGGACGTGGTCTATTCCGGCACCATCGCCGGCGCCCTTGAAGGCACGATTTTGGGCATCCCGTCATTCGCGCTGAGCCAGGAATTTTCCATCGAGACCCGGCACGCGCCGCTGTGGGACACCGCGCTGAAATTCGGTCCTGACATCCTGCGCAAGGTGATCGCCGCCGGCGTGCCGAAGAACACGGTGATCAACGTCAATTTTCCCGCCTGCACGCCCGATCAGGTCAAGGGCGTGCGCGTGACGCGGCAGGGCAAGCGCAATCTCGGCTTCCTCAAAGTCGACAAGCGCCACGACGGCCGCGGCAATCCCTATTTCTGGATCGGCTTCGATCGGGCCGCGATGATGGATACGCCGGCCGAAGGCACCGATCTCGCAGCGCTTGCGGCACGCTACGTATCGGTGACGCCGCTGCGGCTCGATCGGACTGACGAAGCATTTTCGGAAGCGCTGACGGCGACGCTGAAGTGACGCGAAGCGTCATCCCGCGGAGCGGGGATCCAGTGACGCCGTGGCTTCTCGATTCGCTTCGCAGGTCTCTGGGATACTGGATCATCCGCTCCAGTCGCAATTGCGCATAGGCGGATGATGACGGCTGAGGTGCGCGGATAGCAGCCTAAACCGTCGCGCTCTTCATCGTCGAGGCGATGACCTGGGCCAGCGTTTCCAGTTGGAACGGCTTCTGCAGGGCGGGGCGGTCGCGATATTCCGGGGGCAGGCCGGAGGAGCCGTAGCCGGTCGCAAAGATGAACGGGCGGTTGCGCGCCGTGATCAGCTCGGCGACCGGCGTGATCACCTTGCCGTTGACGTTGACGTCGAGAATGGCGATGTCGAATTCGGTCGATTGCACCAGCTTGACCGCTTCGCCGATTTCGCCGGCCTCGGCAGCTACGCTGTGGCCCAGCTCTTCCAGCATGTCAGCGACCATCATCCGGATCATGACCTCGTCTTCAACGAGGAAAACAGAACAGCCCGCCGGCCGTGTCGCTATCATGATGGGAATCCTTGACCTTCCAAGGCTTTGAGGTTCGCAAAAAACACCCTTGGGCGCAACGTCGACATGCAACCGGCACGCTTTGAGGCAAAGACGCTCGGCGACAGGATTAGCCGGTGCCCTAACGCCGGAGCGCGGGTCAGCGGTTCCCGTAGCCGGAACCAGAATCTTGAGGAAATTCTTCCTTAAGTGCCGTGGACGCTATTACATCTCGGCGAGCCTGATGACTGGCAGGCCCGCGCCGCGAGACCGCAATGTCGCAAGAACCGCCCGAGAAGATGATGTTTCAGCTCGCCCTGCGGCGGCGGGGATCAGCGACCAGGCGGTGCTGCGCGCCATGGAAGCGGTGCCGCGCGGAGGTTTTCGTGGCGGCTGGCGACCGCGGTCATGCCTACCGCGACAGCGCGCTCGGCATCGCCTGCGGGCAGACCATCAGCCAGCCCTTCGTGGTGGCCTACATGACCGAGCAGCTGCAAGCTGCAGAAGGGCCACAAGGTGCTCGAGATCGGCACCGGCTCCGGCTATCAGGCCGCGGTGCTGTCGCGGTTATGCGCGCACGTCCTGACCATCGAGCGCTACCGGACGCTGGCGGACACGGCGCCGCGACCGGCTCGAAGCGCTCGGCTATTACAATATCGAGGTGATGCTCGGCGACGGCTTCGACATTCCGCCCGGCGCCGGCGATTTCGACCGCATCATCGTCACCGCCGCGATGGAGAAAATCCCGGACAGCTTGCAGCAGCGGCTCGAGCCCGGCGGCATCCTGATCGCACCGGTCGGCCCGCATCACGGCACCCAGACGCTGGTCCGGGTGACCAGGACGGACAGCGGGTTCGAGCGCAAGGAATTGGTCGATGTCCGCTTCGTCCCGGCCCTGCCGGGAATTGCGCGCGAGCTGTAGAATTCCGGATTGGCGGTTCCCGCCAACATCTTATTCCAAGGGTTAAGCGCTTATTTACTCGGCGACGTGTTTACTCAAAACAGTATTTTGTTGCGTACGAGTGAGTAACCATGTCCCGTCTCGCCGAGTTGCTTCGCTCGCGTCGGGTGCCGCAGGTCGCGGTGCTGGCGCTGATGTCGGTCGGCTTTGCCGGCTGCAGCGCCGATATGCAGACGCGCTTTCCGAAACCCTTCTCAATCCCTTTGCTTCGCAGCCCGAAGCCACCGGTTCGGTGCCGCGCGCCCGCCGTCGAACGCCGCGAGCCGCCGCAATATTCCCGGCCGCAGGCGTCCTCCGCGCCGCAATACCAGTCCCAGCCCTTGCCGGCGCCCGCCGTCGCTAGCGCCGCACGCTTATCCGGCCAGTTCGGGCGGGGTGTCCGGAGGAGGGCGCGGGATTTCGTCCTATGCGCCGCCATCCCGTTCGCCGCATCGAGACCACCGGCACGGTGCCGCCGCGCTCGGTCGCAGCCGCCGCGCCCGGCTGCTCAGAACGGCACCACGATCATCGTCGGCACCAGCGACACGCTCGACCTTGTGGCCAAACGCTACAACGTTTCAGCCGCCGCGATCCTGCAGGCCAATGGCTACAAGGGCCCCGCATGCTGTCGCCCGGCCAGCAGCTGATCATTCCGCAGCAGACCGCGGTGGCTGCGGCCGCGCCGGCGCTTGCGCCGCCGGCCAGCAAGCCGGTTGCCGCTGCGGCCGCACCGCCGAGCGTCCATATCGTCAATCGCGGCGATACGCTGATGAGCATCGCGCGCCGCAACAATGTCCCGGTTGCCGAACTCGCCAAGGCCAACAATCTCGATCAGTCCGCCAAGCTCAGCCTCGGCATGAAGCTCACCGTGCCCGGTGCGAGGTCTGCGGCCGCAGCGCCGGTGGCGCAGCCCATCGTCGCCGCACCGGCCCAGCCGGTCGCCCCGGTTGCGGCGCCGGCCACCAAGATGGCTTCGGCCGGCGGTCCGCCGCAGAGCGCGCGGCTGGCGTCTGCCACCACCAATGTCGTGGAAGAAAAGCCCGTCGTCGAAGCGGCGTCCGTCAAACTCAAGCGAAGCCACCGGCGCGCTGCCGACCTTCCGCTGGCCGGTGCGCGGCAAGGTGATCACGAGCTACGGCGCCAAGACCAACGGCAAATCGAATGACGGCATCAACCTGGCGGTGCCGGAAGGCACGCCGGTGAAGGCTGCGGAAGATGGCGTGGTCGCCTATTCCGGCAACGAGCTCAAGGGTTACGGCAATCTGGTTCTGGTGCGGCACTCCAACGGTTACGTCACCGCATATGCCCATGCGAGTGAACTGATGGTGAAGCGCGGGGATACGATCAAGCGCGGCCAGATCATTGCCAAGTCGGGTCAGTCGGGCGAGGTGGGGTCGCCGCAGCTCCACTTCGAGATCCGCAAGGGATCTTCACCGGTTGACCCGCTTCAATTCCTGAACGGGGCGTGAGGCCGTAGCGCCGTCGCCAGATCCACACACGCGCCGCTGTCGTCGCTCGCGAAAGCGGGCGATCCAGTATTCCAGAGCACTTGCGATTGACCGAGAAGCCGCGGCGTACTGGATCCCCGCCTTCGCGGGGATGACGAGCGAGAGCGTGGCGAGTCTCCGCTAACGCCTACTTCCCCGAAAGCCTCACGCCCAGCCGTCCCGCCAGTTCCTGCGTGAACTGCCAGGCGACGCGGCCCGAGCGCGAGCCGCGGGTGGTCGACCATTCCAGCGCCTCGCGCTCCAGCTCTTCGTCGCCCATCTTGATGCCGAAATGGCCGCAATAGCCGCGCACCATCGCCAGGTACTCGTCCTGGCTGCAGCGGTGGAAGCCGAGCCAGAGCCCAAAACGGTCCGACAGCGACACCTTCTCCTCGACCGCTTCGCCCGGGTTGATCGCGGTCGAGCGTTCGTTCTCGATCATCTCGCGCGCCAAGCAGGTGCCGCCGGTTCGAGGTGGCGTAGAGGATGACGTTGTCGGGACGTCCCTCGATACCGCCTTCCAGCACCGCCTTCAGCGATTTGTAGGAGGCGTCGTTGCCGTCGAAGGAGAGGTCGTCGCAGAACACGATGAAGCGGAAATCGGAGCTGCGCAGCAGATCCATCAGGCCGGGCAGGCTCTCGATATCCTCGCGGTGGATCTCGATCAGCTTCAGCCGGTCGGCCGGCTTGCGGTCGATGTTGATATTGGCGTGAGTGGCCTTCACCAGCGACGACTTGCCCATGCCGCGCGCGCCCCACAGCAGCGCGTTGTTGGCGGGCAGGCCGTCGGCAAAGCGCTCGGTGTTTTCGATCAGGATGTCGCGCATCTGGTCGATGCCTTTGAGCAGGCCGAGGTCGACGCGGCTGACGCGCGGCACCGGCGAAAGCCGCCCATCCGGATGCCAGACAAAGGCGTCGGCGGAGCCGAACGACTCATGGCTTCCTGCCGCCGGAGAGGCCGCGGAAAGGTGGCCGGCGATGGCTTCCAGCGCGGCTGCGATCCGCTCGGCGGCGGCGTCGTTGGGCGTGCTTGCCGGACGTTTTGTCGCGGTTTTCGCGGGGCCGCGCCGGGCGGCCTTGGGGGTCGCGCGGGGCGCTGTTTTCTTTGGTTTTTTCGACATTTTTGCAGTTCCTGACCGCGCAGCCTTAACGGGCCTTGGAAGGTCCCGCAAGCGGCCTAAATGAGAGGCCCGGCCACGTTGCAATTGGGCCCGCCGCCGCTATAGTCCGCGCGAATTTGCCCGAACCGGCGACATGCCCAGGACGCTATGCCGAGGCATGGCCGGTTCTTTTCCATCTCACGAGGATTGTTCGAATGCTGATTACCCCTGCGTACGCCCAGGCTGCGGCCGGCGGCGATGCCAACAGCATGCTGATGTCGTTGCTGCCGTTCGCGCTGATCTTCGTGATCATGTATTTCCTGATTCTGCGCCCGCAGCAGAAGAAGGTGAAGGATCATGCCGAGCTGGTCAAAAACATCCGCCGCGGCGACACGGTCGTCACCTCGGGCGGGCTGGTCGGCAAGGTGACCAAGGTGGTCGACGACGACCAGATCGAGTTCGAGATTTCGGACGGCGTCCGCGTGCGGCAGATGCGGCAGATGATTTCGGGCGTCCGCGCCAAGGGCGAGCCGGCCAAGGAAAAGAGTGAGGCCAAGGACGAGACGTCCGCGAGCTGAGTTTCCGCGCCGCTTCCTGCGGCGCATTTTCCTGGATCTGACGGGTCTACTCGATGTTGTATTTCACGCGGTGGAAGGCGCTGGCGATCATTCTGACCGCGCTGATCGTCTGCCTGTTCGCAGTTCCGAACTTCTTTCCCCAGGAGCGGGTGAAGACCTGGCCGGTGTGGGCGCAACGCCACATCGTGCTCGGCCTCGACTTGCAGGGCGGTTCGTACCTGCTGCTCGAAGTCGATTCCAACTACGTGAAAAAGGAAAAGCTCGATCAGGTGCGCGACGAAGTTCGTCGCGTGCTGCGCGAGGCCAAGATCGGCTATACCGGCCTTTCCGCGCGCGCCGATGCGGTCGAGGTCCGTATCAAGGAGACCGATCTGCAGGCTGCGCTTCCCAAGCTGCGTGAACTGTCGCAGCCGCTGGGCGGTCTGCTTGGCTCCAGCGGGCAGCGCAGCCTGGAAGTTTCGGACGCCGGCGGCGGGCTGATCCGCCTCGTGGTGCCGCAAGCCGCCATTACTGACCGCGTCCGGCAAACGATCGAACAGTCGATCCAGATCGTCGAGCGCCGCATCAATCAGCTCGGCACCGTCGAGCCGTTGATCCAGCGGCAGGGCACCGACCGTATCCTGGTTCAGGTGCCGGGCTTGCAGGATCCGACCGAGCTGAAGCGCATCCTTGGCCAGACCGCCAAGATGGAATTCCGCATGGTCGATCCGATCGGTGTCGCCGGATCAGGCGCAACGGGGAAGCGTGCCGGCCGATTCGGAAATCCTGATGAGCGAGCAATCGCCGAAGGTGCCCTACGTCATCAAGAAGCAGGTGCTGGTATCCGGCGGCGACCTCACCGATGCGCAGCCGGGCTTCGACCAGCGCACCAACGAACCGATCGTCAACTTCAAGTTCAATAGTTCGGGCTCGCGCAAATTCGCGCAGGCGACGTCGGAGAATGTCGGGCTGCCCTTTGCCATCATCCTCGACAACAAGGTGATTTCTGCGCCCGTGATCCGCGAGCCGATCACCGGCGGGCAGGGGCAGATTTCCGGCAGCTTCACGGTGCAGGCGGCCAACGAACTGGCGCTCCTGCTGCGCGCTGGCGCGCTGCCGGCGCCGCTGACCGTGATCGAGGAGCGTACGGTCGGTCCGGGCCTCGGCCAGGATCTCGATCGAGAAGGGCGAACTGGCGGCCTATGTCGGCTCGATCATGGTCATCGTGTTCATGCTGGTGACCTACCGCCTGTTCGGCGTGTTCGCCAACATCGCGGTCGCCATCAACGTCGCGATGATCTTCGGCATCCTGTCGCTGCTCAACGCCACGCTGACGCTGCCCGGCATCGCCGGCATCGTGCTGACGGTCGGCATCGCGGTCGACTCCAACGTGCTGATCTATGAGCGCATCCGCGAGGAGCTGCGCGGCGGACGCAATGCGATTTCGGCGATCGACGCCGGCTTCAGGCGCGCGCTGTCGACCATTCTGGACTCCAACATCACCACCTTCATCGCCGCCGCGGTGCTGTTCTATATCGGCACCGGCCCGGTCCGCGGCTTCGCCGTTACGCTCGGCATCGGCATCATCACCACAGTCTTCACCGCCTTTACCCTCACCAGCCTGATCGTCGCCGGCTGGGTGCGGTGGAAACGGCCGAAGACCGTGCCGATCTAGGGATCTCACTCGTGACTCAATTCGTTCTCATTGGGCTTGGCATTCTGATCGCCGTGCTGACCGTGGTCGCCGTGCTCGATCTGCTGCCGCCGCTGCGCATCGTTCCCGACGACACGCATTTCGATTTCACGCGGTTTCGCCGCATCAGCTTTCCGATCTCGGCGGCGCTTTCGATTCTGGCGATCGTGCTGTTCTTCACCCACGGGCTGAATTTCGGCATCGACTTCAGGGGCGGCACGCTGCTGGAAGTGCAGAACAAGTCCGGTCCCGCCGATATCGGCGCGATGCGCGCGACGCTGAGCACGCTCGGGCTCGGCGACATTCAGTTGCAGCAATTCGGCGGTCCCGACCGACGTGCTGATCCGGGTGGCCGAACAGCCCGGCGGCGACGCCGCGCAGCAGGCTGCGGTGCAGCAAGGTTCGCGCGCGCGCTCGGCGACAGCCGTCGACTACCGCCGTGTCGAAGTGGTCGGCCCGCGCGTCTCCGGCGAACTGCTGGCCTATGGCATGCTCGGCCTGATGCTCGCGATCTTCGCGATCCTGATCTATCTCTGGTTCCGGTTCGAATGGCAGTTCGCACTGGGCGCCATGATCGCCAACGTCCACGACATCGTGCTGACCATCGGCTTCATGTCGATCTCCCAGGTCGATTTCGACCTCACCAGTATCGCGGCGCTGCTTGACCATTCTCGGCTACTCCCTGAACGATACGGTCGTGATCTACGACCGCATCCGGGAAATGCTGCGGCGTTACAAGAAAATGCCGATGCCGCAGCTCCTCAACGAATCCATCAATTCGACGCTGTCGCGCTCGATCATCACCCACGTCACGGTGACGCTGGCCCTGCTGGCGCTGCTCGTGTTCGGCGGCCACGCGATCCACAGCTTCACGGCGGTCATGATGTTCGGCGTGGTGCTGGTCGGCACCTACACCTCGATCTTCATCGCCGCGCCGATCCTGATCTATCTCGGCGTTGGTGAGCACCGCGACGCGCCGGATAAGCCTGCGAAGAAGAAGTAAGGCCTGATCCGAAAGGCATGCCCTCGGGTTTGACCCGAGGGTGGAAACCGGTTTTCGGAAGCGATCATGTCCAGTCAAACACCCGGCTCCCCGGACGCTCCGCATCTTCCGAGGTCGGCGCCGATCGAAGCCTACGGCAAGGGCGGCTTCGCCTTCGCCGACATGTCGCATCGCGGCTCGCTGCTGTGCCTGCCGGATGCGATCTGGGCCTGGCAGGTGACCAGGCCTGCGGAGATCGACGAATATTCGCTCGCGCGCGTATTCAAGGCCGCCAATGCCATCGACACGCTGATCGTCGGCACCGGCACTGAAGTCTGGGTGCCGCCGCAGGGCCTGCGCGAGGCGCTGCGCGCCGTGCGCGTCGTGCTCGATGCGATGCAGACCGGGCCTGCGATCCGCACCTACAACATCATGCTGGGCGAGCGCCGGCGGGTCGCGGCGGCGTTGATCGCGGTGCCATGAGCGGGACGCCGACGTCGAAAGATTCCGCCGCGTTCTGCGCCGATCTGGTGCGCACGCACGACTTTGCCCGCTATGCATCGACGCTGTTCCTGCCACAGGTCCAGCGCCGCGCGCTGCTGGCGGTCTACGCCTTCAATGTCGAGATATCGCGCGTGCGCGAGCAGGTCAGCCAGCCTCTGCCGGGCGAAATGCGGCTGCAATGGTGGACCGACATGCTGGAAGGCGCCGGCCATGGCGGCGTCGAGGGCAATCCGGTCGCGGCCGAGCTGTTGCAGGCGATCGGCGAATTCCGCCTGCCCGTTGAGCCGCTGTCGCGGCTGATCGAGGAGCATCAGTTCGACCTCTACAACGATCCGATGCCGTCGATGGCGGCGCTGGAAGGCTATGTCACCGACACCTCCTCGGCGCTGTTCTCGCTCGGCGCGCGGATCGCGGCGCCAGCCGTCGGCCGTGATCGACCATCTCGCGCGCCATGCTGGCCTCGCCCAGGGCATGGCGCAGGTGATCGCGGCGCTGCCGCTCGATGCCGCGCGGCGCCAGCTATTCGCTGCCGCTGCAGTTGCTGCAGCAGCACGGCAGCGGCATGGAAGAAGTGTTTTCGGGCAAGCAGACGCCGCGGGCGCGCGCCGCGATCGATCAGTTGGCAGGCGAGGCCCGAAAGCATCTCGGCACAGCGCTTCGAGCTGCTCACGCATGTGCCGCCGCAGGCGTGACCGGTGTTCCTGCCGCTGGCGCTGGTCCGCGCGCGATCTGAAGCGCGGCTGTCGCGCGCCGACGCCGATCCCTTCGTGCCGCAGCACGACGTCGCGGTTGCAGACCTTGTGGACGCTGTGGCGCGCGTCGCGGTCGCAGGCGTTTGGCGGGTAGATAGCCGCACAAATGCCGTCATACCCAGCGAAAGCGGGGTATCCAGTACGCCGCGGCTTCTCGATTAAATCACGAACGTCTCTGGAATACTGGATCACCCGCCGTGCGCGATTGCGCACAAGGCGGTGACGACGATCCAGGTTAGCGCGACGGCGAATTCAGCTCGCTGCTCTCGAAATTGAACCGGTCTCGCAAATTCTTGCGGCTCTCCAGAATGTCCTTCATGAACGCGCGGTCGACGTCGCTCGTGATCAGCGGCTCGATCAGGTCGAGCTGGTTCATCGCGACCAGTTGCAGGATCTCGGTGCGCGGTTTGCCGGCAGCGTCGCGCGGCAGGGCATGCACCACCTGGATATGCTCCGGCGGCTTGACGCCCTTGGCGGAGGCAAGTTCGCTGCGCAACTGCTTTTCCAGCGCGACCTCGTCGGCCTCGACGAACGCATAGAGCCCGACGCCGGTGCGGCGGTCGGCGAAAGCGACGATCGCGGTGTCGCGCACGTCGGGGTTTTTCCTGATCAGGTCGATCAGCACCGGCGCGTCGTTGACCAGCCGACGGCCGCCGCCCTCGCGGTCGGTGAAGTTGAACAGGCCGCGGGTGATGGCCTGGTAGACCTTCTTGCCGGTCTTGAGCCAGATACTGGCGACAAAGGATTTGCGCGCGAGAGATCTTGCGCTCCATCGGCGTCAAGCGCTGTGGCGCATAGCTTCGCTTGTGTTTCAGGAGATGCCGCAGGTCCTCGTAGGCCGCGATCCGGAACAGGCGGCTGCGCGTCTTGAAACAGGCGGCCAGTTGAAAATCGGTAACATAGGCGCCGGCCGTCGCTGCCACGGAGCCAGTTCTGCTCCTTGGCAAGATCGTTATGGCAGATGCCGGCGCGGTGCAGCTTGCGCAAAGCGAGCTTGGCGGAGCGGAAATAGGCGAGGTCGCCATGCGGTTTTGCCAGATGCAGCGCGACGCCGTCGATGAAACCGCGCACCAGCGCTTGCCGGCCGGCCCACAGCAGTTTCGGGCCGACATCGAGATCGCGCGCCAGCGTCAGCGCGTGGCGCTCGCGGGCGAACAAATGGCGGGCGAGCGGATAGGACCACAGCGGCACCTGATCGAGCCGGCGCAGCACCGCGTCGACCTCGCCGGCATCGTCGCGAAAGCGGCCGCGCTCGACGGTCGAGAACACGTCGCGCTTCAACAGCACGCCTTCGGTCCAGCGCGCCGACAGGATGGCGGCGTCGTCTTTGGGCAAGCTCATGGTGTTACGCCGCCGCTGCTATGCGCAGATGATCGGTTATCCAGCGATCGAGATCGGCCAGCGCCCGGGCGCTGAGCGCCTGCTTCTTGCCACCGTCTTCTCGTTGCCGCGCAGCCGCGATGCCGTCGGGCTTCTTGGTCGGCGGACTGGCCAGCGGCGGGAACAGGCCGAAATTGATGTTCATCGGCTGGAACGAGCGCGGCGCCGGCGTCGATGGTCTCGATGTGGCCGCCGGTGATATGCCCGAGCAGCGAGCCCAGCGCCGTGGTCACGGGCGGCGGTTCGAGCGACTGCGCCCGTGCGTTCGCCGCGGCGTAGAGGCCGAGATCAGGCCGATGCTGGCGGATTCCACATAGCCCTCGCAGCCGGTCATCTGGCCGGCGAAGCGCAGCCGCGGCTGCGCGCGCAGGCGCAGCTGCCCATCCAGCAGCTTTGGCGAGTTCAGGAAGGTGTTGCGATGCAGGCCGCCGAGCCGGGCGAATTCGGCGTTCTCGAGGCCTGGAATGGTGCGGAACACGCGCTGCTGCGCGCCGTAGTTCAGCTTGGTCTGGAAGCCGACGATGTTGTAGAGCGTGCCGAGCTTGTTGTCCTGGCGCAGTTGCACGATCGCGTAGGCCTTGACCGTCGGGTTGTGCGGATTGGTCAGCCCGACCGGCTTCATCGGTCCGTGCCGCAGCGTCTCGTGGCCGCGCTCGGCCATCACTTCGACCGGCAGGCAGCCGTCGAAATAGGGCGTGTTGGTCTCCCAGTCCTTGAAGTCCACCTTGTCGCCGGCCAGCAGCGCGGCGACGAAGTCGTCGTACTGTTCTTTCGTCATCGGGCAGTTGATGTAGTCGGCGCCGGTGCCGCCCGGCCCGACCTTGTCGTAGCGCGACTGAAACCACGCCACCGACATGTCGATGGAATCCTTGTGCACGATCGGCGCGATCGCATCGAAGAACGCCAGCGCGTTCTCGTCGGTGAGTTCGCGGATGGCGTCCGCCAGCGGCGCCGAGGTGAGGGGCCGGTCGCGACGATCACGTTGCCCCATTCGGCGGGCGGCAGGCCGGCGATTTCGGCGCGGTCGATCTCGATCAGGGGATGGTCGTGCAGGGCCTTGGTGACGGCTGCGGAAAACCCGTCGCGGTCGACCGCCAGCGCCCCGCCCGCGGGCACCTGATTGGCGTCGGCGCAGCGCATGATCAGCGAGCCCAGCCGGCGCATCTCGGCATGCAGCAGGCCGACGGCGTTGTTGGCGGCGTCGTCCGAGCGGAACGAGTTGGAGCAGACGAGCTCGGCCAGGCCCTCGGTGCGGTGCGCCTCGGTCATCCGCTGCGGGCGCATCTCGTGCAGGACGACGCGAACGCCCGCATTGGCGACCTGCCAGGCGGCTTCCGAACCGGCGAGGCCGCCGCCAATCACATGGACGGTGTCAGTTTGGGGAGTGGAGGAAATCATGCGCGCAGGGTTAGCGCGTTTTCGCGCCAAGCGCACCTGCCATGGCGTTTTCGAGCGATCGTGGATGCGCGGTTCGCGCGCAGAAAACGCGTCAAACTAACGGCCAGAAACGACAACGCCCGCAGCAGGGCGGGCGTTATCCGTTCGTCACGCGGCTGAACGAAAATCAGCTGGTGTAGGTTCCGGCTGCAACGCGCGGAATGTCCGTACGATCGAGGCCGATATCGGCCAGTTCGCGATCGCTGAGCTGGGACAGTTCGCTGACATTGCGCTGATAATCCCGGAACGCCTGGATCATGCGGATGAGCGAGAGTAGCATCGTAGTCTCCTTGCAGTTACGATTCAGCCTTTGATGTCGGCCTCATCGTTGAAATGAATATAGCTTAGATTCCGCAGTGCAGAAGTTCCGATGTTGCGATGCAGCTAATCCTAAAACGCATGACAGTGGTAAGATCCGCTTAACCTTTGCGCATGGCTGCCGGATCGACCGGCCCTCGCGACTCGATGGTGCATCTGCTCATGCAAGTAATGCCGTAAATTTGCGGGTTTTTGTAATCGCCAGATAACTTTAGCCGGCTGACCAAGTGACGATCGGGAAGGTCGAATTCGAGCCAGCGGTGGAGCGCGGCGAATAGAATGTGCAAAAAGGCTAGGCTTTTTGGAATTTTCTTATGCACAGATCGCATGCGGCTTGCATAGATATGAATGAATATATATTCATTATTACAAGCAACGAAACTGCACCTGTCTGTGCGGCCCTGGGGCAGGCGGGCAACCGGCGTGACGGGCCATTGTCTCAAATACAGCCCGCGCGAGGTTGATCATGTACGCCGGTCTGGTGGGCCGGCGTCTCGGCGTTCGGCCTGTCGGGCCGAGGAAGGGCCGGCTCAATTGCTTGTCCTGTTGTCGTCTGCGATGGCGGCGCTCTGAGGTGCCCGCCATCGTTGCCGTGGAATGATTTGCAGCGCGACCAAAGATGATTGCCGCCAAGCCGCGGCTCCTTTCGTTACAGGCTCGTAATGAAAAAGCATGATTTCGCATAAGGCCTCTGCGCGCTGCGCTCAGAACCTCGCGCGAAGTTCATTCTGAAGTTCTCACGCTTCAGCGAACAATTGCGCTTGCAGACGGCAATGATGCCGTCTGTCCAAAAACAAAAGGGAGTTACCAATGCTCAACAAATTACTCGCGGCCACTGCGATGGCAGCCATGGCATACGCCGTCTCTCCGGCCGACGCCGCGCGAGTCAAGGCGGGCTGCAGCGGCGACAATCTCAGCAAGACTGAATCAATGATCGAGAACATGGCGGACGGCGAGGGGAAAATCGCCGCCCAGAAGGAAATTGCGGCTGCCCAGGATGCTATGCTGAGCGGCAAGATGGGTGCCTGTGCGTCACATCTGAGCAAGGCGATGCACGTGGGTACGGCGAAGTAGATTAGTTTGCAAAGGGCCGGTCGGCTTGCGATCGGCCCTTTGAATTTTTCTGTTCAAGGCGCCCGCGAAAGCTGCGTCGCGAAATAGGCGATGGTCTTGGCGTAGACCTCGCTCTTGTTCCACTCCTTGATCACGGCGAAATTGGCGCTGCCGGGCTCCCAGTCCTTGCCGCGTTGCCAGCCGTGGCTGGCGAGGAAGTTGGCGGTCGAGGCCAGCACATCCGGCGGGCTGCGCAGGAGATCGCGGCGGCCGTTGCCGTCGAAATCGACCGCGAACTTGATGTAGGACGACGGCATGAACTGGGTCTGGCCGATTTCGCCGGCCCATGCGCCGCGCATATCCTGTGGCGCGATATCGCCGCGCTCGACGATGCGCAGCGCGTCCATCAGTTCGGCCCTGAACATGTCGGTGCGGCGGCAATCATAGGCCAGCGTCGCCAGCGAGCGCATGCGTCGCGAATTTGCCGATGTTGACGCCGAAATCGGTTTCCAGGCCCCAGATCGCCACCAGCACTTCGCCAGGCACGCCATACGCCTGTTCGATGCGCCCGAGCACCGAGCCGTATTGCTTGAGCATGTTGGCGCCGCGGGTCAGCCGGGGCGGAACCATGCGGCCGGAGAATTCCTCAAAGCGTCTGGCTGAACACCTTCTGCGAATGGTCGCGGGCCAGCACGCTCTTGTCGAGCGTGACGCCGGTCAGGCCAGCCTGTATGGCGGACGGCCGAGATGCCTTTGGCGGCGGCTTCCTTCTTGAAATCTTCCAGCCAGGTTTCGAACGGGCCGGTGCCGCAAGGCGCCGCGAACGCGGGCGCAGCAGAAGTCAGCAACAGCGCGCCCAGGGTCAGAGCGCGCAGAGAAAGGCGAGAGATCATCGGGCCGTTCGCTCCACGATCGATGTGCATCGATCGTTGTAGCGTTTTCGAGCGAAGTGGGTACCGGTTCGCGTGACGAAAACGCGTCAAAGCGAATCTGGAGCTTCGGTTCTGATTCAATCAGAACTGAGGCTCCAGTGTCCAAGCTACGCCGAATGTTCGGAGCAAGATCGGCCAAAACAAGGCTGATGCCGTTGCCTTCAATGCCTTTCCGCTGAACATGCTCAATTCATCGTTAGTGAGCGGTGAACGACAACACCGCCGGTCGGTTCGACCGGCGGTGTGATCGATCATCGGATTCCGTGCAAGCCTATGCGCTGTCCTTGCGCCGCCACGGGAACAGATTGGCCGGGAAATCGGCGGCAGGCTTGCGTTCGCGGTGCGCGCGGGCGGAAGCGGCTGCGGATTGAGTTCCGGCTCGATCGTCTCGCCGGTAGAGATGCCAGGTGGCGTGCCCGAGCAGCGGGATGACGACGGCGAGGCCGAGGAAGGCCGGCAACGATCCCGCCACCAGCAGCACCGCGACGATCAATCCCCAGGCCGCCATCGGCACGGGATTGCGTGCAACCGCGCGCAGCGAGGTCACCATCGCATCGCCGGCGCCGGCATGACGGTCGAGCATCATCGGGAACGACACCACGCTGATGCACAGCGCGATGAGGGCAAACAGGAAGCCGACGCCGCAGCCGACCACGATCAGCCACCAGCCCTGCGGCGTCGTCAGCACGCGCTCGGCGAAATCGGAAACGCCGGTCGCGCCCGCATAGCCGAACGCGGCGATGTAGATCGCCTGCGCGGTCGCCACCCACGTCACGAACAGCGCCAGCAACAGCACGCCGAGCCCGAGCATCGCGCCGAACGACGGCGAGCGTAACGACCTCGAACGCATCCCATGCGGTTGGCCTGTTCGCCGCGTCTCGCGGCGGCGGCTCAGTTCATAGAGGCCGAGCGCTGCGAACGGGCCGAGCAGGGCAAAGCCCGCGGCGAGCGGAAACAACAGTGGCAGCACCGGAATAGCCGTGCACGACGCGTGCCAGCATCAATGCCGAGCACGGGATAGATGATGCACAGGATGATGGCGTGGCTTGGCACGGCCTTGAAGTCTTCCCAGCCGCGCTGCAAGGCGCGATGCAGATCGGACAGGCCGATGGTTCGGATAACGGGCGCGGCGGCGGTATCTGGTCCGCCCTGCGTCATCGATGTGACATTGCCGTGATAGCGTGGCCATGGTCGCTGTCTCCCTCGTCGGTCGCATCTGCGCCAGCCGAAAGACGCACAAGCGCGCCGTTTCATAAAATGATCACGATCAGGCCAGACGCGAAGACAGAAGAGGAACTGGCCATGTCGCGAACTGAACTATCAGCGTACTCCCAAACAGCGACAAATGCACTCACGCTTCAGTGAATGTTGCATTGGCAAGCTTCGCCAGTGCTGGCTAGACTTGCCGACGATCCCGGCGTGGTGCTGCCGGTCAGACAGTGCCGCCAGAGACTCACCCCATCTTCAAGTCCATTGGGAGCGAACGATGAGCATTTTCGGAAAAATCATGAGCGCGATCTTCGGCACCAAGGCGGACGCTGCGCCGGCCGGCGGCGGCGCGGCGCTGCCGCGGATCGTCCGGTGGCGCCGCGGGCGGCCGGTGCGGCGCTGCGGCACCGGCCGTGACGGTCGACGTCGCACCGATCCTCGACAAGGCGGTCGCAGCCAAGGGCGAGAAGCTGGAGTGGCGCACCTCGATCGTCGACCTGATGAAGGCGCTCGACATCGATTCCAGCTTTCCGCGCGCAAGGAACTGGCGAAGGAGCTCGGCTATACCGGCGACAGCAACGATTCCGCCAGCATGAACATCTGGCTGCACAAGCAGGTGATGACGCAAGCTCGCCGCCAATGGCGGCAAGCTGCCGCCTGATATCAAGCACTGACGCTTCGCCCGGTTCACAGATGCGAAGGCCCGCGGCGACGCGGGCCTTTTCTTCTTTGCGTCGCGATTGCAATGCAGCAACGCGCAAAGGTATCCCCTTCGCGGAGAAAACGCTGTAGATCAGGGCGGACAAAGAAGACTAAGCAAAACAAGGAGGACGCCAATGAGCGATGTCGATCGCAGGACCATCCTGGCAACCGGCGCGCTGGCGCTGGCCGGCGCGGCCGTGCAAGGCAGCACGGCCGCCGCGCAGGCCGGCCCGAAATCGATTTTTCCGGTTGGCACGACGACCATCCCGATCGTGGGTGAGACCGATGTGTTTCCGGTGCGGCGGATCTATTGCATCGGGCGAAACTATGCCGCGCATGCGCGCGAAATGGGTTCGGACCCCAATCGCGAGCCGCCGTTCTTCTTCCAGAAGCCGACCGACGCGATCCAGAATGTCGCGATCGGCGCGGTCGGCGATCATCCCTATCCCTCGCTCACCAAGAACTATCATTACGAGGTCGAACTGGTGGCGGCGCTGAAATCCGGCGGCACCAATATTCCGGCGGAGCAGGCGCTCGACCACGTCTACGGCTATGCGCTCGGCCTCGACATGACGCGGCGCGATCTGCAGCGCGCGATGGGCGACGAGAAGAAGCCATGGGAAATCGGCAAGAGCTTTGATCGCTCCGCCGTGCTCGGGCCGATCCATCCCGCGGCCAAGACCGGACATTTCACCAAGGGCGCGATTTCGCTGGCGGTGAACGGCACGGTCAAGCAGAACTCCGATCTGCGCAACATGATCTGGAGCGTGGCGGAGCAGATCTCCAAGCTTTCGGATGCCTTCGAACTCAAGCCGGGCGACATCATCTATTCGGGCACGCCGGAAAATGTCGGCCCGGTCGTGAAGGGCGACGTGCTCCTGTGCAAGCTCGAGGGCCTGCCGGATATGTCGATCCGGATCGTTTGAGGATCGCCAGCCGCACTAGCCCCGCGAGGCGGGGGCTGACTCACCGTCAGATCAGAAAACTCCGGGTTTTGCGCAGATAATCCACGACGAAGCCGCAGCCGGCGATGACCTTGCGGCCGTCGGCGCGGATCAGTTCGAGCGCGCCCCTGACCAGTTCGGAAGCGATGCCGCGGCCACGCAGCGCGCGGGGCGTTTCGGTATGGGTGATGATGACCGCCGAGGGCGTGAGGCGATAGTTCGCAAACGCCACGGCGCCGTCGACGTCGAGTTCGAAGCGGTTTTGAGCCTTGTTGTCGCGGACGGCGGCCATGCGGCGATTCCCGGATGATTCAGCCGTTTCATTTAGGGACATGAACCCGGCGATGCAAACCGGCGACAACGCGGGCGCAATTGCGGATTTCCGCTGGAGATCAGTTCGGGCCTGAGCGAGAGCCTGCAGCGGCTCGGCGCAACGCAATAAGGGCGGTGCCGACGGTTCACGCGCGCAAGATCTTTGCAGGCGGGCCTTGCAACGGCTTATGGGGTTCCTAGGTCTTTTGGATGAACATACGCCGCCGAAGCGGCCGCGTCTGCTCGATATCGGAAATGCTGTGATCGCGGCCGCCGACGTATGCCTCTTTTCAAGGGAGGTTTACAATGTCGGGCTTTGGTTTCTTCAACAAACATCGCACATGGGAAGACTGGTTCGGCATGCTGCTTGGCGTGCTGATCGTGGTATCGCCGTGGTTTCCGTTCTCCAGCCACGACGTGATGGACGCCGAACGCAGCACCATGATCCTCAATACGTTCGTGGTCGGCATGCTGATCTTCGGCCTGGCCCAGCTCGAATATGTCGCACTGCAGCGCTGGGAGGAGGTGGGCGAGATCGCGCTCGGCCTCTGGCTGATCGCTTCGCCGCTTCATCCTCGGCTACTCCGGCGACGACATGCTTCGGGCCTGGCACATCGCCCTCGGCGCCATCGTCGTCCTGCTGGGCGCGCTTCAGCTTTGGCAGGATTGGCGCTTGAGCGATCAGGAACTGGCCAACCATTCGCAGTAATTGCGGGCAGGGCCCGCCGGCCCCATACGTGACCGGCGGGCCTTCGACTCAAACCCTAGTGCTTCAATGAAGCGACGAGCAGGGCGCGGACCGACCACGGGCTGCCGTCGACGGCGCCCTTGATGTCGTCGATCTTCCATTGGCCGGCCTCGTGGACAAGGTCGTAGCGGATGGTCTTGTCGGCCGCGTTGGCGCGCGCCTCCCGCTGATGACTTTCGATCGTGACGGCGACCGTCGCCTTGTCGGCTTCCTGCTTCTCGGCAACCACCTTGAACGATTTCACGTCCGGATCCTGCGAGTTGGTGACGGGATCGAAATCGATCGGCCCGACATCGCCCTTCGCGTGCGGGCAACCGCCTTGGCCCAGAGTGCGACCAGCGATTTCGACAGGTATTTTGCCTTCGCCGCCTGGTTCTCGATCACAAACCCGCCGCCACCATCGCCCTTGCCCTGGGCGGCACGGGTGTAAATGGTGGTCACGATGCCCACGGGATCGTCCGGCGCCGCCAACGCTGCGCGCGGCAGGATGGCGGCCAGCAGGCCGGCTGCGCCAGACAATGTCAGCTTTCGACGGGTAACCATGGTGATCTCTTAAATCGTTTGTGCGGGCTTATGGACGGGAGTACGGGGCTGGCTATGGTGATGCGTGCAACGCTTGCCGGGAGATTATCATGTCCAATGAAAAAGGCCCTAACATCAAGAAGAAGCAGAAATGCAAGAATTGCGAGGGCAAGGGCCTGCTGAAGAAGGGCGACAGGGTGGTCAAGTGCCAGCGCTGCAAGGGGACCGGTGTGCGGTGACGCCGGCCCGCGGCGGATTTGAGCAGGCGCAAGGCTTTCGGCCACGAGCCTTTCAGCCACGAGGCTTTCTGCTATCGTCGGAATGAGGTGTTCCATGTCTGTTTTTCGAAGCGTGATGGTTGATTCCCTGTGACTGAAACCGTGACTATTCCCACCCCGCGCGGCGGCCTGGCGCGGATGTCGCGCCGGGTGATGAACCTGGCGCACATGCTGACCCAGAATGCCCGGCGGCACGGCGACCGCACCGGCTTCATCTGGGGCGACAGATCCTGGACCTGGCGCGAGATCGACGGCCACGTCTCCGCGCTGGCGGCGGGCCTCGCCGCGCGGGGCATCGCCAAGGGCGACCGCGTCCTGGTGCATTCCAAAAATTGCGACGAGATGTTCTGGTCGATGTTTGCGGCCTTTCGGCTCGGCGCGGTCTGGGTGCCGACCAATTTCCGCCTGATGCCGGACGAGGTCGCCTATCTCGCCACCGCTTCCGGCGCGAAGGCGTTTCTGTGCCATGGCGATTTTCCGGATCACGCCAAGGCGGCCGCCAATCCCGCGCTCGAATTCATCTGGCGGATCGGCGAGGGCGGCGTTTGGCGAGAAGGCCGTGGGCAGCGTGATCGCCGATCACGCCGGCGCCAAGGATCGATAACGCAGCGGTCGACTACGACGATCCCTGCTGGTTCTTCTTCACCTCCGGCACCACCGGGCGCTCAAGGCGGCGGTGCTCACCCACGGCCAGATGGCCTTTGTGGTGACCAATCATCTCGCCGACCTGATGCCGGGCACGACGGAGACCGGACGCCTCGCTGGTGGTCGCGCCGCTGTCGCATGGCGCCGGCGTGCACCAGCTCGTGCAGGCGGCGCGCGGCGTGCCGACCATCCTGCTGCCCTCGGAGAAATTCGATATCGCCGAAGCGTTCCGGCTGATCGAGGCGCATCGCGTCAGCAACATTTTTACCGTGCCGACCATTTTGAAGATGATGGTCGAGCATCCCGCGGTCGACAAATACGACCATTCCTCGCTGCGCTTCGTGATCTATGCCGGCGCGCCGATGTACCGCGAGGACCAGAAGGCGGCGCTGAACAAGCTCGGCCCGGTGCTGGTGCAGTATTTCGGGCTCGGCGAGGTCACCGGCAACATCACGGTGATGCCGGCCAATCTGCACGATCCCGAGGACGGCCCGCAGGCCCGCATCGGCACCTGCGGCTTCGAGCGCACGGGCATGCAGGTCTCGATCCAGGGCGACGACGGGCGCGAGCTGAAGCCGTTCGAGACCGGCGAGATCTGCGTGATCGGTCCCGCCGTGTTCGCCGGCTATTACGACAACCCCGAGGCCAACGCGAAGGCGTTTCGCGACGGCTGGTTTCGCACCGGCGATCTCGGCCACATGGACGAGGAGGGATTTGTCTACATCACCGGCCGCGCCTCGGACATGTACATCTCCGGCGGCTCCAACATCTATCCGCGCGAGGTCGAGGAGAAGATCCTCACGCATCCGGCGATCGGCGAGGTCGCCGTGCTCGGCGTGCCCGACCCGTTCTGGGGTGAGGTCGGCGTTGCCGTCTGCGTCGCGCGCGAGGGCGCAGCCGCGGTGAGCGAGGCGGAGCTGGCCGCGTTCCTGGCGCCGAAGGTGCCGCGCTACAAGATGCCGAAGCGCTTCTTCTTCTGGGAGGCGCTGCCGAAATCCGGCTACGGCAAGATTCCGAAGCGGCTGGTCCGCGACGAACTCGAGGCGCGAGGGTTGCTTGAGCTCATCTCCAAGCACGGGTAGCTGAGGCGATGCGCAGCATCGAACAGCCCGGGCCGCCTGTGCCCGAACGCATCCAATGGGTCGAGGCGCGGGGCCGGGCGTTTTCATTCACGCTTGCCGCCGGCCTGCCGCTGCTGGAGGCCGCGCGCCGCGGCTTTGCCGAAGCCGGCTTTTCCGGCGGCGTGCTGAGCATGCGGGGAGGGGCGCTCGGGCCGTTTGCCTATGTGATGCCGGCGCTGTCGAAGACCGGCGCCAATGCGGCGTTCTACAGCGACACGTTTCGCCCCTCCGGCATCACGCGGCTGAAGCTCGGCGCGATGACGCTCGGCGAGCGCGACGGCGCGCCGTTCTTCCATTGCCACGGACTGTGGACCGAGACCGACGGATCGCTGCACGGCGGCCACATTCTGCCCGAGGAGAGCATCGTCGCCGAATCGTTCGCGGTGGAAGCGTTCGGCATCGACGGCGCGATGTTTGTGGCCGAGCCCGATCCCGAGACCAATTTCAAATTGTTCGGGCCGGTGGCGCGCGCCGGCACGGATGTGAAGGCCGACAGCCGCGCCTTCGCGCTGCGGCTGCGGCCGAATCAGGATTTTGCCGCGGCGCTGGAGACGTTCTGCCGGCAGCACGGCATCCTGCGCGCGCGGATTCACGGCGGCGTCGGCTCCACCATCGGCGCGCATTTCACCGACGGCCGCACCGTCGTGCCGTTCGCGACCGAGCTTGCGATCAAGGCCGGCACGCATCGCGCCCGGCGCTGACGGCACGCTGCAGGCGGAGCTCGATGTCGCGCTGGTCGATTATCTCGGCGGCATCGCCGAGGGCCGGCTGATGCGCGGCGACAATCCGGTGCTGATGACGATGGAGCTGGTGCTCGAGGTGGTCGTGAGTGCTTCTGTGATCCGTAGTGGTGGGCAAAGGCGCGCTTGCGCCGTGCCCACCATCTCGGCGTTCGTGCGACTGAATGGTGGGCACGCTACGCTTTGCCCACCCTACGCAGTTCTCGACTGCTCACCTGAAGTGATAGTTCACGCCGACCTTGATGGTGTGGAAGTCGATGGTGCCGGAATCGCAGCAGGTCGCCGCCCAGATTGTAGGTCTCGCCGCCGAGGCTGGTGAACATGTATTCGCCCTTGGCCGACCAGTTCGGCGTGAACAAATATTCGAGGCCGCCGCCGATGGTGTATCCGGTATGAGTCTGGCTATCCGAAAACGTCGCGCCGAGCGCTGGCACTGAAACGGAGTCCTTGTCTGTTGGCCCACGCAAAACCGCCCTTGGCGTAGATGAGCGCCGCATCCATCGCGAAGCCCGCACGGCCGGTCACGCTGCCGAACGAGTTGATCTTGAGTTCCTCCGTGGCCAGGATGCCCGCCGCCGATGTCTGCGGTGAGGCTGTCCTTGATGCTGGCGCCGGCGGCGTCGACTTCGACACCGAACACGAACTGGCTGCCTGGGAGCTGCCAGTTGTAGCCGACCGTGCCGCCGCCGAAGCCGCCGCTACTGTTCGCATCGGTCCCCAGCCATAGCCGCCCATCGCGCCGATATAGAAGCCGGACCAGTTATACGCCGGAGACACCGCCGCCGGGGGCGCCTGGTGTAGGGCCGCGCCTGCATGTCGGCGGCCGAGGCCGCAGTCGCGACCGAAAGGGGCTACACCAGCTAGAAGTAGTCGTTTCATATTTTGTCCCCTAAAGTTGAACACTACGTATAACCCCCTGCGGGCTCGATAGCGAACCGATCGCACCGGCATGGTGACGCATCGTTGTGAAAGCGGGCGCGAACGCGCCCTCAAAGAGCCGTCTGCAAGCGACGTCCGGCGGATGTGAGAACGTTCGCTTGCGGGTTAACCATACGATTTGTATGCCGGCAAAAGTTGGACCGAAGCGCGACCGCGCATTGGCGCGGGCAGGTTGCTATTTCGACGGCACTGCGGCGACGCGTGGCGCGGAGTTGTTCGACTTGCGAAGAGAGCGGCGGCTGTGCTCGTGCAATCACGATCGTTGTGTCGCGCGTGCGAGTGCTCAGTACGCCGCGGTTTGTCGTTTAAAGCATCGATATCGCTTGCGAATATTGGGGCGTCGTGGCTGCGCTCTCCACGTCATTGCGAGCGAAGCGAAGCAATCCATTCTTTCTTATGCCGCAGCATGGATTGCTTTGCGAGAAGGGCGGGACAGATTTTTGGTGATTTGCCCGTCGTGTCAATTGGTCGCAGGCCGCTGCATGAAGTTGTGCTTGCGCGCAAGGTAAATCAGTTCGCAGCCTAGGGTGGGTAAGCGAAGCGTGCCACCATCTTTCGTCGAACATGTCTTGGCACGCGTCGCTTTGCCTACCCTGCGACTGCAGCATTTGCCTCACCTGCGCTTGCGCACGTGAACGTTGATATCGAGATCGATATCGCTCACGCAGGTCTGCGTCGTCTGATGCGAGCCGCCTTCATGCCAGCGGCCGGCGCGTGGGCGCGCCTCGCTGACGTTGGCGAGCTTCAGGCATCGCCATTGCGGCAACGGTCCTGAGCTCTCGCCGCCGAACTGCCAGGCCAGCACGACCTCTTCGCCGCGTCTTGTTGGTGCCGATGATGTGCGGGCACAGTTCGCGCACGCGGCCGTCATAGCGGCAGACGACCTGCTGCTCGCCGAGGATGGCGTTGCGGAAGAGGGTGTAGGTGGCGCTTGGCATGGTCGTTCTGTGCGGCCTGGTTGCCATCTGGGGTTGCGTGACGCTATCCGTGATATAACTGCAGAGAATGCACTGTTGTTTCCATCGGACCCGCGCCGATGGCTTCAACGACGAAATCAAGCCCGATCAACCTGCCGGCGCCGTATCTGCAAGCGCGATCTGGCTCGACCCATCCCGCATCGACCGAACCGCGACGGCCTATCCGTTCTGCCTGCCTTTGCTGCAGCGATGATTTCGAACTCGAGTTTCGACAGGGCGATCACCATCATCGTCGGCGAGAACGGCACCGGCAAATCCACGCTGCTTGAAGGCATCGCCGTGCTCGCCGGATTACGACGAAGCCGGCGGCGGCAAGGGCTATATGACCGGTCGACCACTCGCAGGCGCGTCGAAACAATGGGCGGACAGCTTTCGACGGCGCTGCGCGCAAGCTGGCTGCCGAAGATCACCAACGGTGGCTGGTTCTTCCGCGCTGAGAGCTTCTTCTCGGTCGCGCGATATCTGGACGAGCCGGCCCGGCAATGTCCACTGCCGCCGACTTCCTCTCCCATTCCCATGGCGAAGGCTTTCTGCGCTTCTTCGAAGAGCGCTGCCAGCGCCAGGGCATCTTCATCTTCGACGAACCGGAGTCCGCGCTGTCGCCCGCGCGCCAGATCGAGTTTCTGAAGCTGATGCGGCGGATGGAGAATATCGGCCATTGCCAGATCATCATGGCCACGCATTCGCCGATGCTGATGGCTTACCCGAATGCGACGCTGCTGCGGCTGACGAAATACGGGCTGGAGCCGGTGACGGTGAAGGACACCGATCACTACAAGGTCATGCGGGAGTTTTGCGAGGATCCGGCGGGGTTCGTGGAAGCGGCGATGGAGGAGTGAGGGCTGTAGGATGGGTAGAGCGAAGCGATACGCCATCATCTGTGCGCGCGAGATTGATCGGTATCGCTTCGCTCCACCCATCCTACAGCGCTGGAACCGAATCGTGCGTTGGTGCTCCGCGGCAACCGGACGCCTCTGCATGCCGGCTCATCCGTGCTATAAAGCCAGCGAGATCGAGAGAAAACAGGGAGGACGCCATGCCTCATACCCTGGTGCCCAGTGATCGCGTCGAGCACGTGAGCGTGTACGGGCAAGACGGCGCAAAACTCGGTACGATCGAGCGACTGATGCTGGACAAGGCAAGCGGAACTGTCGCCTACGCCGTGCATCAAGACCGGAGGGCTGCTCGGCAGCCACCATCATTGTCCGATCCGGTGGGACGCCCTCCGATTTGATCCCGCGCGGCAGGCCTATCAGACCGATGCTGACGCCGGAGGACCTGCGCGCCGGTCCGTCCGAACTCGATGAAGAAGCCTTCGACTGGGGCGATCGCTCGCGACCACATCCGCATTACTGGACGGTGTAGAACACCGGTGGTTGCTGAAGGCGTGATCCGTGCTGGCGGGGAACGCTTCGCTTATCCGCGCTACGCTTGCTGGCCTTGACGGCCTCAGCGCCGATATCCACGCGCGAGCGAATAGCGATAATCCGGGGATGGAGCGGGCGAATGGACATTCGATCGACACTGACGGAGCTATGTGAGGCCTTCAACGCGCACGATCTTGATCGCATCATGGCGTTCTTTTCTGACGATTGTATCCTGGAGATGCCAAGGGAAAGCAAGCCCTGGGGCTCTCGTTTCGAGGGCAAACGCGAACGTACGGGAAGCGTTGGCGACCCGCTTTGCAGGCCTGCCTGATGTCCACTACGGCAACGATGAACATTTTGTGGATCTCGGCCGCTGACACTGGCATCTCAAAATGGACCCTCACAGGCACCACCCGCGAGGGAGTGAGAAGAGAGGTCCATGGTTGCGACTTCTATACATTTCGCAACGGCAAGGTGATCCGCAAGGACTCATACTGGAAGATCGTGGAGTAAAAGTCCGAGGTCTGTTCGCGAGATCCGGAGCGCGTGGGGTCGGCGGAGCGAGAGCTGCCGCGGAGGCCGTGATAAAGACCAGCGGGGTATTTGCTACCAATTCCTGAGGACTTCACATCTCATCACTACGCAATTCACTTTGACCTTCGCTACTCCGCCGCCTCGCTCGCGCTGCTGCTCTTCCTCGGCTTGCCGTCCGCCTTCTTCAGCACCGGCGCCAGAAACTTCCCTGTATAGCTCCGCGGCGCTTTCACGATGTCTTCCGGCGGACCCCAGGCGACGATTTCGCCGCCGCCGTCGCCGCCTTCGGGGCCGAGGTCGATCACCCAGTCGGCGGTCTTGATGACCTCGAGATTGTGCTCGATCACGACCACCGTGTTGCCCTGCGAGACCAGCTCGTGCAGCACTTCCAGGAGCTTTGCGACGTCGTGGAAATGCAGCCCGGTGGTCGGCTCGTCCAGGATGTAGAGCGTGCGTCCGGTGGCGCGCTTTGACAGTTCCTTCGCCAGCTTGACGCGCTGGGCTTCGCCGCCGGAGAGCGTCGTGGCCTGCTGGCCGACATGGATGTAGTCGAGGCCGACGCGGTGCAGCGTTTTGAAGGTTTCGCGGACGCGCGGCACCGCCTTGAAGAACTCGGCGGCTTCTTCCACCGTCATGTCGAGCACGTCGGCGATGCTCTTGCCCTTGAACAGGACTTCCAGCGTCTCGCGGTTGTAGCGCTTGCCCTTGCAGGTGTCGCAGGTGACGTAGACGTCGGGCAGAAAGTGCATCTCGATCTTGATGACGCCGTCGCCCTGGCAGGCCTCGCAGCGGCCGCCCTTGACGTTGAACGAGAAGCGCCCGGGCTCGTAGCCGCGCGCCTTGGCCTCGGGCAGGCCGGCGAACCATTCGCGGATCGGCGTGAAGGCGCCGGTATAGGTCGCGGGATTCGAACGCGGGGTGCGGCCGATCGGCGACTGGTCGATGTCGATGATCTTGTCGATATGCTCCAGCCCCTCGATGCGGTCGTGCGGGGCGGCGCCTTCGCTGGCGTTGTTCAGCTTGCGGGCGATCGCCTTGTAGAGCGTGTCGATCAAGCAGCGTCGACTTGCCGCCGCCGGAGACGCCGGTGACGCAGGTGAACAGCCCGAGCGGAATTTCCGCCGAGACGTTCTTCAGATTATTGCCGCGGGCGTTGATGACCTTGATGGTTCGCCTGTGGTTCGGCGGCTTGCGCTCGGGGATCGCCACCGACATCTCGCCGGTGAGGTATTTGCCGGTCAGCGATTTCGGGTTCTTCATGATCTCGGCGGGCGTGCCCTGCGCCACGATGTGGCCGCCATGCATGCCGGCGCCGGGGCCGATGTCGAGCACGTAATCGGCGAGCCGGATCGCGTCCTCGTCATGCTCGACCACGATCACGGTATTGCCGAGGTCGCGCAGCCGCTTCAGCGTCTCCAGCAGCCGCGCGTTGTCGCGCTGGTGCAGGCCGATCGAGGGCTCGTCCAGCACGTAGAGCACGCCGGTCAGCCCCGAGCCGATCTGCGAGGCGAGGCGGATGCGCTGGCTTTCGCCGCCGCGACAGCGTGCCGGAGGCGCGCGCGAGCGTGAGATAATTCAGGCCGACGTCGAGCAGGAACGACAGCCGCTCGCGGATCTCCTTCAGCACGCGCGCGGCGATCTCGTTCTGCTGCGCGTTGAGCGCCTTCGGCACGGTCTCGAACCATTCGCCGGCGCGCTGCACCGACAATTCCGAGATCTCGCCGATATGCTTGCCGCCGATCTTGACGCACAGCGCCTCCGGCTTGAGGCGATGGCCGTTGCAGCCGGCGCAGGGAATGTCGGAGAAATACTTTGCCAGCTCCTCGCGCGCCCATTCGCTCTCGGTCTCGCGGAAGCGGCGCTCGAGGTTGGTGATGACGCCCTCGAACGGTTTCTTGGTGTCGTAGGAGCGGACGCCGTCCTCGTAGGAGAATTTGATCTCGTCGTCGCCGGAGCCGTGCAGCAGCGCTGCCTTGCGTCTTCTTCGGCAGGTCCTTCCACTTGGTGTCGAGCGTGAACTTGTAGAATTTGCCGAGCGCGGTCAGCGTCTGGATGTAATAGGGCGAGGACGATTTCGCCCACGGCGCGATCGCGCCCTTGCGCAAGGTCATCTCCTTGTCGGGAATGACGAGGTCCTCGTCGATATGCTGCTCGACGCCGAGGCCGCCGCAGGCCGGACAGGCGCCATAGGGGTTGTTGAACGAGAACAGCCGCGGCTCGATCTCCGGAATGGTGAAGCCGGAAACCGGGCAGGCGAACTTTTCCGAGAACAGAATCCGTTCCGGCCCGCTCTTGTCGTGGATCTTTGCGGTCTTCTTGTCGGACTTCTTCTCTCCGCCGCGCCCGCCGGCGCGTCGGCGTATTCGATCACCGCCAGCCCTTCGGCGAGTTTCAGCGCGGTCTCAAAGCTTTCGGCGAGGCGCTGGCCGATGTCGGGGCGGACCACGATGCGGTCGACCACCACGTCGATGTCGTGCGGGAATTTCTTGTCGAGCGTCAGGCGCCTCCGACAGCTCATAGAAGGTGCCGTCGATCTTGACGCGCTGAAAGCCCTTCTTGAGCCATTCGGCGAGCTCCTTCTTGTACTCGCCCTTGCGGCCGCGCACGACCGGCGCCAGCAGATAGAGCCGCGTGCCTTCGGGCAGCGCCAGCACGCGGTCGACCATCTGCGAGACGATCTGGCTTTCGATCGGCAATCCCGTGGCGGGCGAATAGGGCACGCCGACGCGCGCCCACAGCAGGCGCATGTAGTCGTAGATCTCGGTGACGGTGCCGACGGTGGAGCGCGGGTTCTTCGACGTGGTCTTCTGCTCGATCGAGATCGCCGGCGACAGGCCGTCGATCTGGTCGACATCCGGCTTCTGCATCATCTCCAGGAACTGGCGCGCATAGGCCGAGAGCGACTCTGACGTAGCGGCGCTGGCCCTCGGCATAGATGGTGTCGAAGGCGAGCGAGGATTTGCCGGAGCCGGACAGGCCGGTGAACACGACGAGCTTGTCGCGCGGAATCTCGACATCGATGTTCTTGAGATTGTGCTCGCGCGCGCCGCGGATGGTTATCGCGCGCGATGCGGAGCCGGCGGTGGTTGGCGCTTCGCCCTGAGCACTTCATCCATATCGGCATTTCCAGGCGCGTGGAGACGCGCCACGTTGGGCGCGCATTGCCCGCGAGAGGCCGGGATCAGGCGCCGATGATTGAAAGTCGGAACATAGGAAGAACGACGAAGCGATTTCCAGTGCCGCGTGCGAATCATCAACGGATTGTTTGAGCCATCATGTTTTCAAGCGAAGTGGGTCCGGTTCGCGTCGGGAAAACGCGTCGGGCGAGGCGCTTTTGGCAGCAGCAGTCAGCAGCTCTGATCGGAACTACCAAACAGAAACGCCTCCGTTCCGGTTTGATCGGGAACGGAGGCGCAGGCCAGTTTCGGCAGGAAGTTCCTTAGAAGTGATAGTTCACGCCGACCTGAACGCTGTTGAGATTGATCGTTCCGCATCGCAACGCCGCCTGCGATGATGCCTGGGAAGTTGTAGGTCTCGCCTGCTGAAGCTGCGATAGAGGTACTCGGCCTTGACCGACCATTTCGGTGCGAACATGACTTCGACGCCGGCGCCGACAGTCCAGCCGGAGTGGAATGTGGCTGTCCGAGACGCTCACGCCGCGCAACGATGCCGGCAGGCGGTTGTCGCGGCCCAGGCGTAGCCGCCCGGTGCCGTAGAGCAGGACCTGGTCGAAGGCGTAGCCGACGCGGCCGCGAACGGTGCCCATCGTAGCGAATCGCGTGTCGTCGACCGACGGCAAGCGCCCGGGATGCCTACGCGTCGCGCCGATGTCAGCCCAGGCGCGCATCGGCTTCGACGCCGAGCAACGATGCCGCATCTGCCAGTTGTAACCTGACGGTGCCGCCGGCGAAGCCGCCGCTCAGCGTGCCAATGCCGGAATCGAGCGTTTTCCTGGCGTAGCCGCCCATCGCGCCGATGCAGTAGAAGCCGCTCCAGTTGTTGATCGCAACTCGCTGCGGCGGGCGCTTTGGTGTAGGGCCGCGCGGCAAGGTCTGCGGCGGCTGCGGGCGCGATCCCAAGCGCGATCAGTGCGGTCGTCGTCAACAGAATTTTCTTCACTTGTTTCTTCCTTCTCCGGCGATTTCCAACGCAACTACCGAGTAGTCAATTTCAGGTTGCCTGCGCATATAGCGCGAAGTCATCGCAGAATGCTGTCGCCGCAAACCACATCCGCGGCAAATGTGTGCGCAATACAACCATGGCGGGTGTAGATTATGCCGCGGTCAACCAAACAAAAAGGCCGGCGCAAGCCGGCCTTTTCTAATCTTGGGAACTCAGGTGACGCGGAGATCAGTACCCGCTGAACTTGTAGTTGATCGAGCGGTGACGATATCAACGTCCTGACGGATGCGGCTCTGGGCCATCTGCATGCCAGCCGGGACGATGACGCCGTTGCTCACGAAGCTATAGGTCTTGTCCTGCATGAACATGTGATTGTATTCGATGCCGGCCGACCAGTTCGGGGCGAAGCCATATTCCAGGCCGACGCCGACCACGCCACCCCAACGGGTGTCATCGACGCTGTTGGCGACCGGAGCACGCGCTGGCGGTCGGCGAGCATACGGTAGCGGTCGGCAGGTCACTGGCTGGCACCGCCCTTGAGGTAGAACAGGACGTTGTTCGCGGCGTAGCCGACCTGACCGGTGAACAGTCCGGAAGGCATCGATCACGCGTGTCGTTCTTGACCGACGGAACGCTAAGCGGGATCAGCATTGCTACCGTGGAAGTCAGCCCAGTTGCCCTGCGCTTCCACGCCGAACACCCACGAAGCAGCCTGCCAGCGGTAGCCGATCTGACCACCGACGGTGCCGCCGGCTGCGTCATGGCTGCCCATCGGGAAAACGACGCCGGTGGTCTCTGTCCCAACGATTGCGGCTCGATCCCCAGCCGCCGTTGACGCCGGCGTAGAAGCCGCTCCAGTTGTACATCGCAACCGCGGTCGGGGCGCCTTGGTGTAGGGCCGTGCGGCCAAGTCTGCGGCGGCCGCGGGGCGATCCCAAGCACGATCAGGGCGGTCGTCGTCAACAAAACTTTCTTCACGTTTCTTCCTTTCGGCATTTCCAACGCAACTACCGCGAGTAGTCAATTTCAGGTTGCCTGCGCATATAGCGCGAAAGTCATCGCAGAATGCTGTCGCCGAAAAACCACATCCGCGGCCAAAGTAGGTAATATGCAACCGTGGCGGGTGCGCACTATTCCGCGGTACAACCAAACTAGAAAGGCCGGCGCGAGGCCGGCCTTTCATATTTGATTTAATGCGCGTCGCGCGCTGTCAGTATTTCGCGATGACGGGTCCGCCGAATTTGTAGCTGACGCGCGCGGTGACGATGTCGATGTCCTGACGAATGCGATCGGTGCGCGAGAATCGTGCCGCCGTTGAAGGTGAAAGCTGTTGTCGCGCGAGCCCATGAAGCCGATGCACGTAATCGACGCCGAGCACGATGTTGGGTGTTACGCCGAAGTCGAGGCCCGCGCCGACCGCGCCGTTCCAGCGTGTCTCGCTCGCACGGTCGAACACGAAGCCGGTGGCGGTGATGAAGCCCTCATACTTGTCGCTCACGCCGATGACGCCGCCTTTGACGTAGAGCAGGACGTTGTCTCCAGGCGTAGCCGACCTGGCCGGTGAACAGGCCGATGGCATCGATCTTCGAGCGGTTGGAGCCGCCGCCGCCGACGAGCAGGCTCGGACCATTGGATCCGCTCAGGTCGGCCCAGTCACCCTGCGCTTCGACGCCGAACACCCATGCACCGGCCTGCCAGCGATAGCCGAGCTGGCCGCCGGCCACGGCGCCAGACGCGGTGTGGCAGCCTTCGGATACGGGTGGGATCACCGGCGCACCGAGGATGTTGTCACGATGTCCCAGCATTTGCCGCTCCATCCGCCGCCGCCGTTGAGGCCGATGTAAAACCCGCTCCAGTCGTAGACGGCGGCAATCATCGGCGAGGGGCTTTAGTGTACAGGCCGCGCCGCGAGATCGGCGGCCGAAGCGGAAGCGGTCATGCGCGATCGCGCCAACGGCGCCGAGCAGGAATTTGTACAAGGTGAGCCCCCAGCCAAGGTTAATTGAACCGACGGGTACAGGCGTCGGGCGGCGCTCTGGCTGTAGCTTGCGCGCCACAAATGGACAAGAATGTCGCACCTCCACTGGTAGCGCAGAAATCGGATGCACCCAAACAAAAAGGCCGGCGCGAGGCCGGCCTTTTTCGTATTCGGCTTGCTGAGCGAAGATCAGTACTTCGCGATCACCGGACCACCCCAGCGATAGTTGACGCGAACGGTGACGAGATCGACGTCCTGGCTGATGCGGATCGTTGCCAGAAGGCGACGCCGGCCGGCGTGATGAAGCCGTAGGTGCGGTCCTGCATGAACAGGTGGTTGTACTCGATGCCGGCCGACCAGTTCGGCGCGAAGCCGATATTCGACACCGACGCCGACCACGCCACCCCAGCGCGGTCGTCGTCGTTGGTGGCAGCGGCCAGAACGCCGGTGCCGGTCACCAACGAACGGTAACGATCCGGACGTCACCGCAGCGCCGCCCTTGAGCGTAGAACAGGACGTTGTTGGCGGCGTAGCCGACCTGGCCGGTGAACAGGCCGAATGCGTCGACCGTCGAATGGTGACGTGAAGGCGGGGATCAAGCAGGCTGACATTGCTGCCATTGAAGATCGGCCCAGTTGCCCTGGGCTTCAAGGCCGAACACCCAGCTGCTGGCCTGCCAGCGATAGCCGATCTGACCACCGACCGTGCCGCCGGTCGCGTCATGGCAGCCCTCGGCAGGCGACGAACACGCCGGCCGGCGTGTGAAGTCCCAGCACTTGTGGCTCGAACCCCAGCCGCCATTGGCGCCGATGTAGAAGCCGCTCCAGTCGTACACGACGGCGATCGGCGCCGGCGGGGCCTTGACGTAAGGGCGCGCCGCGAGGTCGGCTGCCGCCGCAGGGGCGGCGAACGCGATGAGAGCAACCGTACTCAACAGAACCTTCTTCATGATCTATCTCCAGCGTTTTGTCCGCTTCCCGTTGGTCCCGAAGCGTTCTCGAAATGACGCGAGCGCCGCGCCGCTGACCAGATTCTATATCGCGACTCGCTCGGAAATTGCGTCTCTGAATTGCAACACTTGCAAGCCAAGTAATATGAGAGTCAAGCTCATGATATATCTATGTTATTCACCGATATCGGGCGGAACTTTCGGGTTCCATTTCTGTCGTTTCCGGGTCCCACGTGAGGCGAACTGAAGTCGCCGTATAGTTGAGTAGCTGAGTTGGGCCCTATGGCGGTGTGGATTTCCGGAACAAAGCTGGAACATGGGCCGGGGCGATGCTATATGTGGATAACCGCCGACTTGCCGAGGGATCGCTAAGTCGGCGGGGCCTGCGCAGCGTATAGGGTCGCTTCAGATGTCCGGAAGCGGACGCGAAAGAGCGGACAAGACACAGGTCAGGAACTGGCGACAGGTCAAGAATTGAAGGCGGCCGGCACTTGGCGGGCCGGTCCAGTAATTTTTGCCGGCGATATCGAGTGGAGAGCGGCGATGGCGGGAAGCGTGAACAAGGTGATTCTGGTCGGCAACCTCGGCAAGGATCCTGAAATCCGGCGGACACAGGACGGGCGGCCGATCGCCAATCTGAGCATCGCGACGTCGGAGACCTGGCGCGACAAGGGCACCGGCGAGCGCAAGGAAAAGACCGAGTGGCACCGCGTCGTGATCTTCTCCGAACCGCTTTGCAAGATTGTCGAGCAGTATCTGAAGAAGGGCGCCAAGGTTTACATCGAGGGCGCGCTGCAGACGCGCAAATGGACCGACCAGAGCGGCGTCGAGAAATACTCGACCGAAGTCGTGCTGCAGGGCTTCAACTCGACCCTGACGATGCTCGAGGGCCGCAGCGGCGGCGGTGGCGGCAGCTTCGGCTCCGACGATGCCGGCGGTGACTTCGGCACCAGTGGGCCGGTCAGCTCCCCGCGCCGCGGCGGCCGGTGGCGGCAGGTGCCCGCAACAGCGATATGGACGACGACATCCCGTTCTGAGGCCGAAGGTCGCCGATGGCGTGGCGTTCTGCCTGAACCGCATGCCCGGGCATAGCGTGAAGCGTGTCTTCGCGCAGCTGTTCCGGCCTCCCAAAATATGACCGCAGCACGGAAAACGCAGATGGCCGGGACCAAGGCCCGGCCATGACGAGATGCGTGCGCTGTTTAGGCGTTGGCGGCAGCCTTTAAGGCCGGACTTCATTTTCGGTCGAACTGCGTGACGTCCAGAGATCGCGACGGCAGATCGACTCATTGTTTGAACTTGACAATGTAAAGATAGATGTAAATACTCCTTACATAGATGCGAGGGGTTTTCTTCGCATCTATGTCTTGGCAATGAAGCTCCCCGGTGAGTTTCCAATGTCCCTCGCGCCGCTGCTGGATGCCGCTCCCGCGATCCCCCTTCATGCCTTTGCGGCGATGGCCGCCTTTGCGCTGGGCCTGGTCCAGTTCGCCGCCCCGAAGGGCACGCTGCCGCATCGGACGGTCGGCTGGATCTGGGTCGGCCTGATGGCCATCGTCGCCGCCAGTTCGTTCTGGATCCACGAGATCCGCTTGCTCGGCCCCTGGGCCCGATCCATCTGCTGTCGATCTTCACGCTGATCATGCTGCCGATCGCGGTGTGGAGGGCCAGGCGCCATAGGGTCGCCGATCATCGCCGGATCATGACGATGACTTTTGTGGGCGCGCTGGTCATTGCCGGGCTGTTCACATTCCTTCCGGGGCGGATCATGCATGCGGTGGTTTTCGGCCATTAGACCGATGCCGGGAAAGGCTGTTCCAGTGCCCGTTCTTCAGGGCCTGAAAATGCCCGCCTGCCGCGAGCCCGCCGGGACACTCCGGCGATCCCGGTAAGTCCATGAAAAACGAGCGGAAAAACGACCTCTCCAGCCCGCTTCGGGGTGGTTATTGGACCCTCGATGCGCTATATGATTCTCAGCTGAGAACTGACCGGATTCCCCTTTGTCTGACCCTGAAGATAACACGCCCGGCGAGCCGCCGGAGCCTTCCGATATTCGTCCCGTTTCCATCCTCGACGAGATGAAACGCTCCTACCTCGATTACGCCATGAGCGTGATCGTGGCGCGGGCGCTGCCGGACGCGCGCGACGGGCTCAAGCCCGTGCATCGCCGCATTCTCTACGCGATGTCACGAGAACGGCTTCGAGTGGAACAAGTCGTACACGCAAGTCGGCGCGCACGGTCGGCGACGTCATCGGTAAATACCATCCGCACGGCGATCAGTCGGTCTATGACGCGCTGGTGCGTCATGGCGCAGGATTTCTCCATGCGCGTGCCGCTGATCGACGGCCAGGGCAATTTCGGCTCGGTGGACGGCGATACGCGCGGCCGCCATGCGGTACACCGAATCCCGCCTGACCAAGGTCGCGCAGACGCTGCTCGACGACATCGACAAGGACACCGTCGATTTCCAGGCCAACTACGACAGCCGCGACCGTGAACCGACGGTGCTGCCGGCGCAAATTCCCCAACCTTCTGGTCAACGGCGCCGGCGGCATCGCCGTCGGCATGGCGACCAACATCCCGCCGCACAATCTCGGCGAAGTGATCGACGCCTGCGTGGCGCTGATCGACAATCCCGGCGCTGACGATCGACGACCTCATCAACATCGTGCCGGGACCGGATTTCCCGACCGGCGGCATCATCCTGGGACGGCAGGGCATCCGCTCGGCCTATCATCTCGGCCGCGGCTCGATCGTGATGCGCGGCAAGGTCGACGATCGACACCATCCGCAAGGATCGCGAAGCGATCATCGTCACCGAAATTCCCTACCAGGTGAACAAGGCCACCATGGTCGAGCGCATCGCCGAACTGGTGCGCGAGAAGAAGATCGAGGGCATCTCCGACCTGCGCGACAGAATCCGACCGCGACGGTTTCCGCGTCGTCGTCGAGCTGAAGCGCGACGCCGTGCCTGACGTGGTGCTGAACCAGCTCTACCGTTTCACGCCGCTGCAGACGAATTTCCCGCGCCAACATGGTGGCGCTCGACGCCGGCCGGCCGCAGACGATGAACCTGAAGGACTTGCTGACGCTGTTCATCGCCTTCCGCGAACAGGTGGTGACGCGGCGCACGAAATTCCTGCTCAACAAGGCCGCGCGACCGCGCCCATATCCTGGTCGGCCTCGCGATTGCGGTGGCCAATATCGACGAGATCATTCGCGTTATCCGCACCTCGCCCGATCCGAACACCGCGCGCGACACGTTGATGTCGCGCGACTGGCCGGCGCGGGACGTCGAAGCGATGATCACGCTGATCGACGATCCCGCGCCACCGGATGGCCCCGACGGCACCGCGCGGCTGTCGCTGGAGCAGGCCAAGGCCATTCTCGACCTGCGCCTGCAGCGGCTGACCGCGCTCGGCCGCGAGGAGATCTCGGAAGAGCTCGACAAGCTCGCGGTCGAAATCGCCGACTATCTCGACATCCTGCGCTCGCGCGCGCGCGTGCAGGCGCATCATCAAGGAAGAACTTGCGGCGGTGAAGGGCGAGTTCGCCACGCCGCGCAGAACCGTCATCATCGAGCAGGAAGGCGAGGTCGAGGACGAGGACCTGATCCAGCGCGAGGACATGGTGGTCACGGTCTCGCACGCCGGCTACGTCAAGCGCGTGCCGCTCTCGACCTATCGGGCGCAGCGCCGCGGCGGCAAGGGCCGCGCCGGCATGCAGACCCGCGACGAGGATTTTGTCATCCAGGCTGTTCGTGGCCTCGACCCACACGCCGGTGCTGTTCTTCTCCTCGCGCGGCCAGGTCTACAAGGAGAAGGTCTGGCGGTTGCCGGTGGCTGCGCCGCAACGCGCGCGGCAAGGCGCTGATCAACATCCTGCCGCTGGAGCAGGGCGAGCGCATCACCACCATCATGCCGCTGCCGGAGGATGAATCCTCCTGGGGCAATCTCGACGTGATGTTCGCCACCACCGGCGGCACCGTCCGCCGCAACAAGCTGTCCGACTTCGTCGATGTCCGCCGCTCCGGCATCATCGCCATGAAGCTCGGGGAGGGCGAGGCGATCGTCGACGTGCAGATCTGCACCGAGCGCGACGACGTGCTGCTGACGGCCGCCGGCGGCCAGTGCATCCGCTTCCCCGTCACCGATGTGCGCGTGTTCACCGGCCGCACCTCGATGGGCGTGCGCGGCATCGCGCTCGCCGACGGCGACAAGCTGATCTCGCTGGCGATCCTGCGCCATGTCGAGGCCGACCTCGGACGAACGGTCGGCCTATCTGAAGATGCGGCGCGCGCGTGGCCGGCGAGGCCGCGGCGGAAGAGGCCGTTGATGCCGAGGCGCGAGGAGGCGTCCGGCGCGATCCAGCTAACTTCAGAGCGCTATGTCGAGATGTCGGCGCAGGAGCAGGTCGTGCTGACGGTCTCCGTCAACGGCTACGGCAAGCGCACCTCGTCCTACGAGTACCGCACCACCGGCCGCGGCGGCAAAGGCATCGTCGCGATGTCGCGTCAACAACCGCAACGGCAAGCTGGTGGCGTCGTTCCCGGTCGAGGACAGCGACCAGATCATGCTGGTGACCGACAAGGGCCAGCTGATCCGCTGCCCGGTCGAGGACATCCGCATCGCCGGCCGCTCGACGCAGGGCGTCATCGTGTTCGATACCGCCGAGGACGAGCACGTGGTGTCGGTCGAGCATATCGGCGACGACGGGGAAAACGGCGAGAACGGCAACGGCGGCCACGCCGCCGTCATCGGGAAGACGCGCGGGTTGCGCGCCCGAGAACGTTCGCTGGTTGCCGGATTTTCGGGAAACGATGTCCTTGCATTTCATTCTTGTGGCGGGACCTTTGGTCCGGGCGTCAAGCTGGGAGCCAACGGCTGAGTGCCTGCGGACGGCGGGATGTCGTGCCAGGTGCCGGATGTACTGGCCCATCACCATGCGCCGCCTTCCTGGAGCGCATGGACCTCGCTACCTTCTGGAGCACGTGACCCGCGGCCATGAACCGATTGTGGTGGGTCATAGTTCGGCGAGTGCGCTGGTTGCCGATCTTGCGACCAAACTGCCCGCACGCGGAATAATCATTGTGGATGGGGACGTGCCTCCGTCGCGCGGCGCAGCCGTCCCGGTCAGGCTCGCCCTTCACGACTTCATCAAGGGCCTTGTCGAACCCGACGGCATGCTTCCGATCTGGTCCAGATGGTTTGCGCGCGATACGCGGCGGATGTCGCTTGTCGGTCTGGATATTCTGGCGCGCGACGCGGCGGCATTCGCGCGGTTCGAAAGCGGACTTCCGCGGATGCACGTCGGCTGGTTCGACGACGCGATCGAACTCGCCACTGGGAGCATATCCCTGCTGGTTTCATCCAGACTTCAGCGATCTATGATCACGCAGCCATTGAGGCGGAACGACGCGGCTGGCCAGTCACGAACCTGCACGGCACGCATTTGCATCCGGCTGGCTTCATCCGGCAGAGACGGCAAACTGCAATTCTCTCGATGTCGCGCGTCAACTTGTTTCCGGCGGGAAGCAGATCCCGGCGGCGACGACGCGGAAGCAGCGGAGAGCGGAAACGGCGGTTAGCGCCGCCGGTCCTGTGAGGTAACCCGGGCGTAGCCAACGTGCCGCGCGAATGCGCGCCATCGCCATGCCTTCAGTTGAGGTGGCGATCGAGAAACTGGTGCAGGCGGTGACTTGCATTGTCCGCTGCCTCGCCGTTGTATTCCAGCCAGTGACCAAACATGGTCGTGCCGGGCTGGAGGTGCGGGTAATAGAATCCATGGTACGCGCCGGGATAGACAACGCAGCTCGACTGGCGGCCCGTCGTTGCCCCAGCTGGCGATTTTATTGGAGCAGTCTGCCGCCGGCGTCCAATCGTCGAGGGCCCCAATGAAGATGAGCGTGGGTATCCCCGGACGTGCCACTGCCTGCTTGCATGGAGGATAGAACGCAGCCGCCGCCCGGAACCGCAAGTTGCTTGGAGGGACGAACGGTTCGAACGAATTGGGCTCCGCCACAGAGAGGCTAACCCGAGCGCCAGCCGAGAAGCCGACCGCAGCCACACGCTGTGGATCGACGAAGGTTTGGCGAGCCAAGAAGACGAGAGCCCCGTAGGCATCCGGCCTGCGCCTGAGGAAGGTGGCAAACGCGCTTGATGTGCAGGCGTGATCTATGCCACGCGTTGCATAGCTGTCGACGAGCAGGACGACATAGCCCCAGGCGACAAGTTCATCGACCAACCTTTGCTTTGTCGTGTCATGCATCCCGGCACAGCCGTGCAGTCCGATGACGGCGGGAAAAGGGCCTGCGCCATCGGGCTTGGCCAGATAGCCCTGGATGCGGTCGCCCTGAATGAGCCCGCCCGAAATGAGCCGTTGAGAGGCGCTTTCAAACTCTACGCGCTCCAGAGGCGTGGCCCATGCATCAGCCATCAGCGCACGTACGACGCACCAAAGCATCAGCACTACCGCGGCTTGGAAAGTGACTGTTCTAGGCAATGGCGTCTCCCCGAATCTTCGCCCGAAGTAGTCGTGCGGCTGCGAAGCCTTTCCAGTCTCCACGTCCGCGCGGCTCCAGCCATGATGTTGCTGAAGGTCGTCGAAAACGCATCACTCCGCGCCAAGTGGCGCTTCGCGCCCGGCACGATGATCCCGGATTTTCGTTCCTGCGCCGGGTCTGGCTTTCCAGATTGATCCGGCCGCCCAAGCGATTGGTCACGATGTTGTGGACGATGTGCAGTCCGAGGCCGGTGCTGCCCTGGTCGCGCCGGGTCGTGAAAAATGGATCGAACACCTGGCGCCTGACTTCCGGGCTCATGCCGCAGCCGTCGTCTGAAAACAGCACTTCGACGTTGTGCTTGCCTGACGCCTGCGCCGCGATATGAACGGATCCTCGTGCGCCGTCCGGAAAGGCGTGCACCGCGGAATTGAGAACCAGGTTGGTGAGCACCTGGCCGTAAGGTCCGGGATAGCTGTTCATGGCGAAGGTCAGGCTCGCACTCGACGCTGACCACAAGATTTCTGCGCAGCCCGTACCGCAGATCCCTTGACGACCTGCTCGGTCACCTGGCCGAGATCAAAGCCTCTCCGGTCCGAAACGTTGCGATCGGCCGCAACCTGCTTGAACGACTGTATCAGATCGATCGCGTGATTGAGGTTGATCATGACTTGCGACGCCGCCTCGCGGCCTGGCCGCAATGAATTCAGTCAGGGTCGACCGGCGCAACGCCGCCGCTGGCGACATCGGCTTCAAATCGATCGGCCTTGTTCGAGAAGGCCGAGGCGACGGTCAGGCTGAGTACCGACAGGGTGTTGAGCCATGAGCGACGCCCGCCACCAGCCTTCCCAGCGCGGCCAGCTTCTCGGTCTGCACGAGACTGTCCTGCGCGGCGCGGAGATCCTCGAGCGATTGCGACAATTGCCTCGTGCGCTCCTGCACCTCGGTGAACAGCCGCGTGTTCTCGATGGCGACGACCGCCTGACCGGCGAAGGTTTTCAGGAGACTCGACCTGCGCCCTGGGGAAATAATTGCGGCTCCAGCCGCATGACCGCGATGGCGCCGATCGCGACCTCGTCGCGCAACATCGGCACGACGAGGATACTGCGATAGCGCCTGATGTTCGCTGCAGCTCGCTGTATCCGCCGGAGACGAGCACATCCGGCTCGTGCACGACGCGGCGCTCGCGGATGGCGACCGAGATCAGGTTTCTGCTGGTCAGCGGGGCAGGGTAGGCCTGCGCGCACCGCGGCCACCGATTCCGGGAGAACTGATCGTACGCCACGAGATGGACATGGTCGCCCATCCCGGCGATAGACGGCGCTCAGCACACTCTGGCAGCAGCCGCGCGGCGTTCTTGACGATCCTGTCGAACACCGGCTGGATGCCGGTCGGCGAGTCCGAGATGAGGCTCAAGACCTCGGCTGTCGCCGCTTGCCGCTCCCTGGCTTCCTGAAGTTCGAGGGCAAGCCGTTCGGCTTCCGTTTGTGACGGGACTTTCGACTTCGGTTTTGCGGGGCTGGAGACGCGCGCTGCCTTTTGGCGCCTGGCGGCGCTTTGCCGTGGTCGTCGCGCGGCTTCTCGATCTGGTTGGTCTGTCGCCTGCCTTCATTGCCTGTCCCAAGCCTCAGGATGAGCCATCGTACCGGCTTAAGCCTGCAAAGGGAAGGGCGTCGGGGCCTGTTTGAGTCATACAGAGTCACGGCTGGTTTTTGCCGCGTCCGCTGCTCGGCGTTAAAGCAGATACTCACCGGAGTTGGCTGCCCGTCGAGAAGGCCAAAAGCCGGCGCTCTACCGGACTTCGGGTTGTGGCCCCAGCCGAGATGCCCTTGCTGTTCCAGATAACCTGCACCAGCGCACATCAGCACATCGCCAAGACTTACACGCGGGTTTCGTTGTGGCCGACCCGCGCTGCGATAGGATTGCCGGGGCCTATAGCACAGGCATTGTTTGACCCATGAACTCTATTCTGAACATGCGTATTATCGCCATTGCTGTTGTGGTGTTGTTGTGGCCAGCCGTCGCCCATGCATCGAAAGACTGCATGACCAAAGCGGAAGCCCGCAAGGTCTATCGCACCTCGTATCTGTATTGGCATGGCAAGGGTCGCTGCTGGGATGCCTCGCCGCGTGCCTCGCACCGTCATCAAAAAGTGGGAGCCGTACGGCGGCACCGGGTCGAGGCGTCGCATACAAAGCCAAACCGAAGCCGGAAGTAAAGCCTGAAGCGGTCAATGCCAGCCCGATGCCGACGCGAGCCGAGCGAACGCTGACGCCAGATGATTTGCGCAAATGGGCAAACAGCATGGCGGCGATGCCGGCAGAGCCGATCGTGACGATCCTGGATCGCTGGCCCGATGAAGAACTGCCGCAGCACCGGACCAAGCCGACGGCGGTTGAAGAACCATCACTGATGAACACCAGAACTATCATCATGGTGATCATCATGCTCATGGTGCTGTTGGCGGTGCTGATTGGAGTGACTGTTCACCGCAGATCATCCCACAGAATGGTGCATTAGCGGAACGGTGGTATCCGGCGATCACCGTGATCGAAGGTTGACGCGCCAGCCCTGGCGATGGCGGCGGCGATTGTTCAAACATGTGAACTCGTTCACAGCCACTTGCGCTCATTCCGGTACATAACGTGGGCCGCGGAGGGCACACGCTATGACCCAACCTGCGAAGCGCATACCCACATGGCTGACGATTGACGTGCTGGTGATCGTCATATCGCTGGCGATTATCGGGATCGGCATCGGGATCGGGATTGCCCTAGCCACGAACATGGAGCCGGATCGGTTCTGAGGCATAGCGCCGCATCCGCTGCTCCAAGCTGTGGTTGAGATTCGCCTTCCGTGCCAGTGTCCTCATCCGTTGGAGCGTCTAGCGGCTGAATTAGTCATCTCGATCGACGAAGATGCCATATCGAGGAGTAAGCTCATGACGCAAGTTCTTCCCCATAACCTGAAATCAGCTGCGACTTGGGGCTCCGGCGGCGCGTCCTACGACATCGTGAGCCAAAGCATAGCCGACGCCATCGATCATGTCGTGAATCGCGTCTGGCCGCAGTCGGCGGAGCGGATTCTGGATGTTGCGACGGGCACGGGCTGGACTGCGTCGTCGGTTGTCAAGTCGGGGCGCAAAGGTAACTGGCGTCGATATTGGTGAAGGCGTGATCGAGGCGGCAAAGCGGATGGCTCCGGAGATCGACTTCAAGGTCGGTGACGCCGAAGCGCTGGAGTTTCCGGATCAGAGTTTTGACTGCGTTACGTCGACGTTCGGTGTCATGTTCGTCTCGCGCCCCGAAGCCGCAGCTGCCGAACTGGCTCGCGTCACCCGCAAGGGTGGGCGGCTCGGACTGGTCACTTGGCTGCCCGGCAGTGCGGTTGAGGAATTATTCCAGACCATGCGGCCATACATGCCACCACCGCCGGACAATCCTCCTCCTTCGCCATTCGCGTGGGGCCGGGAAGACCGCGTTCGGGAGTTGCTGAGTGATGAATTTGATTTGGCATTTGAGCGTGGCGCCACGGTGCTCCGTATGCCGAGCGGACAAACAGTATGGGACATTTGTTGTAACCGGCTATGGTCCAACCAAGACGCTGGCTGCTTCGCTCGAACCTGAAAGGCGCGCGGCACTTCAGCGAGATTTCGTCGCGATGCATGAGAAGCATCGCACCCCAGTCCGGGTTGGCCATGCCGCGCGAGTACCTCTGTACTATTGGAATTCGAAAATAGCGCATGGCCTTCAGGCTCTGGGACCTAAACGACACGTCTTTCAATTTAGCCAGTGCGCATTACGCGCCATCAGCTGCAGTTCGGACCTGGTAGTATGGTCGAGTTAAGGTTTACCGCGTGGTTTGACGGCGCGAGCCAACCTAATCAGCAAAACAAAAGAGCCTTGAAGCGGCTTGCGCCCACTGCAAAGCTGCCAAAATTGTCGGAGCGTTGCTTAAAGGGCTTGGCGGACTTTTTGGTCACCCGCATGTCGCTCCGGGCCAAAAGCGGAAGTTGGCCCAACTGAACAGCATGTCCGTTCTACCTGGTGGTCTCAACCGGTCGCCGCAACACTTTATCTTAGAGGGAAAAGATGGAGTGTGGGATGGAACGGAGATTTCATAGAGGTTTTACTGCGGCAGAGAAGACGGAGTTATGGGATCGCTGGAAGCGTGGGGAGTCGCTGAAGGCGATTGGACGAGCTTTTGGTAAGCAGTCATCGTCGATCTATTTTCTGGTGGCTCCGCATGGTGGGATCTCGTCCTGCGGAGCGGCGTCGCTCCAGGTTGGCATTGACGCTTGCGGAACGCGAGGTGATTTCCAGAGGTGTTACGGCACATCGATCGGCCCGGTCGATCGCCAAACTGCTTGGCCGCTCACCCTCGACGGTGAGCCGGGAAATGAGTCGCAATGGCGGCTATGATCGCTACCGAGCGACACTTGCGGACGAGAATGCCTGGGCGCGATCTCGTCGTCCAAAATGTTGTAAGTTAGCGACCAATCCGCGGCTTCGGCAGGCGGTGGCAGGGAAGCTCAGATTGGATTGGTCACCCGAGCAGATAGCCGGTTGGCTGAAGAGAACGCATCCTGAAGACGAGTGTAATCAGGTGTCACACGAGACCATCTATCGCAGCCTGTTTGTCCAAGCGCGCGGCGTGCTCAAGAAAGAGCTGCTTAGCCATCTCCGATCGAAGCGCTCGATGCGTCGCTCCAGGCCGGTTGACCCGAATGGCGATAAACGGGGACATATCAAGGATATCGTCTCAATCCGTCAGCGACCGGCGGCGGTTGAAGATCGGGCGGTGCCTGGTCACTGGGAGGGCGATCTCCTGTCCGGGCCGAACAACACCTACATCGCGACCTTGGTCGAGCGTCATACCCGTTACGTGATGTTGGCCAAGGTGGCAGGCAAGGACACCCAGACGGTTGTCACCGCGCTCATCAACCAGGCGAGGAAGCTACCAAAGGAGCTATATAAATCCCTGACCTGGGACCGGGGCAAGGAACTTACGGATCATCGTCGCTTTACGTTGGCGACCAACATCGACGTCTATTTTTGCGATCCGCAAAGCCCGTGGCAACGCGGGTCGAACGAGAATACCAATGGCCTGCTGCGACAATACTTCCCGAAGGGCACCGACTTGTCGGTGCACTCGCAAGCCCATCTGAACAAAGTGGCTCGTCAGCTAAACGAACGACCACGTGAGACCTTGCAATTTGAAACACCAGCAGAGAGATTTAACGCCTGTGTTGCGTCGACCGGTTGAGCCGGCACCTCGACAGCGGACATCGGAGGAATGATGCCGCATGTCCGCTTCGGGAGCCGACCTCAAGCCTGAGCACCATTGCCATCACTGCGGGGCGAAAATGCCCCACCTTCACCATGATTTGTGCGTACATCCGGCCGCGCCTACTGGGCAGGGCCAGGCCAATGACTAGCTCGGTTCCATGAGACAACAGATGCGGAGTTCGAGGTGCAGGTTCGCAACCTCGTGCGCGTCGTGTCGGCTTGCACCTTGGGGCTTTGGTCGCTTTTCTGCGGGCCTGCTGATCGGGAGCTTTCTTCTGTTTTGAACAGTGTTGCAGGGCCGTCAGCACAACAATTTCGCTGGCGCTTTGATGAGTGACAATCCGGACCATTCTTTGGCGCGAGCGCACCTATGAGTGGGTAATGCCCGCTCTGGAGCATTGCCGGAAGCGCAGTAGAGCGTCCTGTCCTTGTCCAGTTCCCGAAAGCGGACATTCACCCATACAACAGCGACGTCTACTTGGGGCCACTAGAGGACACGCTGGAATGGTGCTCAAGCCATCGCTACGCGCCCGATCCGGCGTTGGAAAATCCTGTCTCCGTAGTGCATGTGGTCGCGTAAAATTACTGAACTTCTGGTGGGTTGTGTGGTGGCGGATATGAGTAGTTTTCGTCGTGTTCAGGCTTTGCTTCAAAGCGTTGATGAAATGGCCAAGCTGATTGCTGACCTCCATGACCTTCGAATGCGGGTTCAGCGGGCCGAGGCGACAGCGCTTGCCAGGCGGCATGTCGTCGCAAGAAAGTCGGGCGGCGCCGTTGCCGATTTAACCCGGCGGACGGGTGCGGCGAGGCCAGCCGAGCGGTTGGCCCGGGACAAGATCCGATCGGTCAGAGGTGCCCCCGAAAGCGGACGTCGGCAGCGCCCGCGGTCATGGTGGCTTTTGGGACACAGCAGCAGATCCTGACACTCAAACACCTCCCTCAGGGAGCGACCGTTTCACCAAACTGTCCGGGCCGGATTGAGTGGCCGCAAGGAATGCCACCACAAGCTCAGCACGATCGAAACTGGAAGACGACGCTGATCGCAGCGCGCGGGATCAGCCCATCCGCAGGCGATCCCATTGCCGGATTTCGCCTCTCTCATCCGGGCTACGCGCAGGCCTCACTCAATCGTCAGTCCAGCCTTCTGGATCAGCGGCACCCAGCGATTGATTTCCGACTGGATGTAGTCGCGGAAGCCGGTTGGGGTGTTGGTCGCTTCCTCAGGCATCTCCAGGCCGAGCGGGGCGAGGCGGGCGCGCAAGGTTGCATCCTGGGTTGCGCCTTGCGGATCGAGGCGTTCAACCGCTCCACGATCGAGTTGCGGCGTTCCCTTGGGCGCAGGAATCTGAGCCAGACCGGGAAGTCGAGGCCGTCGACGCCGAACTCGTTGGTGGAGGGCACGTCGGGCAGAGTGGAAATCCGCGCCGAGCGGAACACCGCCAGCGGGCGCACGGTTTTCGCCTGTATCTGGGCCAGCGCCGTGAGCGACACTTCGACCATGTAGTCGATCTGGCCCGCGATGAGATCGTTCATCGCAGGACCCGTTCCGCGATACGAGACCAGATTGACCTTCGTTCCGAGCCGTACGTTCAGCATGGCGGCGCCCATATGCGCCGACGAGCCGGGTCCGGCGGTGCCGGCGTTGAGCTTGGCCTCGTTGGCGCGGACATAATCCACGAATGTCTTGAAGTTATCAGGCGGAAGGTCACGCTTGACGATGAGTACCTGCGGAAGGTCGCCGAGCAATCCGAGATGTTCGTAATCCGTGATCGGGTTGTACTTCAGGTTCTTGTAGAGCCCGACACTCGACACGTGCGTGCCGGCCTGGCCGATCTGGATCGTATAGCCGTCAGGCGTCGCGCGCGCGGCCCTGGTCGACCGATCAGTTCCGCCGGCGCCGGCGACGTTTTCGATCACCAGCGTTTGTCCGAGGTCGCGCGAGAGGATTCGGCATAGATGCGCGCGATGGCATCGGTCGGTCCCCCGGCGGCGAACGGCACGATGACGTTGATCGGCCGGTCCGGGTAATTCGTTTGCGCACGAAGAATGGACGGCATGCAGAGTGCGCCCGCCAGGCCGAACGTGACGGCGCGGCGGTCAAGAATTCGGGACGCCATGAAGATGATCCTCCCCAAGTGTTGATCTTTGTTGATCGTTTTTGTTGATCGTTTTGCTTATCGTTTGATGCGACGCGCGAGCACGCGGTCCACCATCGCCCCGGCCGTTCCGAGATAGTTCGACGGCTCGCACAGGGCGGCGAGCCGATCGCGGGGCAGGGCGGATGCGATTCGTCGGCCGCCGCAGCAACGCATCGAGGAGCGCCTCGCTACGGGTGAACGCCTCGCGGCAGGCGGCATAGACCTCGTCATGCGCCTGCTGTCGGCCAAGCGCGGGCGCAAGCCCCATCATGACCGCTTCGGCTACGATCAGCCCGCGCGTGGGATCGAGGTTTCGCTTCATTGCCGCCTGATCGACGATCAGGCCGGAAAGCATGAATTGCGCCTGCGCCAGCGATCCCGGCCGTGAGAAGACAGACCTGGGGCAATGCGAGCCATTCGCAGTGCCAGGGCCGGTGGCGCGCTCGAGATCCTGCACCATGCTGTCGAGCATCAGCGAAGCGGCGTCGCGGGACATTTCGCGTTGGCCAGCAGAACTTCCGACGAGATCGGATTGCGCTTCTGCGGCATGGTCGAGGACGCGCCGCGATGCGAGGGGAGAACGGTCTCGAACACCTCGCCGATCTCGGTCGCCATCAGGATCATGACGTCATAGCCGATCCTTGCCGAGCGCGCCGCAGATCACCGCTGATGTCTGGACCATCTCGGACCAGCCCGTCGCGGGCGACGTGCCAGGTGATGTCAGGCTCCAGTGAGCACCGAGGCGCGTGCGTAGGCAGCGCGCACATCCAGTCCGCGGTCGCCGAGCGAGGCCAGCGTTCCCACCGCGCCACCGAGCTGCGCCTGAAGGGCGCGAGGCTTGGCTTGTTCGAGCCGGTCGGCCGAGCGCTGCAGCGCCGAGAGCCAGACCGCAACCTTGTGCCCGAACGTGATCGGCAGGGCCTGCTGAAGATGGGTTCGCCTCGCCATCATGCGCGTATCGCGATGCGGGCGGGCGAGATCGGCAAGCGTGGCCATGACCTCGACGAGCTGGGCTTCGATCAGCGCCACCGCTTCAGCGCAGTTGCAGCACGCCGTCGCCGTATCCATGATGTCCTGGTGGTCGCCCCCAATGCACGTAGCGGCCGGCTTCGCCGAGCTGCTCGAGAGCTGGCGCACCAGGCCGACGATGGGATAGCCGACGTTCTCGGTGTCGCGTTTCAACTGCTCGCTATCGAGCACGATGGTTGGGGCCTTTGCGCGATCGCCTCAGCCGCCTCGCGCGGAATCACGCCGGCTTCGCCCTGGGCCACGGCAAGCGCGACTTCAGCCTGCACCATAGGCTTTGAGCTGGGCTTCGCGTCGGAAAACACGCGCGCATGGCCGGCGTCGAGAACACGTCGCGATAGACGACAGCGTCGAACATGGTGCTGGCCATGCGCCTGTTTCCTCCCCGTTAATATGTACGGCCATATGATTGATTGCGTACAAATCTTGTCAAGCGCGGGTGCGGAGACCGCCGAAGACCATGCTAAGCAGCCCTCCGACCGCGAGAACCGTTCCGACATGCCAATTTACGGGATATCGCCCGCGATTTGCTGGAGGCGATCCACCGGGGCCAGTGACCCGTCGGCGGCCTGATACCGACCGAGCTGGAGCTTGCCGCGCGCTACGAGGTCAGCCGGCAGACCGTGCGCGCGGCGATGCGGCGCCTCACCGAGCTCGGCGCGGTTTCGCGCCGCAAAGGTTCCAGCACGCGGGTTGAGACGCGCGAACGTCCGCAGGAGAGTTTTCAGCAGACGCTCGGCTCATTGAGCGATCTCGTGGCGCTGGCGGCTGCGCGACGGATCGCGACATCGAAGTATCGAGACCGTCGTGATGGATCGCAGGCGGCGCGGCGGCTTCGGCTGTCAGCCGGGGTCGCGCTGGCTGCGGATCGCCTCGTGCGTGCATCGACAAAGCCGAGAGCCCGCCATTGGCCTGGGTCGATTGCTATGTCGAGGAAAGCTATGCCGATGCGGTGAGCGACGTATCAAAAAGATCAGCCGCCTGGTCTGCGACATGATCGCGGACAAGCTACGGCGTGATCGCCTCCGAAGTGCATCAAACGGTTGGCGGCGACCGTGATCCCGAACGAGTTTGCCAAGGCGCTGGGAGCGAGAGCCGGATCGCCCGCGCTCGAAGTTATCCGCCGATATCTGTGACTGCGCACGGCCGCCTGTTCGAGATATCGGAAAGCATCCATCCCGCCGGCCGATACGTCGTGACGCGTCGGTGCTGAAGCGCGTCGGCAATCCGGGGACGACCGACGGCCGCGCGCGCGATCTTCCGGCAAGAGATCGCGCGCTTGAGGTTACCCGGAAGTTGGATTGCTACGGGCGTTGTTCCAACCGCCACGCCAGCATGTCCAAACGGTCGGCTCCGAAGAAAATCTCGTCGTGCGCCACAAAACTCGGCACGCCGAAGAGTACCCGTTTCGTACGCCTGCATGGATTGCGTAACCAACTGGCTTCGTGCACCTCGGCAGAGACCGCGGCATCAATCACCGCCTCTCGAGCGCTGGCAGAAATCAAGCAATTCGCCAGGACGTCGCGGGCGCCGGATGTCACTGCGATGCTGCCACATCGCCTCGAACACCATGTCGATAAACCGATCGGTGGGGAATGCCGTCTTGTGCGAGCTGAAGCGCGACGCACAAGGCCGGCGCGGGATCGGGACGAGGCTGATGCGGCGGTAGCAATGGTGCGCCGAAGTTCGCCGATCGCCTGATGTCGGCCAGGAAATTGCCTGCTTCGGGGGCGGCAGCGGATCGACATACGGTGCCAGCGGCTCGCGTCCAGCTTGCAAGTTCAGACAGGACATCAATCGAAACCGGCTTCCATCGCCATTTTCCATGCTGACAGCACGCCTGCTGTCGCGACGAATTCGCCACCACGCCAGGTAAGCGTAGGGCGACCTGAAGTCGTCAGTAGATATCGATCGGCGCGGCCATTGCCACGATGTTTACGTCAACTGCGTGCGACAATGCTTCGATCTTGGTCGAAAGATGCCCGACCGGGTCACGTAACAAAAGCAGGCCCGCGGGAACCGTGCCCAGAACGCCAATAGCGAGTAAGTCGAGAGCGCGGCTTAGCCGGCGCTTCTGCTTTACCATCGCCCGGTCAGTGCTGCTAGCCCGGATTGCGCTTCCACCCGGGGCTACGTGCGGCCATCGGCAAGTTTCGTCGCAGAATCGGACAAGGCATGGTCGCTTCGGGAAAGACGCTTGGCTTGCCCTGCGCCAAAAGCAAAGTCCCAACGTTCGAGCCCAAGGTTCCGTCCTGCCCAGGTTTCCCAGCGGTGCTGCCACGCCCGCATCCATTATCGACGCCCTGAAGGCGGCAGCCGGTCTGCGGCCAGGGACTCGCGCGAGCTTCGCCTGGGGCCGATGCGTTCGGGGTACCTATGCCCCTCTGATCAGGCCCGGGAGATCACGAAATCCCGCAGCTTCACCAAGCCATCGCGCGTGCTGGCGCGCTTCGCTTTGGACGGCGGCAATCCGACGGCGGCGAACACGGACCTCCTGTTGCGCGGCTTCAGCTTCCGGCTCGGCAGCGACGGTCAGCGCTCGGAAATTTTCACGCAAAGCGCCCCGGTTCATTTGCCAGGACGCTCGATCAGATGCTGGCTTTCCTTGCGGCACGCATTCTGGGACCGGACGGCAAGCCGGATTGGGAGAAGGTCGAGGCATTCTCCGCCAGCAATCCTGAAACGCTGCATCAGGCGGACTACATCGCCGCGCATCCGTTGCCCGTAAGCTTTGCCGGCACGACCTATTGGGGGTGCACGCATTTCCCGCGACGAATTCGAAAGGCGAGACACGGTTCATCAAGTTCAAGGTCATGCCGGTCGGCGAAGAAGGCAGCCAGGCCGCGAACGAGGCCACGGCGAAGGCTCCCGACCTCCTGCACGGCGACCTCGACTCCCGGATCGCAGCCCGCGATATCAGGTTCAGCGTGATGGCGCTGCTCGACCGTCCCGGCGACCCCGTCATGGATGTCACCATCCGATGGCCCGACGAGGATGCGCGCGAAGCTTTGCGACTGGGAACGATCGTGGTCACCGGCGTCGAAGCAAACGATGCGTGCGACGAGGCCGTCTTCAATCCATTGCCTCGAACAGTTACGTAACTG